>CEPK01012696.1_pt1 | contig 12088 bp, 6 predicted proteins | sample 356231 | NCBI WGS metagenome assembly CEPK01 (sample SAMEA2620259, study PRJEB7988) | marine metagenome | biome: marine biome (ENVO:00000447); feature: deep chlorophyll maximum layer (ENVO:xxxxxxxx); material: "saline water (ENVO:00002010), including plankton (ENVO:xxxxxxxx)" | depth 80 m
ATTTTAACAAGAATCTCAGCAGTAAGATTATCGCTTTCAACCATTAGGTTTTCAACGATTGAAATCAGCGAGGAAGATTTGTGGGATGCGATTTTTAAGCTTGAAGAAGAGCGATTGCCTTTCTCAAGAGCGCTAATTGGTAGACCTTTTTTTTGGAGCATTTCCTTGAAAAGATAGCCTGTAAATAGAGTTGGATCATGTACATTTCGGATAATGGTATCTGAGGAAGTTGTATCCATAATGCTGCCCGTTATCAAAAAATTGTTATTTTTATTTTTCCAATCACGAGAAATTTTAAGTTTCTTAAAATTTGTTGTATCGTTTACGGTGTAAGCCTCATTTAAAAAAGTGTAATAATCTGATTGAGGCAGGATCTGAATATCAATTAACTTTCCATTATCTGCGGGATTAACAATGAAATCAATACAATTATCATTAACGGATAATCCACTAATTTGCGCCGAGTACCATTCATCTCCTTCATCCCACATCCAACCAGGACCATAGACAAGAGTGTCTAGGATCGAATCATCAATAACAAGCCTTTTACCTGGCGAATTTTTTTTGGCTGTTATTGTGGCCAACGAATCTAGTTGTTCTAGCGTTAGATCGGGATCACCACCACCAACCAAGTAAATTGCTTTAGTGTCAGAATAAACAGATGTATTAAAGGTAAAATTGGTATCTAAAATTCCCAATGCTGAAATAGAGGTGTAAAGTTTATTGTTGCTAGCTGGATTAAACAATGAATGGCTATTAAGGTCTATTAAAATTTCCCCAGAAATTAAATTGACAGCTTTCACTGCTATATTTGTTTTTATTTCAGATTCATTAATTATGCTGTTTATAGATTTGCTCAAATTGTAAGAACCGCTAGGCACATACATTGTGGGCGGTGCATAACAACTATAAATGAATATTAAAAAAATGAGAAATGCTTTTTTAATCATAAAGCCAATACCGTTTTGAAATTCGATTGAATTTTTCAAGGGGGAGTCTAAAAAGACCGTCTTTGTTTTCTGTTGAAATTTGATCAATAAATTCAGCGTTTCCCCAAAGACGATTTATACCCTTTTTTAATTCAAAGTTTGCAGGATATTTTGTTTTAATTAAATTGATAATTTCCATTCCAGTAATAACACTTGAATATTTTTCCCTATCTGTTATGATAATTTCTGAGCCATAGCAAACCTGATTCTTGTACTTCGGGTTAATTGACATACCCTTAATTGAAGTAGGTATAAAGGATACCGGTTTAAAAACGACTCCTGGAAGATTAAGATTGTTAAGTTCTGCGCTTAAAGTCTCTTTATTGATCCAAGGCGCGCCAAATCGTTTAAACGGTTTATTCGTTCCTCTCCCTTCGCTGATATTTGTTCCTTCAAGTAAGCACATTCCAGGGTATATAATTGCTGTAGTTAGGTCAGGAATATTTGGGGAAGGTTTAATCCATTTTAAATTTGTTTCATTAAACCAAAGATCTCTTTTCCAGCCTTTCATTTTAATTATTTCAAGATTAGGTTCTCCTTCAATCCACTTCTCACCTTGAATCATATTTGCCAATTCACCAACAGTTAATCCGTAGCGAATCGGTATAGGGTAGTACCCCACAAACGTTTGAAACTTAAGATCAAGTATTGGACCTTCAATCAATTTACCCTTAATCGGATTAGGGCGATCAAGTACTATAACTTTAACATTAGCCGCAGACGCGCTCTCCATAATCAGTCCCAAAGTGGTTATGTAGGTGTAAAACCTTGCACCTACATCTTGAATATCATAGATGATATAATCAAGACCTTCCATTTGCTGATAGGTAGGTTTGCGATTGCTGCCATAAAGACTGACGACCTCAGGAAGTGTTTTAACTTGGCCATCATATTCAACCTTTTCACCAGCGGCTGCCTCTCCAAATAGGCCATGTTCTGGAGAAAAAATTATTTTGATATGAACATCCTTTTCATTCATTAATCTTTCATAATTAGGAGTTCCATATGAGTCTACACCAGAATGATTTGTAACAAGGGCTATGTTTTTATTTTTGATGAGATCTATTTTTTCATTCAATAAAATATCCAAGCCAATTTGAATACCAGATAGGTTAACATTTGGAGTGTTTTTTTTTGATTCCGATTCAGTTTGATGAATTGATTTTGGTTGCTGCGAACAGCTTATTACAACACTTAAAAATAAAAGAAAGAAAATATTTTTCATTTAAGCAGGGTAAACCTCTTAGTCACAAACTCTTTACCTTGAGATAGATTAACAATATATATCCCTGATGGAGCTTTATCGCCTCTACTAGTCAGTCCGTTCCAATTATATCTTTGAATTTTTGTTGGAAGTGAAAGTGCAGACATTTTAAAAATTTCTCTACCCATCAGATCGGTTATTGTAAGATACGCAATGGGTGATAATTCCAGTACTTGAAACTCAATGGAAATCGATCGATTGGATGGGTTGGGGTATAAAGCGGAAATGTTTAATCCTTCGGGGACTACGTTATCATTAGACTCTACTGAAGCAATAGGAGCTTCAAGGTATTGAAGGATTTGCCCCATAACCATTACGCGCATTGAATCTGGATAGATTGATTCAAGCCCAACAGAAAGATACACTAGGCCGGCAGGAATAGAGCTGTTAGTAAAATTTCCCCTATAAGCTATTCCAGCGCCACCTCGAGATTCATAATCCACATCAACATACTTTAAGATACTCACCGCGTTTCCAATGGGTTTGATCCCATCAGGCCAATCAACATTATAGTTTCCGTTATTACCATCATCAAAGCTAAAAGTATACCCATCCAAAAAAGAATTTGTAACACCTTCTACGCTATAAACTCCGCTAGTACCACCAGCGGCGTCACTAATGTATTTTGCTTTTAAGAAGTCCTCGTAAAACTTTACATCGGAAAGACTGCCTTTTTCAACAAGGTCATATCCAATTTCTGAACCAGAGATGAATAAACGACCACCATTCAAAATGTAATTTTTTACTATCCTTTTTTCGTCTTCATCAAATGATGAGGTTGCAGTGCCTTCCTCTCCAAGAATCCAGTTTACAATTGGAAACTCAGTTAGTTTTACAGTGCCATTAATTACCGCCTCATTTGAGGCTGAGTCAAAAGTATATGAATTTTTCCTAACAGCTTCACCGTGTTCAAAAATAAAATCAAAAGTATTAGTTGTGCCGACTGTCCTATCAAAACCATTGATGATCAATACTTTAGAGCGTTCTGGCGATGGCGATGCACCTAAAATTTCGGTGAATTCGCTCGATCCGTATTCGTTTATTGCTCGAACTTTATAGTAATAGGCTTTGTTATTATTTAAGCCTTGGATTAAGAAAGGGCTTTTTAAAAATTTTCCAACCGAATCCTCTTTGCTTGTTTCAGGATCAACCTCAACAACATCGTATTGTAATGCAGAGTCGTCATTTTTAACATCAATGCTAATCACTCCACTACCCATGCTTGATATTGAAATTGCTTCAGGGGTAGAGGGGGGAGATTTTACTCCAACCTTTTCACCTAACGCGTTCCATAGTTTGTCATAACCGTCATCATATCCCAGCGCCCAAATACCTATTCCAGCAAGATTTTTAGAGATGATAAAATCATATTTTTTTGACAACGAAAGACTATCATCGTACCATCCCTGGATCCAGTTTGGGTTTTCAAATCGATACCATGGTACTTGGGCATCGCTATCCCACCTTTTGCCGTATGATAATGCTTTTGACTCCGCGACATTAAAAAAAACAGCGCTACCAGAACCAGTAGTATTGGCGCCCTTATCAGCTGAGGTTGCTGGCCATTCGTAGCCATAGTACGGGTTTCCAAGTATGATCTTGCTTGTGTTGTTTCCTGTAACAGAAAGATAGGTATTGATCGTATTGGTAACATTATAAGATCCACCAGTTAAGGGGGCGACAGGGCCAGTGAGCGTGCTTCCTTTCCAATGATAATCATAGCCCATTACAAACAAACCATCACTCTCATTGGCTAAGGCATTAAAGTCCCATGCGTTATTCCAGTCAACCGCAGGAGTAGCCAAAGTAACTTGGGCGTTTGGTATGCTATTTCGCAAAATAGCTCTCAGATCTTTAACAAAAATAACAAGGTTATTTTTTTGTGATTCAGGGAAGGATTCAAAGTCAATATTCACACCATCTGCACCAGCTCGTTCAACTTCAAATCTCAAATTATTTATTAATCGATTTCGATTTTCACTACTACTCAAAAGCGTTTCTAATTTTGTTTTCGAAAAAAGCGTTACAGTCAAAACAACCTCAACGCCATTTTCATGCGCCTTATTGATTAGATCAGTTGCAGGCCATCCATGCAGATCGATAAGATTTCCATTTTCATCGGCTTCTGCTGAAAAGTAGGCTATTGTTGAAAGTAGATCAAAATTATAATATTGCCATTTTGTTCCCTGCCAGTAAGGATGATATCCAAAGACTTTCTTGCTCAAATTTTTCTTAATATTGGATAGGGGCTTAGCTGGTCCTTCGTAGGTCTTATATAAGGGCTCTAGAAAATTCTCCTTATAGTATTCAAGATCAGACTGGTGAATACTTTTGTATGTTTGTTGACATATTGCAACAGAGAAACTTGTAATGAAAAGAAGTATTTTATACATCACAAAGAGAGAAGATATCGTTAATGGTTTCTCGTTTTCTAATTAATTGATGGGAGTCATCATTAATAAGAATTTCTGCTGATCTTGGACGGGTATTAAAATTATGCGACATAGAATAGCCGTAAGCTCCCGTGTCCATTATTGCGATCAGATCTCCCTCTGAAACTTTTGGAAAATTTCTGTTCGATGCAATTCTATCGGTATTTTCGCATATTTGACCAGTAAAATCCACCATAGCTGTATCATCAGAATGGTCCCCAACCTTATAAATTCGGTGTTTGGCACCGTATAAAGCCGGTCGCATCAATGTTTCCATTCCGGCATCAATACCAATGAATTTTTTATAGCTGTCCTTGAGACCTGTAACTTTTGTAATAATGAATCCCGCATCTGCAATGATCGATTTTCCAGGTTCAAGCCATAGAGATGGGGCAGATTCTCTATCCTCATAAGTCTTGTAATAGAGTTTTGATAGCGAGGCAAACATACGGTTAAAATCTAAGGGTTTTTGTTCATCCTGATAGGGAATTCCAAAACCACCACCCATGCTTATGAATTCAAATTTAATCTTTAGTTTATTTTCGATTTTTTTGGCGTTTTCAAGAATCGCTGAAAGGACCTCTACAAAAAATTCTTCTTCAAGGTTTCCCGACCCGCACATGCATTGTAGTCCAAAACGTTTAATACCTAAATCCTGAGCTTGTTTGTATGCATTAATTATTTTTTCTGAAGGAATACCAAATTTGGCATCTCTCCCACCTGTAATAATACCAGAGTATGATCCTCCACCAAAACCTGGATTCATGCGAAATGATATTCTGTCTGGAAGTCCAATTTTTTGAATTCTCTTTAATGAGGTAATATCATCTAGATTGATATTGCACCCCTTAGCTAGTGCTTGTTTTAGGTCAGAAGGAGATTCATAGTTTCCAGTATAGATACAATCACTAGGATCGATCCCTGATAACTCCGCAGCATATATCTCCCCAGGGCTAGAACAATCGCCCCCTATTTTAGAAAAGGCGTTACGCATCGTCTTAATTAAATGCGGATTGCTGTTTGATTTTATAGCGTAGCAAATATGAAATTTTTCAAAATGATTGTTTAGTGCGTTTTTTAAAGTCAGCACATTTTCTGTGATTCTTTCTTGGCTATAAACATACAGTGGGGTGCCATAAATTTTTACCAATGAGCTTATGTACTCTTCGTTGTAAACTAATTTTCTTAATGGATGCATGAATATTACATTAATTTATTTGAGCTTGAATTTAAAACGTATGATTAATCAAAATAAGTTTTAAGTGCGAAACATTTTTTCCTTTAATTTTAATCATGGAGGAGAACAAAAAAATTTCAAGCAAGTGGGTCCTTACATTTATATTTCTTATGTACTTTTTTGTAGCAGCAATGGTGATATATTTTATGATTAGATATAAATGGTTTTCTTAAATTAATTCAATAATTGAACACTCCTTTTGAAAGTATAATTATATGTTTGATGCCAAAATATACATTGAAAGAAGAAAGCATCTTGCCACAGAAATGGGAGATGGATTGATTGTGTTGGCAGGAAATAAGCCCGTGCCCATGAATTACCCATCGAACACATTGCGCTTTAGGCAAGATAGTAATTTCTTATATTATTGTGGTCTTGATTATGAAGATATTGCTCTTACCATTGATTGCGCCACAGGACAATCTACGCTTTATGGAGACGATCTCTCTGTAAGTGACATTGTTTGGGAGGGGGAGCGAACCTCAGTAAAGAAAATGGCAGAACAATCTGGAGTTGATAGTTTTAAAAGCAGCTCAGATTTACAAAAAAACATAGGCGCGCGTAAAGACGTACATATACTCCCAGTTTATAGAGACGACCAAAAATTCTTTTTACAATCATTATTAAATGTTTCGGAGATTAGCTCCTCGAAATCTTTAATTGCATGTGTTATCAAGCAGCGATCAATAAAATCTGATTATGAGCTTTCAGAAATCAGCTCAGCTCTTGAAATCACATCCCAAATGCATAGCATTGCAATGCGCTCAACTCGTGAAGGCTTACTAGAACAAGAAATTGTTGGATTAATGGAAGGGTATGCGCTTCAAAATGGTAGCCGAATGGCCTATCCCGTGATATTTACAATTAACGGAGAAATACTTCATAGTAATGTTTACGATAACGTAATGAAATCTGGAGACCTTGCCTTAAATGATTCTGGCGCTGAGTCACCTCTTCACTATGCTAGCGACATTACAAGAACCTTTCCTGTGAGCGGTAGATTTACGCCCATACAAAAAGATATCTATGATCTTGTATATGAAATGCAACAAACAGCTCTTGAATTTTGCAAACCTAAAACCTCATACAAGGATGCTCATCTTGCTGCAGCTAAAAAAGCTGTTATGGGTTTAACTGAGTTAGGGCTAATGAGCGGAGACCCAGAGGAAGCAGTATCGAAGGGTGCGCATGCTTTATTTTTCCCCCATGGGCTTGGGCATATGCTTGGGTTGGATGTTCACGATATGGAGGGACTGGGTGAAGACCTCGTTGGATACGATGATAAAAATCAAAGAAGCGATCAGTTTGGCTTGGCCTACCTTCGATTCTCAAAAGATCTTGAACCTGGCTTTGTACTGACAGTAGAACCTGGTATCTATTTCATATCTCATTTAATTGACCAATGGAAAGCTGACAATAAACTCAGTGAACACATAAATTATGCTGAGGTTGAAAAGTTCAAAGGCTTTGGAGGTATTCGCATTGAGGATAATATAGCAATATCCGATAAAGGATACAGTGTTCTTGGACCACACATTCCAAAGACAACAGAGGAAATTGAAGACATCATGCAATCATGATAAAACTTCTTTGTCTGTTTTTACTCCTAATTTATCTTTTCAGTAATAGCCTAGTTAGTATTTATTATTTCAAGCAACTACTTCGCATTCGCAACTAAGTTGCGATAAAATCATGAGTGATGTTTTTAAAAATCCACCTCCCGCCTTCAGCAATGATTATGTTTTCGATATAATAAAAAAGCACTTTGATATTAGTCCTTCTTTGACCCCATTGGTTAGTGATCGCGACCAAAACTTTAAAATCACTGAAGGAGAAAAATCGCACATCTTTAAAATAGCAAACTCAGCTGAATCAAGATCCGTTCTCGAAATGCAGAATAGTGCACTTAGTTACATATCGAAAAAAGATGATTCTATTGAAATACCTCAACCAGTTAAAACAATAGACGGTCATGATATTTTATCAATCGAAAGTACAAATACAAAATACCACGCTCGATTACTTACGTACGTTGATGGTGTATTTTTGAAGGACGTCAAGCCGACAAATGGGACGACTTTTTCCGTGGGTAAATTTTTAGGCTACCTTGATAAAGGCCTTGTTGGGTTCGACCATAGGGCCGCAAAAAGAGAATTCATTTGGGACGTATCACAAGTGTCTCTATTAGAATCTAATCTCACAAAGGACGACTTTGACCTAATAACTTTTTTTATCAATTCGTTTAAGCATGATATATCAAGCCTGATGAACGATTTTCCAAAAACAATTATTCATAACGATGGTAACGATCACAATATTTTAGTTGATTCTTGGAATAGAGTAAAGGGTATTATTGACTTTGGAGATATGATTCATTCCTTTCGCGTCATTGAGCCATCGGTTGCAATGGCATATATTGCGATTGAAGACAACAACTTTGAGTTAATCGCTTCTCTGATTAAAGGATACCATTCAATTGTACCTTTATCGATGGATGAGCTTAAAGCAGCAATTTATTTTATGTGTTTGCGAATGTGTGTTTCTATTACGATGTCTGCAAAACGAAAGATCTTATTTCCTGAAAATAAATATATTTCTATCTCAGAGGAAAATGCTCGAAAGTTTCTTATTAAAATGAGAGAGCAAGATATTCAAAACATGTCTCATGAATTGGTGGATTATGTCAGATCTTAACCAAATCGCTGTTCAACGAAAAAAATATCTTAGCCCTTCATTTAGTCTATCTTATGAAACACCTCTTCACATTGTTAAGGGAGAAGCCCAGTATCTTTATGCATCAAATGGAGATCGCTATTTAGATGCTGTTAACAATATTCAGCATGTTGGTCATTGTCACCCTGTGGTTGTTCAAGCCGCTCAAAAGCAGTATGAAGTACTTAATACCAATACACGCTACCTAGACGCGACCATCGTTAATTACGCCAAAGCGTTAACTAATCATCTTCCCAAGGGTTTAGATGTGTGTTATTTTACTAATTCAGGGAGTGAGTCTAATGATCTTGCGCTTCGACTGGCTAGAACAGCAACAGGGTCAATGGAGACAATTGTGCTCGATGGTGCATACCATGGACACGTTTCTTCCCTCATTGAAGTGAGTCCATACAAACATAATGCTAAGGGAGGAACTGGCCCACCAGATTTTGTATACACCGTTCCAATGCCTGACACTTATCGTGGTAAATATCGCGGAAATAATGCAGGCAGAGAATACCTGCGTGAGTTGAAAAATATACTTGAGCAATTAAAAAAGAATAATAAAAAAATATCGGCGTTCATCGTAGAGCCGATTATGGGTTGCGGGGGACAGTTAATACTACCTAAGAATTTTTTAAAGGAGGCATTTGATCTTGTCAGAAACGCAGGAGGGATTTGCATCGCAGATGAGGTTCAAATTGGTTTTGGAAGAATGGGAACTAATTTTTGGGGGTTTGAAACTGAAAACGTTGTGCCAGATATTGTCACAATGGGTAAATCTATGGGCAATGGCCATCCATTATCTGCGGTTGTTACAACAAAAAAAATTGCAGACCTTTTTGATAATGGAATGGAGTATTTTAATTCCTTTGGAGGTAATCCTGTTTCCTGCGCTGTGGGACATGCCGTCCTGAATGTCATCAAGGATGAAGAGCTTCAAAAAAATGCTTTAGATGTTGGTCTTTACCTTAAAGAAAGATTGAACGATCTTAAAGAACAATTTCCAATTATTGGTGACGTAAGAGGAAGGGGTCTTTTTTTAGGTGTTGAGCTTGTGAAGAACGAAAATTTACTACCTGCAAAGACTGAAGCGCATAGTATTGTCAATCAAATGAAGGAAAATAATATTCTATTAAGTATCGATGGTCCCGACCATAACGTAATTAAGATAAAACCACCGCTTGTTTTCAATAAAGAAAACGCAGATGAATTGGTATTAACATTTTCAAAGGTTTTAAGTAATATTGCTAATGGATTTTAAGAAACTATCAAAACTTACCTTTTTAATATTTTTTGCAATGAGTTGTGAAAAATATGGAAAACACGAATGGGAAAACCCTTTAGTTTTTGAAAAAAATAAACTTCCTCCAAGAGCTAATTTTTTTTCATATGAATCTGTACGTTTGGCTGATCTTGGCGATCCTGGAAGGTCCTCCAATTTTATATCTTTGAATGGATTATGGAGTTTTAAACTATCAAATACCTTCAAAGAAAGCCCCAGCGATTTTCATGAAATGGGTTTTGATGTTAGCAAATGGAAGAAGATAAAAGTTCCAGGAAGCTGGGAGCTTCAAGGATGGTCCTACCCAATCTATCTTGATGAAGAATATCCTTTTAAAGCTGACCCGCCTTTTGTGCCCAAAAAGATGAATAGCGTAGGGTCTTACAAAAGAACGATAAACATACCTCAAAACTGGCTAAAAAAAGATGTTTTTCTCAGGTTTGGCAGTATTAGATCGGCGTGTTATGTTTGGGTGAATGGTAAGTATATAGGTTACTCTCAAGGCTCAAAGACTCCTACTGAATTTGATGTTACAGACCATATACAAGCCGGTCAAAACCAAATTGCTGTTAAGGTATTACGTTTTTCAGATGGATCGTATTTAGAAGGTCAAGATACATGGAGAATCAGTGGTCTTGAGCGGGATGTATTCTTGTACGCGAGGAGTAAAGCACGAATCGAAGATTTTACTATTTCCTCATCACTCGATGAGAGTTATGAGGCAGGAAAGTTTTCAATCGCGATCGATTTAATCAACCGATCGACACTTTCAAAAAACTATTCAATCAGAGCTAAATTGACCGATCCAAAAAGACGAAATCGAACGGTCTTTGATTTGAGGCAATCAATGGAAATCGATTCATCTGCTAGCACCTCTTTTGAGCGTAGTATTAGAAGAATAAAAACCTGGAGTGCTGAAAACCCATATTTGTACAGACTTCAGCTTTTCTTATACAATGACGATAAATTAATAGAGACACTGTCTCAGCAAGTAGGTTTCAGAAAAGTTGAGATTAAAGATGGAAAACTCCTTTTAAACGGAAAGCCTTTGATTATTCGCGGGGTAAACCGTCACGAATGGGACCCTGTGACTGGAAGAACAATATCTGAAGAGTCAATGGTTGAGGATATAAAATTAATGAAGCAGCACAATATTAATGCTGTTAGAGCATCCCATTACCCCAACCACGAACGCTGGTATGAGCTTTGTGATGAGTTTGGTATGTACGTTGTTGATGAAGCAAATATTGAAGCGCATGGAATGGGTTCACACCCCAAGGGGTATGAATTTATCTCAAGCAATCCAGACTGGACCGATCAATGGCTTGATAGGGGAAATAGAATGTATGAAAGAGATAAAAACCACCCTTCAATAATAATGTGGTCAATGGGAAATGAGGCTGGAGACGGTACCAATTTTGAAAAACTCTATAAGTTAATAAAATCAAAGGACAGCTCACGGCCAGTGGTTTATGAGCCCGCAAAAGATAAGCCTCATACAGATATAGTTTTTCCAATGTATAAAAGCGTGAATGATATCAGCGTGTTTGCTAATTCTAACCCATCGAAGCCGTTGATTTTATGTGAGTATGCTCATGCAATGGGCAACAGCGTAGGAAACTTAGTTGATTACTGGAAAGCTATTGACACTCATGAATCTTTGCAAGGCGGATTCATATGGGATTGGGCCGATCAAGTCATTGCAAAAAAAGATTCAAAAGGAGAGAATTTTTGGGGATACGGAGGTGACTTTGGAGGTGAGTTTGCTGAAAATGACTCCAATTTCTGCGCTAATGGATTGGTAGCAGCTGACAGGTCGCTAAATCCACATATTTACGAAGTAAAAAAGATTTACCAGCCAATAAAATTCAAAGCAACAGATCTTAAAAGAGGTAAAGTTCAGATTTCAAATAATTACAATTTTACAAATTTTGATAATCTTGATTTTACATGGAGAATTACAGGGGATGATAGAACAATTTCTTCTGGAAGATTGACTTCTTTAAATCTAAATCCGCAAGAGTCAAAAGAAATATTTTTTAACACTTCAAATATTGTTCAACGAGCAGGAGTGAGATATTTTTTAACTGTGGAGGCAAAAACTAGAAATTCAAAGCCGTTGGTTCCCAAAAAACATCTTGTCGCATGGGAGCAATTTGAGCTACCGCT
>CEPK01183392.1_pt1 | contig 12032 bp, 5 predicted proteins | sample 356231 | NCBI WGS metagenome assembly CEPK01 (sample SAMEA2620259, study PRJEB7988) | marine metagenome | biome: marine biome (ENVO:00000447); feature: deep chlorophyll maximum layer (ENVO:xxxxxxxx); material: "saline water (ENVO:00002010), including plankton (ENVO:xxxxxxxx)" | depth 80 m
CTCCAAATACAGTTTGTAAATTAATATCTGTTGCGTTACTTGCAGTATATTCTACAGGCCCTGCACCTAGACCTAGAAACATTTGCTGCATTGGTGACATTAGCTTAACCCTGATCCTGATATGTAACCTATGTTGTAAGCAGCAAACCATATAGTAGCCATTCCTCTGCCAGCTAAAGTTCTGTTACCTGTAGTAGCATCACCAGTATTGTAAAGAGTCATTGAAGTACCTTGAGTAATAGTTTGATCTGATCCACTATTATTGATAATTGTGACTGCATCACCAGCAGCAAATACGGAAATATTAATAGTAACACCACCACTAGAAATATAGATGGCTTTGCCTGCGTCAGTAGCTTGTAATGTATATGCATTACTGTGGTTGGCTGCTGGTATTTGTCTTAAATTACCTTTGCCGTCTGACACTAACCCTGTTGTACTTACGTTTTGTGATCCAAAGTTAGGAGCTATTTTAGTTCCAGCTATAGCTGCATTTGAAGGAATTTTTGCGTTTGTAACTGCATCATCTTTAATGTGATTTGTATCAACTGCTCTTTGACTATTATCAGTACTATGGTCAGCTAACTTAGTATCATCAACAGAATCAGGTTGTAGTTTACTTACACCTACAGAAAGATTACCTAGTTTACTAAATGTAACTGCACCATTATCTATACAACGTGTCTCTACTGCTAAGTCTTTTATATGGTTTGTATTAACTGCTCTATTTGCGTCATTAGAAGCATCGTCAGCTAACTTATCTCCTGTAACCGCATCATCTGCAAGTTTAGCTGTTGTTATACCCCCATCTGCTACAGCACCAGTAATTTTAAGTTGACCCGCCATATTAATGTGGCTACTGCATTGGTAGTACAAAACATCAGGTGCATCATGCGGTACTGTAAATACTATTTCTGTACCACCAGCACCACCATTATTTGTTACGCCTGTGTTGTATTGATCGTTAGTGCCACCATTAACAATACTGGTTTTTATATAGAAAGGATGTGCGCCACTACTATTTCTATTTTCAAAAATATAAGTATGACCTCTGCTAAGTGTTAACGCAGGGTCATTTACTGCACCTGTAAGACCTTTACCTGTAAATGTATAGTGATCTGTACCGCTAGCACCTAACACATAACGTAAGGTATCTTCTATTAGTCTTGATGTAACTTGTGTTAAAGGCATAGTAAACTAGCTTATGTTTTCATTATATAGCAAAGTGCATAGTAGGGAGGTCTGTTTTCGTGTGATTGACCACCACCTGTGTTATCTGTAGAAAGAGTAGTGTAGCTTGGCTTTCTAGCAGCTTCAAATCTTATTGGATGTTGGTTAGACGGGCTACCACCTCCAGTATTAGATACATTGTGGTTATGACTAGGTATTTGGTTTTCTGTAAGTGTAACAGAGTCCGCACCACCTGTATCTCCTACATTGTAAGAGTTACCAGCACCTACTACAAATCTATCTTGAAGGTTTGGCGTACTATTATTACCATCACATAAAACAAAACCAGAAGGTATAGCGTTAGCTGCTCCTGACCAAAGAATAATACCTCCACTTGGTATTCCAACTGGTACTGTTATTGTTTCAAAACTAGGATCTGCTCCGTTGTTTGCTCGTAAAAACTTACCATCATTAGATGATGTGCCATGCTCTAATTTGGCAAGTGTAATTGCTTCGTCTGCTATTTCAGTAGTACCTACAGCATTTGGACCAATTTTTGGATTTGTTACTGCATCATCAGCTATTCTAGCTGTGGTAACTGAATCATTTTCTAAACTATTTTTAGCTGTGTTAGCTGCTATTGCCGAGTTTATAGAGTTAGCTAATTTATCTTCTGTTACTGCATCATCTTGAATTTTAACTGTACTAACTGCGTTTGTGCCTAAGGCTGTATTATCTACATTTCCAGAAGCTATTTTTGCTGCTGTTACAGCACTACTTGCTATGTGTGCTTCATCTATACTGCCATCTACATAATGTTCAGAGTTTATAGAATCATCAGCAATTTTTGTGCCATCTATTGCATCATTAATAATTTTATTTCTAGTAACGGCGTTTGCTGCAATCTTGGCTTCTATTACTGCTGAGTTTTGTAATATAGCAGAACTTACTGTGTTATTGCTTGGAGTTCCAATATTAACAGTAGAACCCATTACTACTGCGTGATAGCTTGCACCAGCAGCAGGGGCAGCAGCTAATTTAACCGTACTACCATCTAAAGCAAAGCCTTCTGTAGGTGTAGATGTACCAGCATTAGGTTTCTGAACTACACCTTCTATTATTAATAATATTTGTTGTACGTTTGTAGGTGCATCAGTAATAGTAAAATTTTGTGTGCTGCCATCAAATGCAGGGCTAAGTGTAGATATGAAAAAGTTACCTATACTTTGTACTTCTTCCCAAGCACTATTTGTGCCGTTATATACAAGCATTTTACCTGTGCTTGTATTAAAGAATAAATCTCCGTTATCTAAGCTAGTTGTAGGGTTGCTAGATCCAACTCTATATCTTTCTGAAAAGTCGTTGATGTCTCCACTAATACTAAGAAGATCATCTTCTCTTAGTGTAGCTTTGTGATAGGTATAGTTCTGACCTGAACCTGTAGAAACTACAAGAAAACGTACTCCGTTTGTTACTGTTGTACTATTAAAATTAGATGCAATACCAGATATATTTACTGTTGTACCATTAAGAGTTGTTCCACTAGCTGTACCAGTACCGCTTACTACCATACCACCTGCATCTGCAATACTTATAACTACACCTGATGCTGGTTGTGTATTAGGAAAAGAGTTTTCATTCGCAATAGCTTCTAAACCACCAATAGGTGCTAGTTGTGCAGCCACATAATCTACGATTGCACCACTTGTAGGAAATTTAGTATCGTCATCAGTTATAGTGGTTGCCTTTTGCATACCATCTATTTGATTAAGGTCTGCTATATCAGCAGTTAAAGCTGTACTGTCAGCTAATTTAGAAGCTGTACCAGATTGCATACTTGCTAAAGTTTTTAGTTCTTGATCTGCAATTTTGGTTGTAGTAACAGCGTCATCCGCTATTTCACTTGTATCAACTGAGTTTGCTGCAAGGTGACTAGCATCAAGTGGACTGCCAGCTATAAGACTTTTTATTTCTGTTATTGTTTGATCTCGTGTTGCATTATCTTCTATTCCATTTAGTTTTGTGTGGTCTGCATCTGTAAATACATTTGAATCTGATACTGCTTCTACTGCTGCCCTTATCTCATCATTTGTTTGATCGCCAGTTGCACCTGCTTCTATTGCATTTAATTTTGCTAATAAAGCATCAGTAAATGCGTTTGTATCAGAATTATTTTCATAAGCAGTTTTTATTTCTGCATCTGTTTGATCTCCTGTAGCTCCATCTTCTACGCTGCTTAATTTATCTGTAATCTCTTGTTGAGCAAATAATATTTGGTCACTATTATTATCAAGGTCTGTTTCTGTTAAAACACTACCATCAGCAAAGTCTACTTTTTTTGCACTTATATCTGTATCTCTTTGAAATTTAATATTGTTTGTACCAGAAGGAGGTATGTTACCAGAAGTAAAAGTAACTTGTGAACCACTAATATTGTAGTGAGTGCCTAGTGTTTTAAGAACTCCACCAACTGTAACATCAACTTCTGTATTTTCTAAGAAAGAAAAAGATATAGCAAAAGTGGCTGTACTACCATTTCCGTTATGGGTTTGTGACGTAGATGTGGTATTAGTAGCCATAATTTAAAACCTCTTTAGGTTAAGTGTATCTAAGATTTCTTCCATTTCTTCATTATACTTGTTTTGTTGATCTAGTTTTACGTTTATCCTAGCTTCTAATTCTTCTTCTGAAAAGTTTGCTTTAATATATTTTTCAATACCTGCGTTTATAAAATCTTGATTTATTCCATTCATAACTTTAAATATTCTATTTGCTGCAATCTGTCCTTCTTCTGAACTTAAGCCATATGTTTCTATTTGTTGTTTATTTGCTTCATAACTATATTGGTCTTTTACTCTAAATCCATCTTCTACTCTTTCAAGTTCACCTTTAATATATGCTTTTAAAGCATCTGCATTGTTATAACTTTTACCGCTAATACTTAAAACAGTTGTATTAACATATTTTTTTAAGTCGTTATATTGTTTTGTGTTTAATTTTATTGGCTTAAATAGCTTACTACTAAAGTTAGAATTTCTAACAAAGTTTTTTACTTTACTACCCCTGATAATATTAGGTGGCTCTGGTAATAATCTACCTATTGTATAACTAGCTTCATGTAATAAATTATTATTACTTTTTGAATGTTTTGCATTTGTAAATACATTAAATCCTCTTCTACTAGGATATGTAACCACATCATTAGTAATATGTTCTACTTGAAATGGTAAGTCTCCACCTACATTAGAAGGCACGTTTGCTTTCATTTGTTGTAGTAGTCCATGTAAATATTGCAAAGCACCATTAACTTCGTTATAGTCTTGATCTGATAAGCCTAACTTATCTTCACTTGTAAGGTATCTTAAATTCTTTATATTCCTTGTTAAATCAGAAAAATCACCTGAGTATGTTTTAGTGTCCATCTTGGCAAATAATCTTATAAGCCTTTTATTTTTAACAGCACCTAATTTTATTTCTTTACCAAGAACTTCTATCGCATATTTTGTTAAACCTTCTGATCCTTCTTTTCTAAGTTGTTGTGCTTTCTGTTCATCTATACCTAGTATTTGTGCAGTAACATCTGCTGGCAAACGAAGTATATCTTCCCATAAACTACTATAAGGAGTTACAGAGGATTCAAATAACCTACTTAGATAAGCTATATTTCTTTGTCTTTCATAACTTATAGTATCGTCTGGATCAACTCCACCTCCACCTACTTCTGGTAAGGCAGTAAACATATCCATTGTTTCATTTACTTGTTGAACATAACTTTTATTTGTAATGACACGACCTATAAAACCTGTCCAACCAATAGTATATTCATCATATATTCTGTCTAATTTTTTAGTAAAGAATGGAGACATCTCTTGAAAATCAACCCAAGCTTTAACAAAAGATAAAACTGGATCTGGCAAATCTTCATAAGAAACATAGTTATATTTTGGTTTTCCATCTTCATCAAATAATATTTCACCATCTTCGTCATACATTAAATAAGCTCTAGCGTATGGCAGCCAACCACTTCTTAATAATGAAAGATGTTTAGCAGCACCTTCTTTTGTTTTCCAACTAGGACCACCACCAGTTAAAAATGTTTTTGGTATCTTATCTTCACTATCATATTCACTTGAACTTATAAATTCATTTGCTGGTTGATAAATTTCTTTGTAAGCAAGAAATCCTAAAATAGTAGCAAAAGCATTACCCATGTAAATTTGACCTCTTGTATTAGTTCTCACTTGAGGATCAGGACTTCTAAGGTCTGCTGCTATTTCTGGTAAAAGAAAAGCATTTAAAAAATTATAATTCTTTTTACCACCAAATCTTGCAGGTGTATTTATTACAGGAATATACCTCATTATGTCTTTAATCATATTTGTAGGTGTTCTTGTAAATTTAAAGAATGTTCTCATTGGTGGGTATTGTATTGCTAAATTATTTATTTCTTCTGCAAACAAACCAAGTGGATCTGTAACATCATCACTACGACCACCTCTTATTTGTTGTGTATATGTAATCTCTTTACCAAAGTTCTTAGCTCTTTGAAATATTTTTGCAAGAACAGGATCAGCAATAAACTCTCTTGGACCTATACCTTTTTTAAAAAATGTATCTCCTTCTAGTGGTTTTAATCTGCCTAACTCTCCTTCCTGTCCTTTTAAAATATAAGCTATAACCCCATCAAGACTACCTTTCACATAATCATCTAAGTCTTGTCCTTTTAAACCTTTTTTCAAAGCTTCCATAGTTGCATGATAAGCAGTAGAGCCAAGAATATTTGGTGTTTGTATAAGAGCATCATTAGATGTCATTAACCTACTAGGCAATCTTATAATTTTACCTGTTGAGTTTATAGCTGTTCTTAGTGGGAAGTAAGGACTTTCAGATGAGATAACAAATCTTTGACCAGTTTCAATTTTAGAATTACCAACATTTATAAAGTTATCTTCCATATCCCATGATCTTTTCCATACCTTTAACCCAAAATCAAAGTTATACATCATGGCAAATAAGTGTCTAGTAGCTGCTTCTACTCCTTCTTTTCTTATTAAACCCTTGCCATTTGCAACATCTAAAGTACCACTAAAGTTTTTCATGTTACCTAAAAATGATTGCACAATACCAGAATATAAATTGATTCTTTGAGAAGGTAGACCAGATAAAACTCCATTGATTCCTACCTCGTTAATTACTCTTGAGGTTTGGTTAGCAAGTTTTAAAGTCTTACCAAAAGCATCTGCGTTATAAAGTTTTACCATGTTTTCTATACTTCCACCTGCTTCTTTCATATCTTGTGCAACTTTTATAACTTGCGAGTAATCTCCTGTTTCATGTCCTTCTTTTATTTTTGCAAGCAAATTTTCTTGAAAGTCTTGACTTTGTTCTATTAACTTTGTAAGAGCAGGGGATACATCACGATTTTGTGCTGTTAAGTTTTTCTTTTCTAAAGGACTTAGTTTCATTACTTCAGCAGGTGTCATACCTTCTATGCCTTCTATTGGTTTGTTTTTAAAAGCTTGCAAAGCTCTACCTAGTCTTGTGCCTAAAGGAATACCATAACCTAACCAATCATCTACTAATTTTTCAGCTTTAATAATTTCTGCACCTGCTTTATCTATAGCAGCTTGACTTTTTTTAGTTTTCTTACCAGCATTTTTTTTAATTATATCTATAAAGTTTTGAGTAGAGTTTGCAACTCTATCTGTAGCTATTTGCAAGCCTTGTTGGTTAATAACAACTTCTTCATCATCAGGTAATCTATTTTGTAGTAATGCTTTTTTTCTTGTGTACTCTTGAAAAAATTTTAAATTCTTTTTATCTATACCTATCTTGCCTTTACTATCTACCATTTTACCTAATGCACCTTCTTGCGTTTCAAACTGACTTTTTCTTTCAGCACCTTTAAATCCTCCTTCATCTTTCTTTTTTCTTACTTTGGCAGTTATTAAATCTTTTTTACCTTTCTGCATATCTTTAATGCGATTCATTTTCTGTGGATTTAATTGTGTATTACCTAAATCCAAGTCAGGTTGACTATCTAGTTTGTTTAGTGGTGTTTGTATTTTATTTGCAAAGTCTTGTAGTATTTTTACTTCTAAATTTAAACCACTTGTATTTGAAACCGAAGCACTAGCACTACCTGTCTGTTCTTTTACTAATGATTTTATTTTTGCGTGTACTTTGTCTCCATGTAATCTAACTTCTTTTTCTGTAAAGCCTTGATCTAAAAATACTTTTAGCATCTTTCCATCATTCTGTGCTTTTACTTTTCTTCCATTTCTTAAAGACCAAGACATCTTATCGAAGTCAGATTGGAATTGTATATTGGCAGACCCATAACGAGGTTTAGTTCTTTTGTAAGCTTCTGGTGCTATAAAAGTAAGATCTTGTGTAACCTCTGTTTGAACTGCTGGTTTTTTTTGTTCTCCAAAATCTATATCTGATTGTAAAACTTTTCCTTTTTTAGTTACTGTTAACTGACTAGGATCAAATTTTACTGATTGAAATGCACCTTTTTTACTTTTAAAAGAAACAGTAAATTTACCAGTAGACTCATCAAAACCAACAACAGTTCCTATGTTTCCTCTATCTGCTGCTTTTACTCTGCTGCCTAAAGGAATACTATCTTCATTTATATTTGTTGTTTGTTGTTTTTGGCTGCTGATTTCTTGATCTAATTTATCAGTATCTACACCCTCTTGTTTTAATTTTTGTTTTTGTTTTTTTGATACTGTATCTATATTCTTTACTGCATCATTAATAGTTTTTTTATCTTGTTTAGTTAATATTGCATCTGCTTCTGCTGGTGTTTTACCTTTAATTTTGTTAAAAATACCGCCTAAACCTTCTAATGAACCTTTAAAACCAGCACCAAAAGCACCACCAAAACCTAAACTTAATAAATATTCATCACGAGTTACATCATCTCCTAATAAATCTCTAAGGAAAGTTTCACCCACACCAAAGCCAGCACCAAAAGCACCACTTTTTGCAACACCTTTTAAACCTTTTGCTGTTGTGCCAGCAGGTATTATTTGTACAAGACCAGCAGCTACAGCTTCCGCTTGACTTATTTTTTTTACACCCCTAGCTTTTTGTGCTGCGATATTTGCATAGTAACCAACAGCAAACTGACCTCCACCATAAGCTGCAATACCTAAAGGACCAAGAGCTAATAAAGGTGCAAAAGCTAAATCAGCACCTATACCAGTACCTATTTCTATACCTAAACCTTTTGCTAACCCTGACAGGTTTTGTTGTGGCTTTTCTTCTGTTAAATCATTAAATATATTATTACTAAAATCAAAATCCTGTGAAGCAAAATCAAAAGTTTCTTCATCAAATAAAGTGTTATTTACATAATCATCAAACTTAGATTCTGTTTTAAAAACATTAGTAAAAGAAGAATTAATTACTTGATTTTCAAGGTCTTTTAGTTCTGTATTAGATGGTTGTTGATTAAGGCTATCAACAATGTTGGAGTCTGTTTTTTCTTCTTCTTTATTATCAAGAAGGCTTTTAACAATATTTGAGTCTGTCATGTTAGTTCTTTAGAAACTGTTTATAAGAATTATTTTTGTATGCACTCCAAGCATTAAGTCCTTGCTCATCATATAGTCGCTTGGCTGCAATTACATTAATAATAGGGTCGTACAACTCTTCTTCAGATTCAATATCAAATACATTTAATAATCTGTCTCTATCATCTTTCATATTTAGTTGTAACAAGCCTATAGAAAATTCATTTTCTTTTTTTGGATCAGTTCCAGATTTGACAGTATCAATCATTGGATCACCTGCTGACTCTGCCATTGCCACAGCAGCCATAATTTTTGCAATGTCTGGTTCAAAACCTACAGCTAATAGCATTTCTTCTATTTTAGGTTGAGGTATTACTTTTGTCTTGTCTGTATCTTTTAAAATATCGTCTAATGCTTTTATCTGATTATTTTTTACTTCTTTCATATTTATCCTTTCAACCATTGGTACAATTAATTCGTCACCTACTCTTATCAAATCTGCGTTAGTTATATTGTTTGCTTCCATAAACGCTTTTAAAGGCACATTAAATTCTTCTGCTAACTGACTTAAAGTATCTCCCTGTTCAACTTCAACTGTAGTAGGTGAGTCACCACTAAAAGCACTAGCTTCTAAATCGTCACTTAATAATTTTTCATTTCTTGTTTCTGTTTGATTGTCTTCAAAAGTTGCATTATAAAAATCAACATTAAAATTTTCAAATGATTTTATTTTTAAATTTTGACGTAACGATTCACCAGCAGGTGTAACTGAACCATTAATAGATACAACTGTAGTAGTTGGTCCTACTTGTAATTCATTAGTATTAACTTCACTAAATAACTTTGTATTTGTATCGTAAGTTAAAACTTTTTGTTCTTGTATATTTACTGTTTTGCCATCATCTTGACCATCATCATCTTCTACAACTTCTACAAATTCTTGTGATAAATCTAAAGCTGGATCATAAAACTCATAGTTACCAAACCTTTTTGAATTTTTTATTTTTCTTAAATTACCTAAATACCAATTTCTAACTGTTGTTGTCTTACCATCTTTATCTATCTGAGCATCAAGTCCTCCATTTTCTTTTACTAATTTTTTTAATTCTGTATTTAAATCTTGCATTTTATCTACGTCATCAGCATCTTTATAACTAACTACACCTGATGCTAAATTTACTTTTCCAATAGTTCTTTGACCATACTTTATTAACTCTTTCATTGCTGGAAATCTTTGTTCTAAAGTTTTACCTTCTGTTTTACTTAAATATTTTTTTAATTGAGTATATTTTTCTCTGTCTGCTTTAGAAGCATTTGGTCCTAAAGCTTGCATGACATCTGTTAGTTGTATTAAGGCTTGACTTTGCGTTACTGTACCTGCATCATATTCTGTTTCTAATTCAAAAAAGAAATCATCAACACTAAAGTTTCTAAGATCATATTGTTTATATAAAAATTCAATTTGCTCTGGGTATTTTTCAGCTAGTGCATCTAATGTATTGCCTATATTTTTAAAATAATTTAATGCTTCTTTACCATCTTTAAATTGAGTACGAGAAAAATCTACATTATTTAAAGTATCAGATATAGTATTTTGGTCGTTTATCATATTGTAATCATTTTGTTTTTTCTTTATATCTTCTTTCTTGTCATATATATCTGTTAGTAGAGTTTCAATTTTATCTTCACCATCTGCTATATAAAAACTACTTAAAGGCTGTTGTATTACATTTCCATTTTTTAATATTGTTTTTGGTCCTACTTTCAAATTACCTATCCAGTTAATATATTCTTCTACTTCTTCATAAGCAATATCCATATCAAGATTATTGCTTTCATAATAATCAAGAATTTTTAATACATTTGTTTTTACTTGTCCTATCATTTTTGAAGGCGATACTGCGGTAGCAAGACCTCTGTTAACCATAGAATCTACATTATCTTGTAATTCTTCTAAAGCTAAAAATTCTCCCTGCGAAAGACCATTATTTTTTATTCTGTCTTTTTCTGTATAGTTATCATCTATTAAATTTAATTCTATATTGTCGTTATAGTTATCTATGCTAAACCAAGAATTTAAAACTGAATCGTTAAACAATATACTAGCTTGTTTAATTTTTGACTCTGCTAACTTTGTTTCTTGATCGTTAAATACTTTTTGTAATGCAAGATTTTGTTTTGGTAATATATGTTCTCTTATTAAACTAGCTCTTATACCTCTAGTATTGGCTAGTTGTGTGTTTTGAAATTCAGTAATTGCGTTATCAAAAGCTTCAGAGTTTACATCAAATTGAGATAAAGGTTGTTGTATGGTTGTACCATTTGGTAAATCAACATTTACAACATATTCATCAAAAAACTTTTTTGTTTTTGCTTCTTGTCCATTGGCTATATTGATTGCTAATTGTTTTTCTATTCCATATTGCATAAATCTATTCGTACCAAGAAACTGTCTAAAAGTTTTTTTATCAGCTTTTGCTTCTACTTCTTTTCTTATTTCTATAAGTTCTTTAGGTGATGCACCTAATACTTTTAATTGTCCTTCTTCTATATCTCTTTGTCTATTTTCATTTCCTTTTATTTGTATAAAATTTTGCAATGTAGGATTTACTATTGCTAACATTTCAGCCAAATCTGCCATGCCACTTTTTCGTGTAGCAGTAACAGGCTGCACAAAAGTATTAACTGGTGTTCTAAAACTTTCCCCTGCTGTGCTTTGAAAACTAGATGTCATAATTTAACCCATATTAAATATATTGTTTTCCATACCAAGTTCAGTATTAAACGCACTTGTAGCAGCACCTAAAAGAATTGATCCTGTTGTAGGTATTTGATTATAAGCATTAATAGTATTACTTCTTAATCTATTTCTAATTCCTTGATATTCTGCTTCAGTTGATTTGACATCAAACAAATATTGTCTGTTCATTGATTCAATACTTTGTCTTATTTTTTCATTGTAGTTTGCACCTTGTCTTATTTGATCCATTACTAATAAATTTGTGGTAACACCAACTTGTCCTTTTGCTAATAAAGCTTTAGTTCCTTTTAATGTATCAATAGCTTTAGCAAATTTATCTTGTCTAGCAGCTACAGTTTTCTCTTCTTTACCTTCAGATAAAGCCCTTTGCTTTTGTCTTTTATTATCTTCAGCAGATTGTGTACCTTCTAATTCTTGTTGGTAAGTTTGATTGGCAGCGTCTTTTGCAGCACCACGCATAGCAAGTCCTTGAAATAAACTTAAACCTCCACTAATACCAGCAGCAATAGAACACATTTAAGCGATCCTCAGAAATTCATAAAATGGTTTTTCATGTTGACCATACTTTTCGTGATAAT
>CEPK01014718.1_pt1 | contig 12017 bp, 27 predicted proteins | sample 356231 | NCBI WGS metagenome assembly CEPK01 (sample SAMEA2620259, study PRJEB7988) | marine metagenome | biome: marine biome (ENVO:00000447); feature: deep chlorophyll maximum layer (ENVO:xxxxxxxx); material: "saline water (ENVO:00002010), including plankton (ENVO:xxxxxxxx)" | depth 80 m
GTTAGCAATGCCAAACAATAGACATATTTATTTTAGATTCTGAAAACTCTACCTAAAAAGGTAGTGATGACCGCAGTTCTCAAGGATTCTCACAGTTCAATATTTGTCAGACTAATAGTGTCGATGAGAGGTTCTTATGTTTTCTATGTATGATCAATTCTTTTTCCCTCCTTTTCAAGGAGTGATTGTTGTTTCTGATTCTGAATTAAAAGATTTAAAAATCAAGAAGAAACAAAATGATTTATCTATTTTAAAAAAGAATAAGCTAGAAATTGAAGCAGCTATTTCTGAACTAGAGAACGAGATCAAAGCTCTTTCCCCAGCAGAAGAAGCGAAGGCTGCCTAAGCTGATAAATAGCTTTTATCTTTGCATGGAATTTAATACTCTGGATTTTACGAATGAAGGCAAATTTATAAAGGAAGGTTTTATAGGAGGATCTTTTATTGATGAAGAAATATGTGACGCTTTAATTGAGTTTCATGAAGAGACCCCTGAAGGAGTTATTGAGGACAGTATTAATCCTTCTACTGGTTATTTTCAAAGGGGAATGGTCAAGAAAGCTGGCACGATTGCCACCGATAAGGGAGTTACTGTTGATAAAACTATCAAAGATTCGATGGATTTGAATTGTGGTATTTGGTCGAAAGATTCTCGTGTGATTGCATATAGAAAAGCTTTACTTCGAATCATTGGTGAATATCGGAAGGAATTTCCAAGATGTAAAGCTTGTCAACCGTGGGGTTTACATCCTTTGGCTTCGTTACAAATTCAGCATTACAACCCAGGTGCTGGCTATTTAGATTGGCATACGGAATACAATGGTCCATCAGGTGTAGATGGGTCGAGGCACTTAGTTTTCATGACGTATCTCAACACGGTCGAGGATGGAGGCGAAACAGGATGGTATCACCAGAAAATTAAAATTAAGCCTAAGAAAGGTCTAACCGTAGTTTGGCCTGTCGATTGGACACACACTCACCGTGGTTTTATTGCTCCTTCTGAAGATAAATATATTACGACAGGGTGGTTTGAATATACGAACAGTAATGCAGAAGCATCAACGAAACAAGAGGAAGAACGACCTAACGAGACTCAAGCAATCTTAAAGACAGCGGTAGCAGATTTACTCCGTCAGATATCTCAGAACGAACAAACATCTAATTGAGGGTCTGGGGATTCTCTCAATTGAGTCACACATTGCTCTTCGCATTCTGGATCAGCTAAATAGCATTCACTCACACAACTGAAATATTCTTCCACAGGGTCGCAAGGAATATCAATTTTCACAGCTGCTTGGCAAGTGGTATAAGACACTGCTATTACTTCGTAATCTAAATGATTTTGAGAGCAAAAAGTATCTAATGCTTGATATTCGTTTTCTTTCCAAGTCTCGTGAGCTATAAATTCGTCAAATATCAGAATTGTATTTTTATCTATAACAGATTTAGCGTGGTTTAAAGCACATAATGTAGAAGAGTACAGATCAGCATCGAAATGTAAGATTGATGCGAGAGGCCTAGTACCATTGAAAAAATCTGGTAAAGTATCTTCGAAGTTTCCTGAGATAAATGTCCCTCCTTGTATACTGGGGATCTTCCCTTGTGTAGAAAAATCTCCTTTATTAAATTGATTCCAGGATTCAGGTAGACCAGTAAAATTATCGAATCCAAATCCTTGCTTAAAACTTTTAACTAAGTATTTAAATGAGTCTCCTTTATATACTCCGAATTCATAGAAAGGCCTGCTTGTAATACTTCTTTTTACCATCTCATCGTAAAAGAATTCCCTATGAAAGAAGAGCTCAGGGGTATTAGGTAGGGTGGAAATCCATTCGAGTGACTCAAATACGGGGTTTTTATATGTATATTTTTTGAGTAATTGTTTGTATAAAGTATTATCACCTTGATGCAGCTTTACTGTACTTAGGTGTATGAGAGCAGGAGTATCGTTCTTCTTAATACTTAAACAATGTTCTAATTGTTGGGAGGCTTGTTCTTTATTTTCTGATAATAAGAACAGATTCCAAATTGCATTTCTGTAATAAGGCCTTAGTTCTACCGCTTTTCGAATTGATTCTTTCGCTTCTTTGAATTTTCCTAGAGAAATTAGGATAGTTCCTAGATTGGAATAAGCCTCGGCAAAAGCAGGATCTAAGCGAATAGCTTCACGGACATATTCTTCAGCTTGAGTAAAATTCTCAAGCTGTTTGAATTCGTTTGCTTTTAGATTTAACTGAAATGCTCGAGACTTTATTCCTAACATTTCATCTAGCAGGTTGACGTATAACTCTTGTATATTTTACGTCGCCAATGGTCTTTTGATCTGTAATTTTATAGTAATTACACCCTCTCCAAGTGAGAGTGACACTATTGAAATGACTGGCTTTTGAGGTAATGTTCATGGTGATACAGTAGCGATTGTTACAATAAAGGAGAAAGCGTCGGACCGCAAGGTCGCAACCATCAACACCATACGACGGGGGTGTTGCTGATTGGAGGTTATCCATGACTTGCTCTACTGTGAAACCCGCTAAAAAGACAACAGTGTTGACTTATCGCGGGGTTAAGTACAACCAAGCCAAGATCGCTTGCGAAAGAATCGCAGCTTAACAATTAGTTAAATAAGAAGTAGGAGGGCTTAGTCCCTCCTTTTCTTTTTGAGAGTAAGAAATAAATTTGAATAAGCAGCAATAACAAGAAGGACTAGCAAAAATGTATTAATCATAGGTCTGTAATACGAAGGGTTGGAGCACCGCTTTCTTCTAGCTCCTTGTCTGGGTGGTAGAACTCTAAAGCCCCTCCATCATTACCTTCGTCATCCGCCATTGGAATGATTGTTGTCCCATCAGTGAATTCAATCACTAAAGGAACTTTGTACCATCCATCTGCTTCTTCTTTGTTCATGTAGCGAGCACCTTTGATGGTCTTTCCTTTAAGGAATTTGTGAAGCTTCTTACTCCATTCAAGATTTTTTGGAAGTTTTTTCTTTGTTGTCTTTTGAGTAGTTGAGGTCATGGTGAGTTTGTTTAGATAGGTGTTTAATTCGTTGCAGGGGAACGGCAGCACACTGAGGAATTATGGAATTCCCAAGGGCTTTTAGACGAGGTATCCGATTGGATAGCCCATCATCTCCTCTACAAAGTGTGGGTTGAGATACGTACTCTCTCCAGAACGGGTCAAGGCGTCTGGAAGTTGGCGGGGTCGGCCACCTGAGCGATCCTGGAAACCTTGGCCTGTCCTCCCCTTGTAATCTCTGGCGCATGGTGTCGGCAATTGATTGCCCAGAACTACTACAGATCCTGGAAGTCTCCTCTTCTCGTGGGCTTTCTGGTAGTTCATATTCGGTCCGCAGTCCTTGTGATCCCTCGCTGTTGGAGTAGGGAGATTCTGAAGCTCGTTGAACAGTTTCACTGCTTCCGGATTGACTGCCTCCCTGAGGTTGGACAGCTTTGTCCTCCCCGGTCTGGTTTTGGTGACTTGCCTCCTCATTGATTCGACACTCCTCTGAGGAAGAGAGTCCATCGTATTTGGGGTAGGCAATGATCCATATGCGTTTTCTTTCATGACAGGCTCCCAAATCTCGACCGCTAACAATTGACCATTCAGCATCGTACCCATGCTTGGCAATTTGAAAGAGGACTTCTTGGAACGTTTGCCCGTCTTGGTGAGAGAGGAGATTTCTAACGTTTTCAAGTAAGACGAACCTAGGTCGAATCTCCCCAACCAAACGCATGACTTCATAGAAAAGACCGCTGCGAGTTCCTTCTCCAATTCCTCTCTGAGATCCTGCGACGGATAAATCTTGGCAAGGAAATCCTGCTGTGAGCACGTCGTATTCTCCTTCCTCGGCGTGGAATGTGGTGATGTCATTGTGGATTGGTACTTTAGGAAAATTCTTCTTAAGGACTGACTGGCAGTAAGGGTCGATCTCGATAAAATGTTTCGTTTTATATCCACCGACCAGCTTCTCTGCGGCATAAGAGAATCCTCCTATACCAGCAAATGCATCCAGTAACTTAAGCCTCTTCAATGTCTTTCCAGATCTTGATAAAGTTTATCAACACTGCTTTTTGTTCGCCATTTAAATCAACTTCTTGGTCGTAAATATCTAAAGGTTTGTGCAAGATATCTTCTGCAGATCGGTATTGTAATTTTTCAGGTTGGCCTTCGCACCATCCTTTAAGGAGGTCTTTAAGTGCTTGAAGCTTCATCCATTGTTCTTTTTCTATGAGGGTTCCTGTTTTGAATCGGATAGTAGTCCATCCGTCTACTTCTGCCTGCCAGTCTTCTTCTTGCTCCCAATCACAAGTGAAAGTACCAAGTTCTTTCTGCTGGGATAACCATTTAACAAGTTCTTCTTTAGTCAACATAATCGTCGGCCTCCTCGATAGTGTGAACGTTGTAGCCAGTGTTTTCTTCCATCTCAAGTTCATCGTCTTGAGTCATTTGCCAATCCAGACCTGCTGATCTAGACATGGATTCAGCTTCGATGCGGTCGAAAGCTTCGACTGTCGTGGTATAAGAGATTGTCTTAGAAGCAGTTAATCTCCACGTTTTAAGTTCGTTCATTTCAGTCATGGGAATCAGCCTCCGCCTCGAAGCGACGTTGAGCTTCCTTGGAACATTGCTCCTCGGAATATTCAGGGTGCTCTTCCTTTACCTCGTAGTAGTGGTAGGAGAGTCTCTCTTGGTTTTGATCGTTACTCATCAGGATCCTCGATGTCAACTACGCCGAGAAAGTTGCTGGTTTCATCAACACGTTCGAGATACTCGAACTCTGATTCATCCATTTGTTCAACATCTTCAAGACTGTCAGCCTGAACATGAACGGTGTAGGTGTTCTTCTCGGAACAAGTGACGTGAAAGGTTTTCTTCATTTGTTTTTTGGGTAAGTACAAAGTTCAATCAGCTTGACCCGTGAGTCACCTGCCGTAGTGGATTCAGGCTCACGATCATCTTCATAGAGCATTTCAATAGCTCTTTTTTCGGAATTAGCCTCAACGAAGTAATCTTCTTCGTATTCTTGAATCATTTTGATGTGATAATTAGGCATCTGTGATAACGCATTGGATCTTGTACCTGTCTAAATCGTCATGAGCTTTGTCTAAAACCCATCCGTAATCTTTCATCAATTCATCGGGAGGAATTTGATCGTAATCAGAACAGATGGAGGCATCGCCCATGTACTGTAAAATTTCACATCGATGCATGATTTTGTCTCTAGTTTTTGAATCCATCATGATTTCTCCTCTGGGACTCCAGCCCATTTAGTAATAACGTCGCCAACAAATTGTTCTTCTTCTGATACTCTTCTGAATTGAGTAGTGAGTTCCTCTAGTGTTTCGTGGAGTGTGTACTCTTTAGAGGTATTAAAAGAAGATTCAGGAATATCCCAAACGAACTTCTCAACGCCAGCGATAAAATCGCTGATAGTCATGTTCGCTGAATAATCGTTAGTGCAACCTTTCATAGTTAGTGATAGAGAAGGGCAAAGGGTTGATTGATTGGGCCGTAAGCAAGACTATCTTTTTTGTCAATAGGCAGTTTCAACTGAACAGCTTCTTTGACTGAGCGAACAACCTTTGCGTTACGTGGAAAATCAGTGGGATTAATTAAGCGGTCGAAGCGACCTCCCCAACTAGCAGTTAACCTGTAGTTCTCAGGTAATTTGATACCTAGGAATAAAGGTAGATTTTTGGTATAGGAATAATGGATTAAGTGATCCAATTCCGTAGTCACGTTGAAGATTGCATCACGAAGTTTTTCGGAATCGCAATCACCGGAGACGAACCATCTAACCATTTCAGCTTTTTTATAAGCTTTGTGGTTTTCGATGGACATAATCAAACAATCTGTCAGATCAGTCAGAGTGAGTGAATCTATTAACTCTTTGTTGTGCCATCGAGCTTTGCGAACATTCGGATAACGAGCTTCCATGCGAGAGGCATAGCAGTCGTATTCAAGATCTACTGCTTTGGTTAGCTTCCCTGTATCTCGATCAGCGAAGACAAGGCAGCTCTGAGCTCCGGGACAGCAATGACCTGCAGGTGTACTAAAAGTAAGAATTGTATCCGCAAGCTTAGCGTTGCCAGCACCAAGCTTAAACAAAGATACCTCCATTTTGCACGGTTGATAAGGGACACCACAAAAGTTCTCTAAAGTAGAGTGGACGATTTAGTTGTTATGACCGAAACACCTACAACAGGGACTGCCACTAAGGATGGGAAGGTGAAGAAGCCTAAAGGTCCTCTTGGTAAATTGCGTGAAGCAATTGACGATCAAGAAGAACAAGTAGCCATATTGGGTACATTCGTCAGACTTGGGGTAGTCGTATGGGCCGGGTTCATTATTTCTTTGAACTACTTGACTATCCCAGGATTAGGCAAGCAAGAACCTCGTGATATAACTTTCGTTGCCAGTATTTTTACCGGAGCGCTTGCAAGTTTCGGATTGGATACAGCTAAAAAGAGAGGCGATGGTACTTATAAAGCTAATGGTGAGGACAAGCCTATGACTAAGAGTGACATCGAAAAGATGCTTCTCAGTTCAGGTAATGTTCAAACAATTCGAGTTGAGAACGGATTAAAGATTTTACCAGCAGATGGGGTTAAAGTGATCGACAAGTCACAACCTAAGACATGACTGAACCGTTAACTTTGGATGCGTCTCAGGAGACGCGCTTAGTTGTTCATGATTTAAAAATCGAAAGATTAGAAGAGAAGCAAGAGGAGTTGCGTGAAAGATTAAAGGTTGTTGAGAAGTGGGTCATCGGAGCCGCAGCAGTCTTGGCAGCGGGAGTAACCCTTATAGGGTTTGCTACTAACATCTCTAAGGCATACCTCTGATGGACGGAGCAGTTCAAGCCTGGAATAGCATGAGCTATGTGGATGGCTTTTTCTTTACTGTTTGGCTAGTCGGTATTTACTATTTGAAGTGCAAATTAGATAATCACTTCACTAGTAAGAGAAAGAACTGGTGGTCTAACAATTTCAAAAACACTATCAAGGAAGCTATTCGTGAATACAACGAAGAGCAGGCATCCTAAAGATCCACCTTGCCAATGTTCTCATTGCTTGGAGCTCATTAAGCAACAAGACAGAATGGAACAATGGCAGAAGGATCGATTCACAATTAAACTCGCTTCTTGACAATGACAACTGAACCTGAACATAAACTGATTACTCGTGAAGAGTACATTGCTGACATCAAGGCAAGATGGTCACTCTTTATTAAGGAGTGGAATGCCTTTGTCGAGGATGTTAAAAAGCTAATAACTTTCCTAAAGCCTTATGTGACTAAGGCTATTGATACCGTAAAAGGTTGGATTACTAAATTAAAAGCTAAGAAAGATTAGTTCTTCTTTAGATTGCTATGACCATGAGCTATTCCTAGCTCGTGCATTTTGGAGTGTTCTGAAATAGGATCTCTTAATTCTTCCTTGCCTGGACCTATGGTCAAATACATACCCCATCCAAGTAGAAAGAAGAGTAGTCCAACGATGATGTAAACAAGAATCATTTCTTTAGTTGTTTATGTAATTCTGTTATACATCTTTGCTGTTGTCTTAGTTCTTCTGGATAATCTTCGCCAAGTTCGCATCCTTCCTTCTCAGGTCTAAATTTACAGCTCCACATAAAAGGCTCAACCCTACTGTAGTAATAATCAATCCATCTTTCTGCTGAATCTAAAACAGAAATCATGGTCTTTTCTTGTTGTTCAGTAAGGTTGAGTGTTGCCATTAGCCCAGTTGCAAGTGTTCTGAATTGAAGTGTGAAACACCTCTCTTAGGAGGATAGCGATGTTCGTGATTCTTCAACTGATTCAGAACTTCTTGACCAGTGTATTTAAGTAAAGGCTCATTGGCTAAGTGCTCAAAGAGAGAGAGAAGTTTTCTTCTATGAGAAGACATAGAGTTGTATTCTGCAGCTGAAGTCATCGTAGATTCCTAGGCTAGGGTTAATAATTCTTCAAGTTCATGTCTGACTAGACTGATCTCCTTTGATCTTATTCCATTTAGATTAGACATTAATGCCTTCTCTCGGTTAGTGCTATGAATGCAGGCGTGGGAATGGTATTGGGTGAATGTATTCATCAATTTCCATAGGTTATTTTGCCTATCATTCTGTTCACGACCGATTAAAGTTTCTTCAAAGATTCTCGTCAAAGATTGCCTTTTATTGTTACGTTTCTTTTCTTTCGTCTCAGGGTCGTACTTATCTGGAGAAAATTTCTTAATAACATTCATTGCCACATCATTTGAGATCGTTTTAGCAATCATTTTGTCTTTCATCGTCTCGTAGGCGTGAGCTTCTTTGAGAGTCTCAGACAAGATATCAACGACTAATTCGGAATCGAATTCTCCTCGATGGTGCAATTTACGAGTGTACTGATTCATTCTTCTGGACATTCCATTAGTGCAAATAGCTTCAACGCTCAAGAGGTTAATAGTAGGAGCACCAACTTTGCCATAAGTATCAGTTAACACTAACCATTGATCAGTTCTTTGTTCTTTAGGAATGTAATGAGGGCTACTAGGTGAGCTAATCCCCATTCCAATATCTTCTCCTGCATATAGTTTTCCGTTGTTATCAGTCAGCTTGCTTGCCATGTAAATGGATTTTCCATCATCAAAGCAACCAAACACATCCATTGAGATTTCTTTTGGACATTGATTAATAAAGCTCTGGAAAGTGTGAATGTGATCAATAGGTTGAATAGGAATCCTTGAGCCGAACATTCCTAAAACAGACGTTGCGTCTTGTCTATCTGATCGATGCCAAAAATTGTACTTAGGGTGTTTAACGCCGAAGTGATCAATGTAAGGACATACTTCAACTTCGAAGTCGCAATCCATCATTGCTAAGATCTCTTCTGGAGTCTGCCAATCCATGACAGCACCAGCAGATCCTCTGAAGATCTTGATGTCTTCTTGGTTTAATTTTGAGTTCATGGTGAGAAAGTTAAATTTGGTCTAACCCAGGAAGGTCTTTCCTGTCCAGCTTTAAAGAGTCAAGCAATTCATCGCTGTAAAGCAAATAACTAAAGACTTCTTTGTCTGACATCCTGTGGTGAGGATCAGCTTTGCGTAGCTCTTTTCTGATTGAATCCAATCGAGAAACCATTGTTGCTGTCTGCATCCGTGTATAAAGTTCCACAACTTTAGAAATGACAGCAGCGGTATTTTGTTTGAATCGTTTCATCTGAGAAGCAACGACTTTCTTTTCTGCTTCGGTAATCTCTCCTCCCAGCTCATCAAGTAACTCTGGAGGCAGGTCTACGACATTAGCATTGGTTTCTATGGAGGCGTAAACTCGTTCTAAGCACCATAAAGCTAAATCAATATGCTGCATTGCCGAGGTTTTATTCCGAGACTTTTCGTTGATTTGATGAACAACAGTCGTCAGATCCCTGAAACCTCCATTTTTACCACCAAAGTCCAAGACAGGAATCACATCACTTAAAGGTGTAATTCCTTGTTCTTTCATTTTTTCCTTTAAAAGATGTTCCAACTGTTCAGTTGTGATTCCATCAGGAAAAATGTCAGACATCGATAGACCCAGAGATAGTTTTAAATTGAGGAGCAAGTCCAAGATTGATTCTTGATCTGTTTACTGCTTGTTCCATTGCTGCTGTACCTGAATCAATTAGCGGTTGATCTAATCTGACAGGTTGATTGTCAACAAAGAACTCGCAGAATGTTGCATCCCTCCTGCCTTGCTTCCCTTGAAGTATGACGGATTTATTTTTCAGGTCAAGCTCTTGAGTGTAAGCCAAGAAGGATCGGTACACGTAACCAGAATTCGCTGCAGGCATAGCTAGTTGGTAGCGAATTGCGGGAGTCGGAGTTTGTAGTACTGCTACGACATACGGCCTATTACCTTCCCATTTTGTTTCACCCTTCTGACCAGCTTGACCATAGAAGCTGACATACAGATCAGTAAGCATACATAAGAGAGCACTGTTGTTGGATTCATCGATTAATGGGTCTCCGTAAGCTTTAGGGTTTGTTGGATGATACAGGCAAAAACATCCCCAATAAGGATGTGAAGAATCTGCAACAAGTTTGATTTTCTGAGGGGGAATCGGATTAGATACCACTCCTTGAGGACTGACATCTATTTGAGTTTTCAATGAGGCTAGTTCTGCCATTGAGCAGTAGCTGCTTTTTTGCACAGCTGATAAGGGACACTACAAAAGATTCTCTTATTGAGAATCATTGCCAACAAAGGGGTTTCAAGGTAATTAGAGTATGTAGGTATGCTTCTTAAACATGGAATTAGTGCCACCTTTAGATAACCCGAAGAAAGAACAACATATTTTGCTACAGATTGCAGAACCCACAAAGGAAGAAGTGAAGTCTCCATACGAAGAGTTGTGTTCTAACTTGACGTCTCTTGCTGCTTACACCAAGGAGTTACAGACTCAAGCTCATTTGATTCATTTGAATTATGAAGCTGCTAACTTCTTAGAAGTGCATCAGTTCTTGAAAGATCAGTACGAAGCTCACTTAGAACAATTCGATACATTATCTGAATTAGTGAGAGCAATGGATCATCTAATGCCTATGTGTGATTGCGGCTTAAGAGATAGTCTTCCTCAGGGTTGTTTTCAACGAGTCTCTTCTTATGAACCTAGACAGCAATTGAGTACTTACTATCAAAATCTTGAAGATTTAGTTGATATGTCTCGCAAAGTGAACTGCATGGCAGAACAATGTGGGGAACTTGGTGTTGCTAATTACTTGTCAGATCTGATGACAGTTCTTGCTAAATCTGCTTGGATGGTAAAAGCAACTTTAAGGAACTGTGCCTCAAGTTAAGTCATCTTATTACTACATCTTCTGGGGTTTAGCCACGGCTGCAGTAGTCGCAGGTCAAATCTATGTTGGGACTGGTTACAGAGGAATGTCTCGCAGTATCAATCGTTTATTAAGCGATATTACTCTTGAGCTGAATCGGGAATTTCAGATGGACTCTTGGAGTCTTCCTCCATCTCGTCCTGCAAGGCCACGCTTTTAGGTCTGAACATTTCGACAAAGGCGTAACAGCCTTGGCAGTAACCTACTGCAACAGTATCGAATTCGAAATCAGTACCGAAGTATTCTGGCTTGCAGTCGTGGGTTGCGTTCCACAACAAGGTATCACCGCAGTGCCAGCAATGCGAAGGTTTTTCGTCGACTAGGATTTTTAACGGTGGTTCTCTCATTGAAGGGGTACTATTTCGAACTTGTGAGCATGAGAATCATCTTTTAAAACTCGAGGCATGATATTGAAAGATATACTCAGTCTGTTGTCTGCCTTGTTTTGGTAAGAGCCATGTACTAAGGCTGATTCCCATAACAGTAGAGCACCTGTCTCGACTTGGATAACTTGATCTCCAGTCCAAATATTATTGTGATCTTGTTGCTGCTTGATGTATGGATTTATAGTATTACTTTCTGTTTCTCTTAATTGAGTAAAGACTAATGGTGAATGATTTTCTTCGTGGTTTAAATAATAAGTTCCTGAGATCAGTGAATTGGCATGATTGTGGGGAGGTAACGAACTGCCTTCATCCATTTGGTTCAGCCAGTAATCAGTCATAATTAAAGGCTGATCTTCTTCTAAGGTTAGAAGTAAGATCTTATTGGAAAACAATAAAGCAGAATCTAAAATCCATTGTTTGAATTTTGTAAATTCAGGTTGATCTAAAAACCTGGATTGATCGTAATGCTTGATATTCTCTGAACGAGGATTAGTTGAAAAGCTTTCTTCTTTCAGATGAGAAGCAAATAGTTGAGTGATTTCATCAGGGTCTGGATGTTTTGAACAAAATAATGGTTGAGCCAATATTGGTAAGATTCGAACTTCTTCATCCATTTACTTCACACCTTGAAATTGGTCAGAAAAAGACACATCGCTTAAAGGATCTGTAGCCTTGATAGCTGCTAGCTTTGTATCCAGCAAATCAGCTCCCCATAGTTGGTCAGGGTCATTATGCATAGGATTGGGGCTCTCGGTAACATTTGGGACTGGTTG
>CEPK01016802.1_pt1 | contig 12001 bp, 7 predicted proteins | sample 356231 | NCBI WGS metagenome assembly CEPK01 (sample SAMEA2620259, study PRJEB7988) | marine metagenome | biome: marine biome (ENVO:00000447); feature: deep chlorophyll maximum layer (ENVO:xxxxxxxx); material: "saline water (ENVO:00002010), including plankton (ENVO:xxxxxxxx)" | depth 80 m
GCAAACACAGCACCATTAATTTCCTCATTACCTTCTTTAATAGCAGGAACTATACCAACTCCTACTCTAATTGCTTTTCCAAAATTTACTGTATCTTTAAATTCCATAGTTAATTTTTATTGAAGTTGATTGGTTCCTTCTACATATTTTTGAGAGGGTGCTCCTCTATCTAGTGATGCCACAGTTTCATCAGAAGCACTGGGAAGATTGTTCTTCTGCCTCTCTCTTTGACCACCAAACTTAGATGGTTTTCCAAAAACAGCGTCAGTAATACTACTGATTAAAGAAGCATAAGTAGAGAGAACTCCATTAGCAGCAGTTTCAAAGTCACCAGCACTACACAATTTAGTGTACACAGATGAATTGGTTTGTAATTTCTTACAATCCAAAATAATATTTTCACTAGATGTTATTTTAACATTACCCTTAGTCTCACCCTCACCTGTGGTGACCATTTCAATGTCAGTTGCCTCCATTCTTATTTTACCATTGCTGGCTTTGATAATAATATTACCATTCCTTGCCTCAATTAGGCAAGAGTCTTCTGCCTCTTTCATATTATCACCACAAGTCATTTGAAGTTTACCAGGACTTGTGGATGTTGTAGATCCTGGTCTCTCTCCATCAATATCTAAACACAATTGATGTGTTCTGTCTTGTTCATTCCGAAGGACAACAGCAGAAGTTACATCTCCTTGTTTATGAATAGGACCAATCCAAACTGATCCCTTCTCATTTTTTCCAATGGTTTGAGCAGTATAATTCTGCTTTGCGGTATCAGTTGGTGGATTAGTAGTTCCTTTCCCACCTCTGGTATTAACTTGTGTTGTTGGGGTTGACATAATTTTTAGGTGAGGTTATCAGGTGTGCCTGGAATATCAAGTCGTGGATTATCACTACCAATATCAGTACCCTGTCTAAGGATCGCAGAAGGAGGTGTGGTTACCTGTGCATCAATGCTTTCTTGTAGTGTATCATATACCTGAATCAATTGACCAGCAGTTTCATAGTATCCAGCATACTTGATACCATTTTTATAGAAGACTGCTCCATAATATGGACGACCATCATAGTATCCTGTCTGATTAATTCCAACCAGATCAGTAACTTGAAGTAATTTATCTTTTAAAGAAGGTTCTACTGGATCCCGAACAATTTCCATTACAGGAATTAAACGAGCACTAGCTCCAGTAGGAGAATTGATTGTAATATTAGGATACTCGGTGAATCCTACTCCACTATCATCTACACAGACCTTCTTAACTCTTCCAAAAGACTCCATCTCACAGATATGTGCAGTTGCTGGTCCGTCAATCTCTACTGTATCATCAGGATTGTAATTGATACCAGGATCTTCTACAATTATTTCTTTTAATTTCAGTCCCACAGGATATCCAGGACCAGTTGGTGGGTTATATCCATTACCAGGAACTGTTGGAATGACAGGACCAACAACTCCTTGTCCACCTACTACCTGAGGACAAGGAGGTGGAATAAGAACAGCAGACACTCCTATCGGATTCTCTTTCCAAGATTTAGTTTTAACTTTACCATCTACTTTGACTGCTACACTTGCTTTACGAGTAATAACAGCAGAAGCAACGGTAGGATTACGGGCAAATTCAGCATTAAAATCTAAATTAGTTAACTCCAATTCTATGGTCTTAGGTCCCTTAGTAGATATATTAAAACTAACTGCCTGAGCCCAATTATCTAGTTCTGCTACACCAACTTGTCTTCCATCAACTCTTACCTTTAAAGAGTCATCCGCTTCCATTTTTAAATTATATACTCCTGTCTCTGGGAAATTAACATTCTCCCATTTCATAATCCAAGTCTTACCATTAAAATTAGCAATGTAATCTTCATCATCTTTATAAGCAGGTGTAAGATAAGGTCCTAGTCCTCCTTTTGCATACGAAGCAAGTTGAGGTCCACTGTAAATAACACCATCTTTAATAGTTCCTCCTGTTAGTCCTCCCGAAACTTGGGGAGATTTTCTGGATCTGGATGTTTGTAAATTTTTAGCAGCAACAATACTTATACTGGCATTAGTATCTGATCCATGACGATCTAGAAAATCTATTTGACCATACCTAGTGCTATCAGCTCCGTAAGCAGTATTCTTTCTAACGAGTTTATTAGATCCATCATTACCCTCTAAGATCAAAGGTCCATATCCACCCTCATTACTATTAAAAGTTCCTTTAACTGAAACCGATCCGCTTTGTTTGAAATTCCCATTAGAATCTTTCTCTCTTTCTAATACTAAATCAGTACCATTACTATTAGGAATAGTAATCTTAGTAACCGCAGTCCCTGCTGTCCTTGGATTATCATTATAACTTAAAGTTAAAGATACATCTACTTCTACATTTCCACCAACTAAGAGATAATATCCATTACTTTTCTTGATAAAATCTGCTCCTGCTACCTGAGTTTCTGTCTTTGCTGGTGGCACTTGTTGTACCGCCCAGTCAGCAGTGTCAAAGATCTTTTGATCTATTGACTTACGTTCTTCAAACAAATAATTCTCAACCTGAACCCTAACCTTTTTGGTTCCCTCCGATAAAAAGAACTTTGATTCTCCTCTAACTTTATTATCTCTTCTGGAAGTTCCTAACACCAATTTATCATCAACAAAGAAATTAGCAATATCATCTGCTTCTCCTTTCAATTTATAGAAACCATCATAAGGTATCTCAACACTCCACTCATTTTCAAATAAGATACCTCCTCCTGATGTACTTCCTTCATCAAAGGGAGGAACAGGAGACATAGCATACTTGTTAAGGAACGTGCTCCATCCATCAACCACCACAGGATGCCATTGATTTTTAGCACCGCCAGCTCTGGTAGTCCAGAAAGGATTAGGAGGACATCTTCCCTCTTGAACAGGTGCAGGTTGTTGAGGAATAGGAGGAGCAGGTGCTTCGATACTCATCGCTACTCCCATTGGATTATAATGCCATGACTTCGGAACTGTTTTTAATTTTTCTTCAAAGGATGTGTCAATCTTAACAGCAAGAACCATAGGATTTAATCCTTTAATTCCACCACCATATCCAAACTTACCACCAGGAATTTGTTCTAAATCAGCAGTAATTTTATAAGTTCCTTGTTTTATATAATGCACCTCTTCTAATTTACCAGTGCTTTGCAATACACCACTTCCTGCATTAAAAAGATCCTGTCTTTTTACAAATCCTTCCTTTCTAATCTCAACTTGATCTCCAATCTTTAATGTAACGTTATCATCCACTGCAATCTGAATAATATAATCACCACTAACAGGAAAATTAATACTATTCCATACAATTTCATGCGTTCCTGCATATGGATTATCAGGAAGAGTATTTAAAGTATCGAATGGAGAAACTCCATACTCATTTATGAAACCTGCACTATTATTAATATTTGTTCGCCACAACTTTCGGTTTGCTTTATTAATATAATCAATAGTATTAAAGACCGCACTCAATTTTTCAGAAGTAATAACTTCCGAAGATGTTGTTTCTACATCTACAATTTCAGTAGTCTCAACAGTTCTTGATGCCTGTAAATTTTTAGCAGCAACAATACTTAAACTAGCATTAGTATCTGATCCATGACGATCTAGAAAATCTATCTGAGCATACCTAGAACTATTAACTCCATAAGCAACATTCTTTTTAACAAGTTTATTAGACCCATCATTACCCTCTAAGATAAAAGGTCCATATCCAGTTTCATTCTGCGTAAAAGTTCCTTTAACTGAAACCGATCCGCTTTGTTTGAAATTACCACTACCAGTTTTTTCTCTCTCTAAAACAAGATCCTCTCCAGTAGGATTAGGAATTGTTATTTTTGTAATAGCAGTTCCAGCAGTTCTTGGATTATCATTATAACTTAAAGTTAAAGATATATCTACTTCTGCATTTCCACCAACTAACAGATAATATCCATTACTTTTCTTGACAAAATCTGCTCCTGCTACTTGAAGTTCTTGTCTTGTTGATATTTTTTTCTGTTGTGTTACACTGGTTGTAGTTTCTTCTCTTATCGCATCTGAATCCTGAACTGTTATCTTTTCTTTAATGGGATGATTATAAAGTTCTAATCTTATATTATGTTCTCCTCCCGTAATAGTTTCTTTAAATTTTAAAGGATTAGATAAAACACTACCAGCAGCACCACCTTCTCCTATTTTGAATTGAGAAACTGGTTGATTATCTAGAAAAAATCGAGCATCATTATCACATTGTGCGATGAATCTATACTCACCATCATAAGGAAATTCTACATCCCATTCAAAAGTATACCATCTACCAGCAAAATCAGATCCCTTTGCATGTGATGGGGGAACAGGTGAGATAGCATAAGAATTTAAAAACTCTCTCCATGCACCATGTTCTACCTTATAAAATGTTCGTGAAGTCTTACCATTACCTGTTACTTTCTTCGGACTTTCTGTATGAGTAGTCCACCAAGGGTTTTGAACCTCCCTCAACTCCCTAATATATTTTCTAACTTGAATCTCAAAAGGACTAATAGCACTATTTAAATACTGATTTGGATTCCATGTTCCTATATTCTTTCCACCAACATACATACTTCCAAACCCTACGTTTGGAGGAGCACAAGTTTTTAAATCATAATCTTCAAAGTCTTCTTCATCTTCATAAGTTTGGTATACGGTAGCAGTGCTTGCAATACCTGCTCGGATTACTGCACCAGCACCAATACCTGTGGGATCAAGCATCGATACCTGTGGTGGATATAGATATCCAAATCCTCCCGATACTAAATCTATTCCTAGTAAAGATCCATCACTACCAATAATAGGATTAGCTTTCGCTCCTATACCACCACCCCCAGAGAAAACTATCTGGGGAGATTCATCAGATTTTTTATTCATCTCTATCCCTGTGCAATCATTTGCATTAGAGACAAGATCATTTGGAGTTAGTTTATTTACCTGATTAATATTAAGATATTGAAGTTTCTCTCTGGTAGCAAATATAAAAGTAGTTCCTGGATTTTTTTTCGCATATACATTTGCATCATGAATACCTACCCCCGATACATATCCTCTATCGGTTGAAATATACCCGACTTTAATGTCGCATTTTGTTGGTGGCTCAAAAATATTAAACGAAGCCATATTTTACACTATGTTGGCAAGGTATGTCATAATAGTTATTTATTACCCTATATCAATGTTTGGATCATTCATAATATCTTCCCTTTGTTCCTGACTTAAAGATGTTGATAAGTAGTCAACATCACCATCATCACCTCCTCCAAGAACCTGATCAACCGTACCTTTTAACGGTTGAACAAAAGGAAGATCTGGTTTAGAAAGAACATCACCCAAAGGTTTCATTGCTGAATCAGCAATACTCTTCATACTAGGCATCTGAGCATCAGGTAGTCCACCTCCACCCTCTGCCAAAGTAAAGAAATCTGAAACAGCAGGATTGGGAGGTAATTCAAAAGGAAAAACATTACCTACAATATTCTTAAAGTTTAATGCACTGGTTAAACTACCACCCATTCCACCAAGTAGTGACATCATACTCCCCAAACTTTGAGGTTTATTTTTACCTGAGGTAGGAGTAGAGATGCTTATATCACCTGGATTTGTGGTTTGAGCTATAGTAAAAGTAGCATTAGGAGCAACACTATTATAAATCTCCCTATCCACTGTTACAAACTCACCAACATCATATCCACTTCCTTGATTATTAATAGTTATTCCAAACTGATCAATACGACCTCGTGGTTTGATTATTTCAAAAGTACAACCAGTACCACTACCACCAGTAACAGTAAGAACATCACCTTTTTTATATCCTGTTCCTCCCTGATCTTCTGCAATAGATATACGGGTTACCACACCAGAAGTAAAAATAATCGTTGCTTTACATGCTGTTCCACTTCCAGTGGTCGTCGTATTAGCATTAGCAAAAGATCCCGTACTAGCACCACCACTAGTTTGATATCCATTTCCCCCAGTGAGTAATTTGATATATGCTTCACCAACAGTGGTTCCAGTTGCACCACCTTCACTAACTACAATATCAACAGTCAATCCACCACCAGGACCAGGTGCAGTGGATGCGATACCTACACCTCTGTTACGAACACTACCCGAACTTGTTGTCCCTGCATCTACCATAGTCACATAGTAACTACCCCCCTGATCATCACCTAATCCTTCTTCATCAGTAATCGAAACAACACGACCATCTTTACTTGCATCTCTTGGTTTTTGTTTTGCTTTTTCCTCTGTCTCTTGTAGTTCTCCAATAACATCACCTAAAAAAGCATTCATATTATTAACAATACTATTATTTGCCTCATCAATTGCTTCCCTACTAGCAGAGATTGCTTGTCCAACTACATCCTCTGCATAACAAATAGGAACTGTTGGATGGGTACGAGTATCACCATACAATAATTCATTTGGTATAAATTTTTCATTCGTTGGAGTAGGACTACCATCAGGAGAATTGCCAGTCACAAATGAATTAAACTCAAAGGCTGCACTTCCATTAGCAATAGAACCTACTACATGAGATGGAACAATATTTCCTGTGTTACCTGACTTAGATACTTTATAAACATTATTTCTATACCTTATATTCTCACCAGCCTTCACTGCCATATTGGGAATCCAATCTTTAAACATTGAAGATGTTTTAGGAGTAAGAGGATTATTTGCCCTACTCAATGCTTGTTCAGTTAAGGATTCAATATCTAATGACTTACTTAATATACCTTTCATCAACCCACCAATTTTATTAGAGATACCACTATATTGTTTAAGAGTATCTTGATTAATAACCTGTTTCATATCAGCAAACATTGCTCTCTTACTCGCTGGCATAGATGAAATAGTTTTTGACAACTCTGCATTTAATTTCTTATTAGTAAACTCATTCATCTTATTGAAGATGGTTTTCATATACTTAGCATTAACAGTAGCAGCTTCTTCCATTAATCCTGCCATATCCATTGGTGGACGAGTCACTGCATCAGAATAACTACTAATAGATTGTAGTGCATCATTTAATTTATTAGATAGATTATCAATATTAATCTGCATTCCTTTGATAGCAGAATCAACCATATCTTCTGGTTTAGATAAAGGAATCTTCTCTTTAAATTTTTTTTCTAATTTTACATCTCCTGCTGTAACTATATGAACTGATTCACCTTCTATCTCTGGACGACCAACTGCCTTCGTGTTAGGAGAGTTTGCCGCAGCAACTCTACTTGTTAACCCATCAATTAATTTATTTTTTGAAAAACTTGTAGCAAATTCTTCTATCTCTGCTGTACCAAATCCATCCTGTATCCATTTTTCTTTTAAAACTTCTACTTCCGCAGCAGCACTTTGAAGATCTTGAAGCATCGCAGGGGTGCGAATACCTTGCGGAAAACCATACTTATCTAATGCCATTATCCAAATCCTCCTAATATACCTGATATACGACTTAATATACCACTTTCCTGTGCTTCTTGTTTAGTTTTTGGTTTAGTAATTGACAAATTATCTCCTGCTGTTATTTTAGTTGCCTCATCTTTATCTTTTTGTTCTGCATATCCACTAATACCTTTACCTGCTTTACCTCCCGTTAACTCAGTCTTACCTTGGAGTTCAGTCTGTGCATTGTTACCAAGTATACCCATAATAATAGGAACCTCTTCTTGATTTCCATCTAAGAAGAATCCAAAGACAAAATTACCAGGACGGATGGCAGGAGTAGCAAACGTACCCCCCTGACCACCCCCATCAGTGACACCATACATTACCGTAGCAAATTTAAGTTTTTCAGAAGGAAGAATATCATTAGACATAGGATGTAATCCTAGAATCCTTACCTTGTATCGGTAACCCCATCCAGGAATTTGTTCTGCTTCCTCAAACTTATAAGGAAGAATGTTATCTCTCCATGTGGAGTCATCACAAATTTGACCTATCCACCACTGGAAAGATCCTCCTAAAAATCCTAAGTTAGCAAGTCCTCCTTCTAACATATATTAATCATCGTATACCTTACACTCATCTGCATCAGGATGATTGTCACAATAGATTTCTAAATGAGAATCTTCATGACGGGTATGAAAGTCATTAATCTTAGCATCATTAGGATCAACTACATCATCTTTATGATACTCATCATAATAAGCATGAGAAGATTCCAAGTCTTCCTTGGTATACTCGTGCATACCATGATTAGTATGCTCCTTACCGTCCGTAGGATCGATATAGACCTCGTGATCTAAATCGTGTTTGATTTCCTTAGTCATGTTAATAGTCCCATACTTTTGTATTTATTTGATATTAGACAAGAAATTATCTTGTGTTGCTATAACAGCATTTCTATTGGTATGATTACCCTTACGTCCAGTTGAATCTCTAATTAAATTCATCTTGGTGTAAGTCTCCTTAGGTGAAATGTAATGGGCTAAATCAGAAATGATGTAGACACCACCATCTTTTCTATCAATATCATCATTAGAAGTTGTTTCTGCTTTCAGAGTAGGTCCATCTATAAAAATGGCATCTCCTGCATGGAGAGAAAAGTCTCCTCCCACCGTAACGGTTACTGTTGATGAGAATAATTGATTATATCTCATTATAGACTGATTAAAGACATTTTTCAAGTCAAAGTTTTCTTCCTTTGACTTATCTAATTGCTCCTCAGTGGTTCCACCAGGTTGAGATCCTGTATCTAATACTGACCAACTAACTCTAGATGGAACATAATAATCTTTATTATATAAAGGTAATTCTTCTCCTGCAAGAGTTAAAGAACTTTGACTTCCTTTCACAGGTGTTTTGGTTTCTTCTTTTTTCTCACTAGATAAATTTTCTTCAGTAAGATCTGGTTCATAAAGATCAAAGTATTTAATTTGTGTTGAGAATGCACCCATCATCATCTTACCTTGAACATTATTCTCACTGCTCCTAGAATATTCAAGTGCCTTTAAATCATATCCAGCAGGAAGATTACCATTATCAGGTGTCTCATTATAAACAATAGATTTTTTCATCTTCTGTCCTAAGAGTGTATCCAAAGATTTAAAATTATATCCATCAGCAGTTTCCCAGAAAAGAAAACCTGCACTGTTACCTGATTTTTCATTACCCTGAGGGACTGCCCTAGTAGATAAATTATTAATACAATAAAAAGGTTTCCTTGTATTACCTATAAAATTATAATTCTTTGCACCAGTCTCTTCAAGATCAATAGACTTATCAGTATTTAAATTTTCTTTTACAAGTTTTTCAATATGTTCAGATATTTTTCCCTCATAACACTTCACCACTCTGTTATCTAACTTTTCATTTTCCAAAAATTCTTTGGATGTAAACTGCAACTGAACTGCTGACTTAGTAGTCTTATCATCAAAGGGAGTTGGTTTATTTACAATCAAAGGATTGTTTTTCTCTGGACTAAATTCTAATACAGCACCTCGATTATCAACAATTTTTATACTCGCTACCTCTCCACCAACAATAGGCAACTTCTCCAATGCCGTTCCAGTATTCTTACAATTAGATCCTGTCTTTGCATTATTAGCAGTGTTACCTGAATCAGAGTAAGTGTAAGTTGCTTTAATTGTATTAGATAAAAGACTCTCATAATACATGAAGCGAACCAATCCACCTGTTAGATTAACACTATCCTTAGGATTTTTAGCAGATGTTATAAGTATCTTTTGAATCTCACACGGGTCTGTCCTTCTTCTTTTATTTTCTTCTCTTTTCTTGTTCTGTTCTTCTCTTCTTTGAGCACCAGTCTTTCTTCCTTTAATAACATTATTGGTACTATACTTCTCAGGATTGGCAGATCTATTTTCAGCAGCAGCCTCCTGTTGCCTCTGCCTCTCTCTTGCTCTAAGTTGTGCTCGTTTTGACATACTTAATTCCTCCTACTTATATTTAACGTTTTGCCAAAACATCATACGGATTATTAGAATCACCACCACCCACATTAGATAACATCAATCCTTCTGAGAGTTTCACAGTCTCTGCATTAGTTGCACTACTACTTTCTCCTCCACCCGATGATCCTTTTTGAGAGACTATGTATGTTGTAGTTGATCCTTCCTCATAAGAAGTATAATCGTCAATACCTGCATATTTGTTAAGATTTTTATGTGCTCTAACTCTACCACCACCTTTTAATTCTTGAACAGATTTTTGTTGCGAATCAATTTCTTTAACTTGCTGACTTTCGGTTTTACCATCCTTGGTATATCCCATCGCATCAGTTCCTGCTTCACCATAAAGACTTCCAAAAGACCCCTCTTCTTTAAACCCCATTCCCAAAGTCATGACATTCATAATTTTTCTAAATTGTTCTCGAATTCTTGCGTCAAACTTAGCAAGATTTTCTCTCTGTTTGGCTTTACCTGCTTCATCAAGGAAAGGATATCGCACCAACTCGATTAAGTATCTAAATGGTGCTCCAACAATATCTAACAATACACCAAGATTTCCTAAACCCATATTAAACATTCTCATTATCTGCAAAATGGCCCAATCAATTGGTTTTCTTGGATCCCACCATTTTTTACTTTCATATTGTTTTTTCCAATGATCTATCCATCCTTGACCCATTTTTGTAAGTTGAAACGCACCCTCACCAAGACCTGAAGCAAGTAAACCCACACCCGCAACAATTCCAGCAGCTGCACCTGCTCCTATACCTGCTGCTCCGCTTGCTGTACCACCTGCTGCTGTACCACCTGCGGTTGTTGCTGTTGTTGCTGTTGTTGCTGCTTTCGCTCCTGATACTGCTAGTTTTGCTGCCTTAAATGCTTTGATTGCTTTTGCAATTGTTGGACCCACCATTGCTGCAATCAAGGCCGTATTAATAAGAAGTTTAAAAATGTTACCAAATCTATCAAATAACTGCACTCCTTTTTCACCAAATAAATCTCCTACCTTATCTCGCAACCCCTCAACCATATTATATCCAAAATCAATCAGACTCACAAAAACATTAAGAAACTTTCCACCCCACTCCACAATGAAATTTGCTACTCCTGCTAATGCTGTAAGCAGTTTTGTAAACATTCCCATGTTATTGAGCAAACCCATCAAGATTTTACCTAATAATAAGGTAACGAAAAAGTTTATAATGTTTCCAAATATACCCTTTGTTTTTTTGGGTGTAGATTTACCTAAACCAAATTTATTACTTTGTTCCTTTGTGCCTTTCTCTAACTCTTTTTCCTGATCCTTCTTTTCTTTCTTCCCTTCTTTCTTTTTCCTCTCCTCCTCTCTTATCTTATCTAATGCAAAGGATCCTCTAAGCAATGTATCAACATCAACCAATGAGGTTTTAATTCTGAAAGCAGTTCCTTCTAAGTCCTCTGTTCCTGTGGGAGAAGTTGGTTTACTAATATCTGTTGCATCTACGGGACCTATGGTAGGCACTAGGGGAGTGGTAGGTTGAACAGTTTGAACAGCTTCTGCTTTTACATCAACTATTTGTTCAGACGCAGGAATATCGGGTGCATTCTTACCACCTTTCCTTTTGAACATATTCTTTGCCATCTTCGCACCACTTGCTACCTTCTGAGCACCACTTGCTACACCACTTGCTACCTTCTGAGCACCCATTAATCCTTTTGCTACTGCTGCCCAAGCCATATCAGAATAGTACTATTTGTAAGGTGGTCATTTTGAGAGGATCCCTTATCGGAGCCACATCAAAAGAAGGTATCTCATTACCTCCACTTGCTGGTGTAGACTTTTCTTGATCCTTATTTGCTTCCTGTTCATATGATATCATAATATTGTTTGGTTCCTTAGATTTTATATTATACATCCTACTTTTACCTCTCACTTGACCACCACCTTGGAATCCTTGAACTACACCACCACCTCCGAATCCTCGAACTAAACCACCACCATTCATTTTAGCAGTTGCAGATATACTAGCACCTAATTCATCTAGTTCAGCCTGATTCTTAAGGTTTACTAAAGTTCTTGCTA
>CEPK01182744.1_pt1 | contig 11992 bp, 9 predicted proteins | sample 356231 | NCBI WGS metagenome assembly CEPK01 (sample SAMEA2620259, study PRJEB7988) | marine metagenome | biome: marine biome (ENVO:00000447); feature: deep chlorophyll maximum layer (ENVO:xxxxxxxx); material: "saline water (ENVO:00002010), including plankton (ENVO:xxxxxxxx)" | depth 80 m
GTTCATCCAGGGCGCCGTTGAGGATTCTGCTATTTCCCAGTCTTCATTTTCGAATGTTACAGTGGATTCTGGTGACAATACAACCCAGTTCACCTTGGATAGATTACCTCGGTTTTCTAATTCGGTTCCGTTGAACAATTCTACTTGCCAACCGCTATCGGTTGAACGCCAGTGTCCTGTTATGTTTCGCGAACCATCAGGATCTAATTCGAGATGAAAAGAATACAACCAGTGCATTCCCAATGTTGCTTCGCTGATGAATAAGAAATCCTCACCATCTTCCATCTCAGAATCGAGATATCCTGCGGCATCAGAAGTCCAAGAGGTCTGCCCATGAAGGGTAGCCAATAGAGACAACGGTAGAATAAGACAGATTCCAACCAACAACGATTTCCAGTGCGGCCCGGGTTCCTCTAGGGAATAACACTGCATGTCTAGTGAGGATTCCTCATCAGTGGCTATTTGGCGAAGACGCATGATGTACCAAAAACATGGGATGAACAACATGGTAGCATATCTACCATTATTTCCCATAGTCCAAATCATCCAAGGCCATTCTGCCTGCCAAAGCAAAGATTCATGCGTCCACAAAGCAGCCACATAGAGAATGAGTCCTGTAGTCATCGCACCGATGACAGCAGCCAAGAGGCCAGCCTCCCTATCGATGATTGTGGAAGATGACGAGATAGAATCTTTGAGAAATGGCCAAAGAACCATTCCAAACAGCATGAAGATAATGGCAACATCGAGAATGGAGAAAAGAACCGCCGAAATGAAACGCAATGGTGCTTCTCTCATGGAAGATATCGCAAGCCCTGATGGAGAGAGGAAAGCAAAGCCAAGGAAGAGGGCTAATACAAAGCTGCTTGAGAAAATGAAGGCTCGATGAGGGCGTCGTGTGAACTTGATCAACAATTCATTAGTTCCGTCAAGAGCAAAGGCTACGAAACCAATGATGAACAACAACACGGCAATTGTTGGATCAACACCTTTGACTGTGGCTCCAAATAGTACAGCAGCAGGCGCCATCAACCAAAGTAACGGCATCCCTTTGCCTCCCGTACGCAACCCCAATAGTAAGGTCAGTAATGCAATACTGATGGCTATCAACATCATTTCCTCTGGGTAAACTCGACCTGCAGCAAAAATTAGTGCTGGATTGATACTAACCAAAGCGGTCAATCTGGCTGCAGCCTCTGTTCCATACAATCTCTCAGTACACCTCCATACGGTAAAGAGCATGAAGGCTGCCAATAGCAAGGCTCCGGTTTGCAAAGCATCAGTACTATGGCCCAAAAAATCCATCCAAAGACCTAGCCAAGCATGCCAAGCCCAGTAAGTCAAACCCGTTTCTGGGCTGTAATCTGGGTCAGAAGACTGTGGGTCGATAGGCCTTGTATGGCCCCAATCGAGCCTCTCTCCCCCTCCTCCATCCTCGACGGTAACATACGTTGCGTGAACGTGTGTATCCAAACCGATCTCACTAACCGAAGTAACGACGATATGCATCAGTATCCCCAGCATGAAGAGCAAACTCCAGAACTTGCTGGAGCGAGGGTCCCACCAGGGGTGAACGGGAGGTTCTTCCTGCGCGCTCATCAAAGATGGCTGAAGATACAGATGTTCAACCCTGCGCGCGTAAAATGGCCTTAGAACTCGAATAGGGTGGGTTGACCACCTTTGCGGACTCTTCCTTTCAAGCGCTTTAGGTTGCGCTCTAATCTCTGTTCGCTAAAATCAAAATCCTCCAAAAGGAATTGACGGAGCCCGTTCTCATCAGCCAAACCCTGTTTCATCGATTTCACGTCATTACATGGATGGTCGAGAAAAATACTCCTGATCTGTTCGAGGTGTTCTGGAATCGATTTTTCCTTAACTTTGCAAATCGTTTCGATATCTCCATGTTCCTTGATCAACTTCAAGCCAGTCTTTGGACCGATTCCTTTGATGCCCGGATGGTAATCTGTGCCAATCATTATCGCCAAATCAACCAATTGTTCTCTAGAGATTTCATTGTCAGCAAGCAATTCCTCCAATACTACTTTCTCGGCGCTGACTAAGCGGCCGCGTCTTCTTTTTCCATGAGACATGAGGTTACGAATCAACACAGGGCTGCCATATAGTAGTGCATCCCAATCCTGAGTTGCTACAATATCGATATCTCCCTTACTGGCCATAACTGCAGCCTGTCCCTCTCCTTCTGCTGCTGCATCAATCCAAGGCACACCGAGCAAATCAAGGAGTTTCTTCGTCTGATCTTGCATTTCACTGGTGTATTCCGCTGCCTGTTGGCCATATTTCTGGGCCCTTACCATATCACCTGCAGCCAATGCCTCATCCCATTTCCTCTTTGCTTCAACACGCCTCGCCTTGCGTTCTGCCATGACATCAGCCTTCAAATCTGGATGCTTGCCATCAAAGATGTAAACTGGTTCTAGACCCAATTCAATCAAAGTAGTAGTCCTTTCAAGAAATCCAATCAAATGTGGAGTTGGACGACCTTTAGTGTCTGACAATGGGCCACCATCTCCATCTGGCCCTCTATTCCTCATCGAAGTAATGAATTGGAAAGCCACGAGAAAAGCATCGATTCCAACTGTCTTACCTGCAAGTTCAGAGAGGTCAATTGAATGAGAATTTGCAAGGTCTCTGAGATTACATCCCATCTTCACACATCCTCTTCCTGTTCCAACATCCAGGCTTCATAAGCGCGATTGGAACGGTGTTGAAGGAGGGCTCCTATACCTAGCAACAAGACACCTGCACCAATACTAGAATACATCGGAATATCTTTCCAAGTTGGGTCTACATTAGTCACAGTTATTGCACTTGAAGGGATGACATACAGGATTGATTCGCCATTGTTCAAAGAGATTGTTCTTGTATCATTGGCGTATGAATTTACATCTTGGGTACTAGTTGCACCCCATTGCGGAACCACGTCAGTACATTCAGCACAACGCTTGACCATGACTACATCAATCAATACCCCCTTGCCTTTGCTTGGATCAACCTCAAGGACAGAAAAGAATTGCTGAACCTTAGAAAGGCCATGCTTAGTGGCCGAACCCGGGTCTGAAAATGTGGCAGCATATTCATCAAAACCCATGCCATAGACATACATATCCTCGGGGCCTTTTGAGCCTGAAACCTCGATGCTGTTCTCATACACAGAATCTAGCGGAAGCCACAACTGAAATTCACTACCTTCTGGAAATCCTGAAAGAAATTGGTTTTCCTCGTTTCCTTGACTAACCAAATCTTCGGGCGTCAATACCGTTGACCCCAAGTCACTCTCTGAATAAGGAGTAGTCATTGTGACGAAGGGCATGACAGTAACCGAGAACAACATTCCTAGCATCGCGATGATGACTGCTGGAATCTTCAATCCAATAGGAGGAGTGAAAGCGATTAGTGGGACACCACATGCGATTATCACGACGCCCCAAATTATTGCAGTGAACGAAGATGATGATTTTGTGCCGATGGTGCTGAAACCATTTCCTTTGGTAGCAAATGGACTCTCATAGGTTCCACCATCCTCAACCTCCACGACGAACTCCTCCGGGGGAAGTGTAGGAACATCGAGATGGAACTCATTCTTCAGGTAGAGAGTATATCCGCCACTGATATCATGTGGTTTGGTAAATTCAATCTTGATACCGAGTGAAACGTTCTCTTCTATTTCCTCCAAGTCGTGTGAAATGTTGAATTCATAGCGGTTGCTTGAGCCTTCAATCGGTCCATTTAGCAATACTCCCCCAATGAAACTCTGGCCATACATTAGATTGAGACGGACCTGCTTTGTACAGGAGTCTTGACTTTGTTCGCAATTCAGGCTTAATGTGAATGCGCCTGAAAATGGAGTACTAGGGTCCATTCTAATCGGTTCAGGGTTGGGTGCGCTTCCAGCAAATGTGAATGCCCTGTTTCCACCACCGCTATTTGCTTGACCGGGCAAGTTACCCTCAGAAAATTGGCTATCAGAAGTCCCATCAGACCCAGCATGGGTCCATGCCTCCCAGTAGGAGTATTGTTGAGCATCCTGAACTCCATACATGAACATCCGCGAATTAAGATGCGACGTTGGGGTGCCTTTCGGTGGCTCTTCTTGGAGATCCTCTTCGGCCATGGCTTGAGGCAATGAATGGATGAAGAAACCCATCAACGCCAGCAGCATCAGTAGATGCACAGCAATGGTACCTCTCCCCGCCATCATGCTGCCGAATCATCCGTCTGTCAAGAGGTTGTCTAAATCACGTCTTGGCATGCAACCTGTGAATAATGGTGACGTATCAGACCTTGATGTGCAACAAGGCGACTTGGTGATTGGCAGTGGTTGGCACCCTGCATTGTTCAGAGCCGAAGTATCTGCACTTACATCCAATATTGATGAATCCCTGACTCCTAGAATATTGCACGTACCGAGTTCCAAAGGATTGGAGGGGGCTGCCACAGTAGATCAGATTCTACGACACTTTGGCATCTCAACAATCGAGAATTTGGATAATGACTTCAGCGATTGGTTAGAGGTTAATTCCCTCTCAATAGACCAAACTGTAGCGGTTCGCTGGTCTCGACATGGTGAACGGACAAGCAAAGGAATAGAACTTGCCAAGAGAATAGGCGGCATATTACACTCCAATGGATTTAGAATCGATCTTGAGGAGCCTGAGCAAACAATACAATTACTGATTTCCGGAAGTGATTTGTTTTGGGGAATCCCTCAACTGTCTGAACCCCCAAGGAAAGAATGGAAAAATCGGGTAGCAACGCGGAGGCCTTTCTTCAAACCTGTCAGTCTTGACCCTCAACATGCTAGATTGATGATCAATCTAACTGGAAATGGTGGACCTGTTTTAGATCCCATGTGCGGAACGGGTGGTTTACTCATCGAGTCTACCTTGATGGGATTAGAGAGTACCGGCGTTGACCTTGACCCTGAAATGGTGGAAGGAAGCAAGAAGAATCTGCAATGGTGTGGAGGCCATGCAAAAGTGATTCATGGTGATGCCACCCAACTTGCACACTTAGACATCGGCGGTTTCAGAAGCGTATGTTTTGACCCCCCATATGGACGCAACGCCTGGCGTTCAGATTCAATTCTCAATCTATTTACTTCCGTACTGAATTCGATTCATTCTGTTTGTGAAGATGGTGCTGTCATGTGTTGCATGCTACCTGCAGATGTAGAACAACTGAATGTCATGGGTATGAAATGGCAGAAGATGAAAGAATTGTTCGACAAAACTGGTTGGCGGATAGATGGGGACTGGAAGATTCCGGTGCATGCTAGTCTCAGTCGTCGCCTTGTGCGCGCTGTTCGGATTCCTGTTTGATGCTTGCTTCCAATTCCAACAATAGTTGTCTTTGCTCATCTGTAGCTTCAGGAAATCCTTCTGGCCATGGGCACAAATCGTCCTTGAACACTCGATCATTCATATCAAGAACCACCGGGTATGTTCTACAACCCATAGGTCGAAATTCGTAAATCCAACACACTCCCCACGCACTAGCGTCCTTGGAATCAGTCTCGAGAAAAACACAAGCATCGGTTACTGGAGAATTAGCCAACTCCAATACTCCTCCTGTTTCTGACAGGGGTTTGGTAAATTCCTCAACCGGCAAATCCAATCTGCTCGTTATCCTCCTGGCATCTTCCTCGCTCAGTGGCATCTTGGTATCGCGGCAACATCTGCTGCAGCCATTATCGATACAAGGGGAGCCCATCTGAAGCACGTGATGCGACCGTTGCTTTCAAAGGGCGGGATGGGGGCGAGGGCAAATGGGCAATTAGGGTAGTCTGGATATCCTTCCGGCCTTCGGAGCCGGAGACGTGGGTTCGAATCCTGCATTGCCCGCTTGAATGTTTGGCGCTGAAATTAGTGGACATACAATTATCGCTAATTCCATCCAAATAGGTCAAATACTGTGATAGAAACCCCGAATCATGCAATTGAGTGAAGACGGACAATTCATGTGGAATGGGAGCACGTGGGTGCCGGTTCAACAGCAGCAACTAATTGTGCAGCAACCACAGATGCAACAACCGCAAATGCAGCAACCACAGATGCAACAACCGCATATGCAGCAACAGATGTACGGTGGACAACAAGTCATGCAAGGTACTGTTCAGAACCAAGCATTCGCCTTCCCACAACAGCACATCATAATGAGTGGAGATTCTGGCGGGAAACGTGTTGTCCCTTGGATAGGAGTGGGGTTGATTGTACTTGGATTGGTTCTTCCATTCATCGCTTTGGGTCCATTTTCAGTTAGTGGCTTTGAGATAATGGGGGCTGTTGCAGAAATAATGGATGATTTTAGTGGTGGAGATTCAGGAGTCGATGATCTAGAGGAATCAGATGATGCAGATTTAGGTTTCACGGGTATCATGATGGTGGTCGCAGCGATAATGTTTGGAATCTCTCCTTTCATCTATTTGTTGTCGGCTATAATTTCAGGAATATTGTTACTCATGAAAAAGAGCCCAAAATTGATGGGAATTCTTCATGTTAGTTACTTCGGTGTCCTAATGGTTAGTGCATTTTTGGGAACAGTTGATGCTGGGGAATTTGGCAGTTTCAGTTTAATCGATTTCCTAGGTTTCGGGTTCTATATGTCCAGTCTTGGTGCAGCACTATTCTTTGTAGATAAATGACCTAAGGAAATTGAAGATTTGACTTGAGTCGTCACTCTTCAACAATCCTAGGGAGCGGCCAAGTGTCACTAGGCCAAGGCAGCCCGTCTCTACTCCAGCATTGGACAGAATCTCCTCCCCAATTCATTTCCTTGACCATCTCTAAGCCCGATTCCACAAAGTCATCTAAGGTGATTCCCAAAGGAACGCCATCGATGAATTCTACATCGGCTCGGATATGTATCACTCTGTCAACCAATCCAGCATCGAGGAATAGGCGCGCAGTAGTTGGGCCACCTTCCAATAGGACCTCTTGGAAATCCATATCTCCGAGATAATCCATAACGCCTTTGAGATTGATAATGCCATCATTAAGCGCTCTCTTGATTGCCCACGGCGCTTGCATTTCAGTGCCATGGAATACCAACGTCTTTCCTCCATCATTCAATAGATTGGATTCTGGCGGAATACTTGCCATACTGTCTAAAACCACTCTAAGCGGTTGGCCGCCATGCCCAACTTGTACCCTTCTTACATCAAGACGCGGGTCATCTCTGACTACAGTTCCAACACCAACGATTACTGCATCCATTTCATTTCGGAGGTGGTGCACATTGTCCAAAGAAGCATCCGAAGTAAATCTCTTTGATTCAACCGATAAGTCATCTACACAATTATTGGCATCTACTGCGACCTTGAAAGTCACCATAGGTCTCATGTGTTCACACCAATGGAGAAAGGATTGCATTTGATGGGCTGCTTGTTCTTCCATCAGCCCATATCGTACCGATATTCCCGCCTTCTCTAGAACTGAAATTCCAGAACCTCTAACCTTGGGGTTAGGATCTCTGTGTGCAACAATGACTTCCTTGACCCCTGCCCACATTAGCGATTCAGTGCATGGTGGAGTTCTGCCAAAGTGATTACATGGTTCGAGTGTGACATATGCTGTGCTGCCATTTGGAGAGTGACCTCTCTCTTCGGCGTCGTGTATGGCCATCTGCTCAGCGTGTAAGCCACCAAGGTGATCGTGCCAGCCCTCGGCGATTATCTGATCATCCTTGACAAGGACACAGCCTACCAATGGGTTTGGCCTAACCCTTCCACGACCTCTTTCTGCTACTTCTATGGCTCGAGTCATAAATGACTCCTCCAATGAGGTCCACGACATGTCGTTCACCCTTGCGAGCAGCATACTACTGATGAGGACATCGACTCATTCAAGTCCAATTCTGATTCTGACGCAACATGGCGGAGATGCACTGCATCATCAATCCGATGAGTCGCGATGGCAATTCTGGCAAACTATGGCCAAAGATTCTTCCTCGGCTTGAAGAGAATTGGAAAGTCACTGCTCATATGACCGAGAGTGTTGGACATGCTACCGAAATCGCTTGGAAGTTGAGAAAGGAGTTTCAAGATGCAGAAAACAAACCATTGATTGTCGCAATGGGGGGAGATGGTACTGTCAATGAAGTTGCCAGCGCCCTCAGAGGTAGTGATTTGATTCTTGGATTGATACCAACCGGTTCGGGAAATGATCTAGCGATGGCACACGGCCTGCATAGAAAGAAACTCGATTTGACGATAGAGACCCTGAAAAATGGAATTGATCGTAGTGTTGGCGCTTTGCGTTTGGAAGGTGTACCTGCTCCATCTGTCAAAGGATATCCAGCACCTATGCCAAGAGAATGTGATGGACCGATAAATTCGGAGGGAAATGTCGTAAGGTGGGTATTCTTAGAATCAGATGCTGGAGTTACTTCGATGACCAGCAGGGCTAAACTAAGCAGAGGGAAATGGATTCGTGGTAGTCTGAAATATACCTATCTCGGATTGACTGAAGTCCTTCGCTGGAAGAAGAAAATGGCTTGGGTGAAAGTGGATGATGAGGAGCCCCTGAAAGGCGATATGTCTGTTCTTGCCTTTACAATGAGCGAAACTTTCGGAGGAGGGTACCGAGTTTGTCCTGGTGCCAGTCCGACAAATCCACATGGGCATTTAATTCTGGGATTCAATTTGTCGAAGATGAAGATGATTAGACTCATGGGGCCTCTGCGTAAAGGAACACATATCGGTCGCTTCGGAATTGAATACAAAGATGCAAAGAAAGTGGAAATTAGATCCCTTGGTGACGATGGAGAGCCTACAGACTCCTCACATTCTCCACCATTATTTGTTCAATCTGATGGAGAACCATGTATACAGACACCCGTGGTCCTAGAGTTCTATCCTAACCAATTAATCGTACGGGGAGCAAAATCCGTAGCTTGGAATTAGAACGAAAAGTCCGAGAAATCATCGTCATCCGCCATCGAAGGTCTTCGCTGGCGGGGAGGTGGAGATTCCTGTTGAGGTGGTTGGCTAGCCGCCCTTTGTTGACGCTGAGGAGGGCCGCGTGAACGGGCCTGTTCTTGACTCCGAGGAGGAGTTCTTTCTCTCGGAGGAGACCTCTCGCGTGCTGGAGGTGAACTAGCAGCCCTTGAAGGTGGAGATGATTGCCTTTGTGCACCACCTCCTGGGGGCCCTCTGGAAGCGGGTTGCGCGCCTCCGATGATACTGTCAACCAAACCTGATGATGAGGCTTGCATATCTTCCAATTTTTCCTCCATGTCAATTGCTTCGTCAGTAACGAGTACGCTACCTCCACCCATCTCCATGGTACTGCCGGAGATGCTTGGACCGGCACCTAGAACATTATCTAGACTGAAACCTTTGATCTCCTCTTCCTTGACCTTTGGAGATGAGGAACTAATCGTATCCTTCTTTCGCTTAGTCTTGGATATCTCGAGACCATCCTCTCTAGCCTCCTTAATCTCCTTCTTGATTCCCTTCGCTTTGGACACCCTATCCTTGCCAAGCAACATCGATGCCGCTGCTGCTGCACTTCGGCGTTGCATTGCAGTTGACAGAATGAACATACCAAATGCCCCTCCGCCTCCAATCGCCATCAAGGAAATCATGTAGGCCCAACGTCCAAGAATCGGAACGTCTCCATTGACCCATTCATCATCGCTCTCTCCGCTCATCGAGATTATGGTATCTTCACCGATTTGCACTTTAGTAGCCAGTAATATTTCTCCACCTGGCCCCTTGGTCAATCTACAAGCAATAGAGTCTGGAAGTTTACTGGTGGAAGTAAATGCATTACCTACCAAAGAATCATTGTCCTTAGTTAGGAAATACCCTTCTATTCGCACAGGCGTATGCCAATCCAATGCATTGAGGCCGAACAAGATATTCTCTGAGGCAGGAATTAATCCTAGTGTTAAGTACGCGGTGTCTTTGTCCAACTTCGGTTCTCCCAAAGTTCTCGGAGAAAGAGGGTTGGCCTTTTGCCCAGTTGCTGGGTCGCCGAAATCCTTGACGTCAACTCGCTTGGCATTGGGAGCAGATTGTTGCAAAGCCGTTGAAAAATCCATTATCTCAACAATGACAACAGTGGTCACTGCCTTTAGCAAGTCGTCATCGTCACCGGGTTCATCTGCACTTTGGAGATAATGATGATATTGAGATAGCCAGCCTTCAACGACAAATGGTTCCTTCTCTTGATCATCAAAACAAGAGGTTTTGTTGACGCTCATGGAATGTTGAGAGCCGGTTAATTTTGAATCGATAGAAACTCTATCTTCGTCTATTGAAACTGTGATTTCTCCAGTACCGGTCCCCCATTCTGCAACATTTGAACCTACACAACCGGAAAGTGGCATGATCAGCATGACCAAAGTGGCAAACAGTACCGTGTGCAAGCCCCGCATGTACCGCCGAGACGCGGCCTGATTTGAAAAACAATCGATGGTAAGCAGTGAGCCTGAACTACCTGCGTATTGAAGAAAGAGCAGCGGCTCGCAGTTGTAACTGCGGAGATCGCATAGCCTGGTATTGCGCCGGATTTGAAATCCGGTGGTTCACGCCACGGGAGTTCAAATCTCTCTCTCCGCGCCAAATCAAGCAATTGAAATTGCAACGATTATTCTATTCTCGAACGTTGTAGAAACAACACTGCGCCAAGAATTGAAAGAATTGTGAATACCACTCCAATCGATGGCGAGGAATGGGAATGAGAATCTTCTGAAGATTCCTTGAGCAAGGTGTTGACATCATCGACCAGATGCTCATCTGGCCAAGAATCTCCTAGGAAGGCTATGCGCTTATCCAATTCTTCGTCCAAGATGAATGTGACAGTGTTGTGACCAACGGTATAATTCGTCAATTCAACGGTTTCTTCGTCATCATGGCCATGTCCGCCCTCTGACAATGAGTGGGTGTGCATGTGGTCATGGGAGTCATTATCCGAATCATCCTCATCGCCATGTTCGGAATGGTCATGTCCAGAATGTGATTCATTATCGTCTTCAGAATCATTGCCCCCATCACCATGGCCTGAATGATCATGTCCGGAATGCGAATCATCTTCTTCAGAATCAGAATCTCCATGATCGTGGTGTGAATGGTCATTCAACATCTCAGGATTTGGCAACAAGGAAAGATTAGACGAACTGGCAGCCCAAGCGATATGAGTATCTGGCCCAACTTCAACAAAGCTGATGCCGACATCTGATTCATCCCATGAAGAATTACTAGAATTCCAAATGAGTAATGACCACCACCATGACCAATCATCTGGAGAATCTGTGCCGTTAATTCCAGTGACACCGTGACCATATTGCTCATCGTAGGTTGAATTCAATGAAATGTTGTTTGATTCAAAGGACATCGTGGTAAGATTCCAGCCTTTAGCATCCACTGGCAAATCTTCATTCATGACTGCGAAAGTTTCAGTTGTGTTATCAGGATAAAGAACCGATACATGATTCATCTTCACATGTGATTCAATGAATGTTCGATTAACTTGCAAACCAAAATTTTCCCACACCTGTTCAAGGTCTTCTCTCTCCCCTGTCAAATGTGGCCAATCGACCTGATGTAAATCTGTATATGCAGTCAATCTCTCTTTAGTATCATATTCTGGATCCAAAGATACTGAAACGAAATGAACTTCATCACCTACCTTGTCTCCAAGTTCATCGGCTACATGCCTCAATTTGGAAGTAATCAGTGGACATGTATCAGGGCATCGAGTGAAAATGAATGAGACTACCACTAAATCGCCCTCAAGACTAGAGAGTGTGAAATTCTGTCCAGTGTGGTCTTCCAAGGTGAAATCTCCAGCACTGCCTGAAGTCAATGGTACCCCCTTGTAATCCTCTCCGTGCATATGCTCAGAAGGTGAATCTCCCATGCATCCAGCAAAGGCAGCAAGAAGCATCATCATTGCAATTGAAATTATTTTCACTCGCAATTAATCACCTTGGGCGATTTTCTCTAAACTAAGATCTCACTTTACCCAAG
>CEPK01021694.1_pt1 | contig 11959 bp, 13 predicted proteins | sample 356231 | NCBI WGS metagenome assembly CEPK01 (sample SAMEA2620259, study PRJEB7988) | marine metagenome | biome: marine biome (ENVO:00000447); feature: deep chlorophyll maximum layer (ENVO:xxxxxxxx); material: "saline water (ENVO:00002010), including plankton (ENVO:xxxxxxxx)" | depth 80 m
TCTATAAAAAAATACTTATGTGAAGATTTCTATTCAAATTTAATTGGAGCCCATTCAATATCTAAGTGCTTTATTCCCCATTCTTCTCCAAAATCTATTGTTATTTCATTTCCTGATGTTTCTACAACAATACCCTTGCCATATTTCTCATGAATAACTTTTTTACCCATCGTATCTTCTTGTGGGTCTAACGAATCACTATTGTTTGACTCTACTACTTCTAACTCTTTAAAAAACGGTCTCCCTTCATCTAAAAATCTACTTGGAAGATTATAATTTGTTCCTGCCCACAGTGTTCTGGTACTTGAATATGTTAAATATAATTTCTTTTCTGCTCTGGTCATCCCTACATAGCAAAGCCTTCTCTCCTCTTGTATCTCAAATTCATTCTCTGATTTCTGACTAGGAAAAACATTTTCCTCCATTCCTGTCATGAAAACAATTGGAAATTCTAATCCCTTTGCATTGTGTAGTGTCATTAAGAGAACGTTGTCCTCCTTAGTAATATTGTCTGAATCTGTAAATAGAGCTAACGATTCTAAATAATCTCTAACCTTATGAAAAGGGTCATCTATTTCTTCTTCGTATAAATTTTCAAATTCCATAGCTGAAGTTAATAGTTCTTCTAAATTTTCAATTCTCATTTGAGACTCTAACGTTCCTTCTTTAATTAATTCATCTCTATATCCTGTCAATTCTAGAATCTTTTCAATTGACTGAGCGGGGCCTTTTATTGCATATGTTTTTAATTCAATTATTAAATTCTTAAAAATATTTAATTGCTTTATAACTCTATCTGATAAAGTATCGATTTCCTTTAAATAGTCTAAAACATTTGATACAGAAATATTATTTGAGTTAGCATACTCTCTCAATTTTTGTAATGTAGATTCTCCAATCCCTCTTTTTGGGACATTTAAAACTCTCTCAAAAGAGACAGCATCATCTTGATTTACTAGAAAATTTAAATAAGATAAAATATCTTTTATTTCTTTTCTGTCATAAAACCTAACATTCCCAACAACTCTATAGTTAATACTTAATTTTCTTAATTCTTCTTCAAATATTCTTGATTGATTATTGGTTCTGTAAAATATTGCAATTTCACTTCTTTCGTCATCATTAATTATTTTTGATATTTCTTCCCCTATCCACCTTCCTTCATCTCTCTCGGAATTAAATCTAACTGCATTAACATCAACACCATCTTCATTGTCAGTCCACAAATTCTTTTCTTTCTTTCTTGGATTATTGGATATAACAGAATTTGCAATATCTAAAATTTTCTGCGATGATCTATAATTTTTTTCTAAAGTAATTATTTTTGCATTACTAAAATCTTTTTCAAATTCTTCAATATTCCTAATGTCTGCACCTCTAAATGCATAAATACTTTGATCAGAGTCTCCCACTACACACAAATTTTTATGTTTTGAAGAAAGTAATTCAATTAACTTATATTGAACTAGATTTGTGTCTTGATATTCATCAACCATGATATATTCAAACTTATTAGACCAATAATCTAATGCTTGGTCATTTGTCTCCAAAAGTTCAACTGTTTTTATTAATAAATCATCAAAATCCATTGAATTTGAAAGTATAAGTTTCTTCTCATAAGAGGTATAAATTTCGGCTACCTTAACTTCAAAAAAAGATTCTGCATTTTCAACTGCTTCCCCTGGAGAAATTCGCATATTCTTTAAACTTGAGATATGAGCTTGAAAGCGTTTTGGAGAATATTGCTTAAGATCTACATCATTGTCCCTCATACAGTTTCTTATTAGTTTTGCTGAGTCAGACTGATCATAAATTGTAAAATTATTCTTAAATCCAATTAAATGTCCATGAATTCTTAATATTTTTACACAAGAACTATGAAATGTAGAAATCCATTTTGGTGAAACTTCTAAATTTAATAATTTACTTATCCTCTCTTTCATTTCATTTGCTGCTTTGTTGGTAAATGTAATAGCAAGAATATTTTCAAAACTAATTGAATAGCTCTTAACTAAGTGGGCATATCTATAAGTTAGGACTCTTGTTTTTCCAGAACCTGCCCCAGCTATTATTAATAAAGGACCATAAATATGTTCTATCGCTCCTTTTTGATTATCATTTACTAACTCTTCCCACTCACTAGGGATACACTTAATTTTGTCCATTTTTTAGATACCTAAAAGACTATTTACTTCTTCCATTGTTGTCTTTGCAGAGCTTTTAGCTATCTCAAGACTAGCTTTCATTAAAGACAAAATTTCTTTATCACTTAAAGATTCATATTTAGAAAAAATAGGTTCAATATAGTTAGCAACTTCTTCTCCAACTTCCAATTTAAATTCTCCATACTTTGAATCCATAAATTTTTCCTCAACTTGTTTATGGGTTATTCCTTTAATAGATGAATATATATCAATTAAATTACTAATACCAGTTTTTGAGTCTAGGTCATATCTAATTTCATCTTCAGAGTCTGTAACTGATGACTTAAATTTTTTCATAATTTCATCTTTTGTATCGTCAAAATATATTGTTCCATTTATATCGTCAGCACTTTTAGACATCTTATTCTGAGGATGTCTTAATGACATGAGTCTTGCTCCTACTTTTCCAGAAGTTTTCTCAGGAATAGGAAAAACTACACCATATTTATTATTAAACCTTTCTGCAATATTTCTAGTTAATTCTAAATGCTGTGTTTGATCATCACCTACAGGAACCTCATTGGCTTTATGAATTAAAATATCAGAAGTCATGAGGATAGGATAAGTTAATATTCCTGAATGATTTCCCAATTCGGATGATTTTTCTTTAAATTGAGTCATCCTTTGTAGTTCTCCTATTTGGCAAAAGTTTGACAATATCCAAGATAACTGTGAGTGTTCAGAAACTTTACTCTGTACATATATTGTTGAATTCTCTAAATTTATACCTGCAGCAATCAATACCTTAACAGTAGATAATATATTCTTTTCCATAACATTTGGATCTGGATGTGTAGTTAGTGAATGGAGATCAACAACACAAAAATAATTTTTATTTTTATTATTGGACATTTCAACCCAATTATTTATAGCACCTAAAAAATTTCCTAAGTGAACTTTACCAGTTGGTTGAATCCCAGAAAAAACAGTTTTCATATCTGCTATTCTAATAAGTTAAATCAGAATGGAGTACTTTTATCAAATCTGAATATTCAATGTCTGCTTATGCTGGTTTAAGAAACATAATAATAATAGGTTTTCTTTATGGTTTTCATGGTCTAATAAACCGGAGTTTATTAATTGATGGTGTAAATGAAATATTTTTAGTTACAGCAAGAATTACTCTTGTTTCTATCTTGTTATGTCTCTACTGCATGAAGGATTTTATAAAAGAAATTAACATAAACTACTTTTTAAAAGGTGGTTTAACAGGGGTCTTAGCAATATTTACTCCTGGATGGGCTTTCATTTATGCTTTAAAAAATATTTCATCAGGATTAACAAGCATCTTCATATCTACTATCCCTCTCTTTACAGTAATTTGGGTTTACTTCTTTTATAAAGATGAAAAAATTACAAAACTTAAAATACTTTCAGTATTAATTGGTTTTATCGGTTTAGTTATTCTTTTTCTTTCAGGAGTTACAGGTATCTCTGGAGATGGGGATCTTTTAACAGGAGGCATACTAGCTTTAATAGGAGTACAAGGCCTAGCATTAAGTAACATAACTAATAGAAAACACTCCCAATATATACCTGCTAAAGTTTATTTACTCACTCAATGGATTGTTGGAACTATAATCTCAATAGTCTTATTTTTAATACTAGATGGCAATATTGAAATGCTGTCTTATTCAGCCTCAATAAAACTTTTAGGATTAGTTTTTATCGACATAGCAAGCTATTCTTTGTTTTTTTATACAATAAAAAGAGTCTCGGCATCATTTACTACCTTAGTTGATTATGTAGTACCAATTGTTGGCATTTCTGCAGGATATTTATTACTTGATGAAGTTATAAGTAATATTTTTTTCTTTACTGTATTTTTAATTTTTATATCTTTATATTTAGCAGTAAAAGACGAGTCTGAAAATTTGAATTAAGAAAAATTTAATAAATTCCTTACCATTTTTGCAGTCGCACCCCACAATATCTCATTATTTATTTTAAAAATCCAATCTGTCTCATAGTGACCTCTAAATATCCAATTTTTCTCATCATGTAATTCTGATATAGATACAAAAAATACTTCTTGAACTTCTGATTTATTAAATGAAACTGGTTTTTCATTTATTTTACAAATTATTGGATAAACTAAAAACTTATATTCAATTGTATCAATAGGATCCAATATACCAATTGGGATAATTGAACTTGAATCAAGTACTAATTCTTCTGTAGCTTCTCTTATTGCAGTATCAACAATATTATCATCAATACCTTCTTTCTTTCCACCAGGAAAAGCTATGTGTCCTTTATGAGTTGGCAAGTCGTCTGAACGTTTAATAAAAATTAATTCCTTCTCTTCATAAATTAACAATGCAACTGAAGCATAATCATGTTCCAATTTCTGAAATGGTTCTACAAGATTTTGAAATTTAAATTTGCTAATCAAGTTTATTTTCTTATCGCAATTAAATCTACTTCTATCCCAATAGGGTTTAAAACCTCCCAAGCATTAAATTTTGTTGGTGCATCAAAACCAAACCAGGTTGTATCAATTTCTGTCATTCCAAAAATTTTTATCTCATCATCTTCCATGTAAGCGGTTATGGTAAATGGAACATTTACTTCTATATTCCTAACTGACAATACACCCACTACAGTCTCATCAATCTTTGAATCGAAATCATTATTTGGAAGAGTCAAATCATCAATCCTATATATAGCACTTGGAAAGAGACTTGATTCTAGCCAATTATTTTTAATTGCATTATCTCTAATTGAATTGCCACTTTTCAATGTTGTAAGGTCCACTGATATAATTAAATCTTTTATTATTAAACATGAGTCTGCTAATTCACAAGAGTCAAGTGAGAGAGAAAAGCTTCCTATAATTTCCCGTGTTGAACCTTTTACTATCTCTAAATTAGAATTTAGAAAATCTTTTGGTGCAAGATAGCTAACTGAACTCTTATCTTTATTAATTTCATAAATAATATCTTTAAATATATCTAATTGCTCTATCTTGATTGTTGTTGTTACTTCTTCGATAATTGAATCACTCACATCAGTTTCAAGTTCTGGTATCGATAGCTCTGTATCAGATGTTTCCTCTGCCGGTGTTTCTGAACAAAAACTAAATAAGAGTAAAAATACAAAAATTTTTTTCATCTTCTTATATTAGTAACATTAAAAATTGGATAAAAATTTATATTGAATCGTATTATATTTTTCTAATAAACCTAATAAAATTAATTAGTGGAATTAAAAATAGATAGAAAAACAAAAATTAGGACTCTGTACCTTTTCCCTAGTTTTCTATTTTTATTTATATTGTTTATTTTAATTATTCTATTTACTGCTCTAATACCTGGTGGTAAAAAAATTGCCACCAAAGTTTATCATTATTTTGGATGGCTTGGTATCAAGATGGTAGGTGTGAATCTTACTGTAAATGGAATTGAAAAAATTGACACAAACAAAAGTTACATCGTTGTTGGGAATCATCCATCAACTTTGGATATTTTTACACACATTCACGGACTGCCTGTGTCAATAAGATTTTTAACAAAAACAGAGCTATTTAGAATACCTTTTTTTGGAAGGGTCTTGAAAGTTTTAGGGCTACCAAGAATTGATAGAAAAAATGCACAATTAAATTTACCTAAAATTAATAAATCAATATCAGAAGTATTAGAAGCTGGACATTCCATTATGATTTTTCCCGAGGGTACAAGAAGTAATCAAAAAAAACTTTTGCCATTTAAAAAAGGAGCAGCAAATATATCGAAAGCTTTTAACTTACCAATTGTGCCAGTAGTAACCCACAATGCACATACACTTATGGTTAAAGGGAAAGTGTGGTTTAAGAAAGGTAATATTCATCTTGATATTTTAGATCCAATAGAAAATACCGATGAATTTACAACAGATGAACTAACTAATTTAATTTATGAAAAAATTAATAGAGTCTTAAATGCTCAAAAATGAATTAAGAAAATCCTGAAACTCTTCTTTATTCTTTTCATTTTCTATCAGTTCATCTACGGTTTTTGATTCTGTAAACAAATAGAATCCATCATAAACTTTTAGTCCGTAATTTCTTAATTGAGTGGAAAGTAAATTAAAAGAACCCTCAGCGTTGCTTCCACTACCATCAACTGAAGAAATGACTAATACGTGTTTGTTCTTAAATAATTCATTATATGAATAATTATCGAAACCTAAAGAAAGCCAGTCTAAAGTATTTTTTAAATGAGATACATACCCACCATTAAACACTGGACTAAATATTATTAATTTATTTGAATGTATGAGCGACTCTCTAATCTCAATTATTGATTCAGGTTGTTTGTCTTCATAATCTAATAAAAATGGAGTATTTAGATAAAGTTTGTCATATAAATAACATGGAACATCAATCTCCTTAAAATATTGTTTGACATAAGAAGCAACCTTGTTATTTCTTGACTCTTCACGTGTTCCGCCAGCTAAAAGTAATATTTTTGACATAAAATTATTATGTAATTACATTTTATTTATATGAATAAAAATATTGAAAATTTTCAAGAACTAGACATAAGAGTTGGAAAAATAATCTCTGTAGAAGAGTTTCCTGAAATAAAAAAACCTTCTTATATATTAAATATTGATTTTGGTGATGAAGTTGGAATAAAAAAAACTAGTGCACAAATAACTAATTACTCTATTGAAAACTTGATTGGTAAAAAATGTATAGCTGTAATCAATTTAGGAGAAAAACAAATTGGTAGAATAATGAGTCAATGTCTAATTCTTGGATCTATCGACAACAAGGGAAACGTTTTATTAGTTAATCCAGATAAAAATGCATCTTTAGGAGATAAAATCTCTTAATCAATTAAAGACTGAAATTTCTGATAACTAAAACTTCCTACTCTTTTATATATTTTTTCTGCATTTTTATCTACAAGTACATATGTTGGTGTATATTTCAATCTGTATCTTTCAATTATTTCTTCATAGTCTTTCTTTCTTGCATTAATTGAAACAATTGGAATATCTGGATTATTTTTTGTAAATTCATTAACTATGAATTGTGATGCAGTACAACCTAGTCAATAATCGGAATAATATTCGATAATAGTATATTTGTAGTCTGAAAATTTATGACCATGTAATAAGACTCCTCTATTAGCAGTAAATCTATATAAAAATAAAGAGGTGATAAGAACAATTGCTGTAAGTATATAAAGAAAAATTGAAGGATTATAAAAGAGTACGTAAACAAAAAAACCAAAGAGCCAAATCAAAGGTAGGTAAAGTAAACTATATTTATTAATTAATTTTAAAAGTATTCTTTTCAATATTTTTCCTCAAGTAAACAAATTATACTTTACATATGAATTTGATTAAACATCTCAAAGAAAATGGATATAGAGTAACTACTTCAAGAGAGATCATATGCAACATTTTAGAGCAAGCAGGCCATGAGCATTTTACTGCAGATAGCTTATTCAAATTAGCAAGAAAATATACAGATAATATTGATTTAGCAACTATATATAGAACTTTTGAATTACTTGAAGAATTAAATATTATTGAACACTCTCATCAGGCTCATTCTTCAGGAATATATTATCTTAAAAGTCAGCAAACAAATACGCATATTGCTTGCGAAAATTGTGGAAAAATTGATGATATTTCACAGAAAACAATTAATAAAGTTCATGAACTAATTGTTAAAGATACTGGTTATCAAATAGAAAAAAATCACTTTGTTTATGCTGGTAAATGTAAAATATGTAAATAACTTTTTTTATTGCAAACGATTTGCATTAAGATTAAGTTATGTATTCTACAACACACTCCCACCATCTTTCATTACATGAAGAATCTAGTTTAAATGTTATAAAACCAGAACATAAAATTCTTTCAACTTTTCTTATAGTAATTTCAATAGCATTCTCAGATGTTGAAAACTTATTTCAAATATTTTCCCATTTAATAATTGTATTTTGGATTTTATTTACTTCAAAAATCCCATCAAAAACCTACTTTAAAAGACTAGCAATAGATATACCTTTCATAATTTTTGCTTTATTTTTACCATTTATAAGTAGTGAAAATAATGACTTAGTTTATACATTTTTTGGTATAGAGGTATTTAGAACTGGATTAATAGATATGTTTTCAATACTTTTTAAAGTAACCCTAGGAGTAACAATGGGAATTGTCTTAACTGCTGTTACATCAAACATTGAGCTTATTTATGGTCTACAAAAATTAAAACTTCCCCAAATAATTATTGCAATTATGTCATTCACAATAAGGTATATTGATGTCTTTATTGATGAATTTAAAAGGGTTAAAATTTCAATGAGATCTAGAGGTTATGAAGAAAAGGGATTAAAAGGACTCAAGCCTATGGCCTATGCATCAGGAGCAATGTTAATAAGGGGATATGAAAGGGGTGAAAGAGTTTACCTATCTATGATATCTAGAGGCTTTAATGGATCTATTGAATTGAAAGAAAGAGAATATAATAATTCACCAAGTTTAATTTTTCTAACTATAGCGTCAATTATTGTTCTAATTTTGGATAAGTACTCATGAGTAAATATTTAAAAATCAATAAACTATCATACACATATCCTGATGGACATAAGGCTTTAAAAGAAATCAGCTTCTCAATAGAAAAGGGTGAATCTGTTGCAATATTAGGACCCAACGGTGCTGGAAAAACTACTCTGATTCTTCATCTAAATGGAATACTTGGTAAATTAACAGGTGAAATCGAAGTAGATGGGTTAGAATACTCAACCGAAAATATAGCAAAAATAAGAAAGACTGTAGGTGTTGTTTTTCAAGATCCAGATGATCAACTTTTCATGCCGACTGTTCTGGAAGATGTTATGTTTGGACCAAAAAATTTTGGTTATTCAAATGAAGAGTCTGAAAAAAATGCAATAGAAGCACTAAAAATGGTTGGAATGGATAATTTTCAAGATAGAGCACCTCACCATTTAAGCTTTGGGCAAAAAAGAAAAGTTGCAATTGCAACCGTTTTAGCATCAAAACCTAAATTACTGGTACTTGATGAACCAGCATCAAATTTAGATCCAGCATCTAGAAGAGACTTAATTAAGATTCTTATGAATCTAAATATATCAATAATACTTGTTACCCATGACTTACCTATGGCATTAGAAATATGCGATAGAAGCTTAGTGTTGAACGAAGGAATGATAAAAGAAGACTCTCTAACAAAAAATATACTAAAAAATGAAGAGCTTATGAAAGAAAATAGACTTGAGCTACCTTATGGATTTGCACTTCATCACTTAGGTGAAGAGTAAGAGTCAGCAGTAATAAAGTTGATGACATTTTTGGTCGCCTCGTAAGATTCTTTTATTGGAAAAAAGTGCCAAGCATGCCATAAATCATCCCAAACTTGTAGTTCATATCTAGTTCCTTTTTCTCTAAGTTTTTTTGTAAATTCAATAGCATCGTTATATAAAAGTTCATTTGAACAAACTTGAATTAATGTTTCAGGAAAATTATTTATATCAGCAAAAACAGGAGATAAAATTGGGTCAGTAGTCTCATATTCACCTGCATAATACTCACCAACAAAATGCATTCCATCTATTGCTAATAAAATATCCTTATTCTTAAGATAACTTCTATCCCTATTCTGGTCTGAAAGATCAAGCCAAGGAGAAAGGAGTACTAATTTGTCTGGTTTGAAATTAAAAGAATCATCAACTACTAATCCTGCTGACAATCCCCCACCTGCAGATTCTCCTGCCCAAACTGAATTTTTTCCATTCTCAAGATTATTAATATATTCAACAGCAATTTTTGCATCATCATGAGCAGCAGGATAAACATGTTCGGGGCTAAGCCTGTATTCAAAAAAATAAAATGGGACATTCGTACCAGCAGTTAACTGTGAAATAAAATGTTTGTGGGAAATTATACTTCCTGCATAATAACCTCCACCATGAAAGTAAATACCGTATGAATCTTCAACAGCTTCTTTTGGTGTAAATTTATATATATCAAGAGGAGTGTTTTCAAGTTTTTCCACCTTTACTGTCTCATTAAACTTAAGTAGATGAGAACCACTATTATTAAGTCCCTGCCTTGAAGTTTTTGCAAATTCCAATCTACGTTCAAAAGTCATTTCACTTGTTGGAATACTTAAAGCTACCTTATCTTTTACTTTTCTTAAAGGGAGAATTAAATGGTAAAAGGGTTTTCTTAATGAAATAGGAAGCCTAGGTATATATTCTATAGTGAATACTTCTAAAATCTTTATAAGTAAATTTACCATCATTTAATTATACAATTATTCAAGATTCAATTAATACCTATAATGGTTTAAATGTCAAAAGTTAAAGGCTCGATAGCAATACTTGGTTCTGGTGAAACAAGTCCAAATCTAGTATCAGTTCATAGAAAATTAATAAATAATTTAGAAGATAAAGTAAATGCTTACATCATTGATACACCTTTTGGTTTCCAAGAGAATGCAGATGAATTAGTTAAAAAATTAAAAGATTTTTATAAAACAAGTATCGACACTGAAATAAAACTTGCAAGCTTTAGAGATAAAAAAGTAATAAATTCAATTAACTATTTTGAAATGCTTGAAGAACTTTCTAGCTCAAATTTTATCTTTGCTGGGCCTGGTAGCCCAAGTTATGCATCCAAAATTTGGTCCAAATCAAAAATTCCAGAATTATTTAAAAATCATATCAATAAAGGAGGTAGTGCTATTTTTTCTAGCGCTGCTGCTTCAACTTTAGGAAATAAAACATTGCCGGTTTATGAAATTTATAAAGTTGGATTAGATCCTTATTGGGAGAAAGGGTTAAATGTTTTAGAGATATTTAATCTTAATTGCACAATAATTCCTCATTTCAATAATAAAGAAGGAGGAACTCATGATACAAGTTACAGTTATGTTGGGAAAAGAAGAATGAACACTTTACTAGAGAAAGAATTTACAAATATTATAGGAATAGACGAGCATACAGCACTAATTCTTAATGGAGAAGATAACTCCTTTGAAGTTGAAGGAATTGGAAATGTAACAGTTATAAATCACAAAGAAGAAGAAAAGTTCGCTAAAGACAAGGCATATAATTTAGATGAATTAAAAACCTTACTTCCTTTATCAAAGGATAATATTTATAAAAGTAAAAAAAATAAAAATAAACTAGATGATATTAGTGAATTAAATGAGATAATTGCAAACTTGAAACTACAAATAAAAAATGAAAAAAATTACTCAGATATGTTTAATACTTTAGTTGAAGATTTAATTTCATTAAGAAACCTACTTAGAGATAATAAGAAATTTGATGAATCTGACAATATTAGAGACCTACTAGAAAAATTAGATATAGTTATCGAAGATGATAAGAAGTCTACAAACTGGTCATTTAAAGATCTCTAGAACTATATTTACCAATAATTTTAAATTCTTTAGTCACCATACTTAGCTTTTCCTCAAGCTGAAAATCAATATCGTTATTATCATTTTGATAATCAATATAAAATTTGTATTCCCATGGCGATCCGAGTATTGGTCTTGATTCAAGCTTTGTAAGATTAAGTTTTAATTCTTCAAAAATCTTTAAGCCCTGTAGTAATGACCCTGGCTTGTCATCAGCTATTAAGACAGCTGATCTCTTATCTTTCGTTTCAGATATTTCAGGGTCTTCTTTGCCAACTAAAAAAAATCTTGTGTAATTTTCAATATGATTTGATATGTTATTTTGTAAAATTGTAAATCTTTTATCATTTTCAAAATGCTCTCCAGC
>CEPK01008927.1_pt1 | contig 11957 bp, 10 predicted proteins | sample 356231 | NCBI WGS metagenome assembly CEPK01 (sample SAMEA2620259, study PRJEB7988) | marine metagenome | biome: marine biome (ENVO:00000447); feature: deep chlorophyll maximum layer (ENVO:xxxxxxxx); material: "saline water (ENVO:00002010), including plankton (ENVO:xxxxxxxx)" | depth 80 m
ACTACTCTTTGTAGTGACTTAACGTCAACCCGTGAGGAAAAACTTCTTATTTTTCAGCATTCGCCTTGTGTGCGTGTAATTACAGGATTCTGATGTATGGAAACATCTATAACCTCAATGCAGGACAATTGCACGCGAGTTAGAACTGTGGCCAAAGAACGCATTTCATCTCTGAAATCAGTGCCAATTCCCAACTCAGCAATAACACCACCGACTAGTTCAGCCCGAACACCTCCTCCAGTAGGCGCAAGAGCCAGTATCCACGCTCCGAGGTCAGGAGTCACTTCTTCTGCAGCTCGGAGTAACGGTGTTATCCCTGAAATTTGCGCACCAAGGACACCGACTTCATCGACTCGTATGAAAGGCAATAAATCGCTACTTTCATGAAATTCGTCAAGAACCACTCCTGATCTATCTAATAAATATTTCTGACCATTCGGCAATACTGCAATGACAGAAGGTTCGCGTTCTTTTAAAGTAATCAGAATAGTTCTAGGCCACTTCCGCTCTATCGTTACTTCGCTTACCCAAGATAATGAAGTAACCCCTTCATCAATCTTCGCTAAATCCAGACCTATCATCGAATCGCCTTGCTTCACGCCTGCAGCCTCTAATACCTCCGCTTCAGTAACCCTGATTTCGGTACCTTCTACTTTGATTTCTTCAACAGAAAGAAAGGAGGATTGTGTCGCTGCGTATGCCCCGACACCTAACACCAGCAAAACAAGAGAAATCCACAGAAATTTCATAGATCTTTTTTTCGGGGGATCGTCGACGGGCTCCTGATCTTCAACTTCCATTACCTAATCAAACCCAATCATGATTGTTTCAGTCTGGAGTGAAATGCCAGCATGTTTTTCTACCTCAGATTTGACTTCAATCATCAACTGATAAATGTCGTCAGCGGATCCATTTTTTTCAACTTGGATAAAATTTGCATGCTTTTCTGATACTTGTGCGGAACCCACTCGGTAACCTTTCAAACCAGCCTCCTCTATCAACCGTCCAGCTGAATCATCAGGGGGATTCATGAATACAGATCCAGCATTATGTCCACCAGGTTGATTCTCTCTTCTCCACTTAATAATTTCAGAAATTCTTTCTTCCCCCTCTTCACGAGAGCCATTATCCAAAGTAAAGCAAGCTTTTAAGACTACTTCGTGGCGCAAAACTGAAGTCGACCTGTAATTCATCTCTAGATCTGTATGAGTTGCTACTCGCTTTTCTTTTGTGTGCACATTAAAAATCTCTGCACTCAGCAACGAGTCAGAAATAGAGGCGCCGTGACCGCCTGCGTTCATTCGCACCGCTCCTCCAACTGATCCCGGAACTCCAACCGCCCATTCGAAGCCAGATAAACCTGCTTGCACTGTGCGACGAGCTAGAACCGGGAGACTCGTCGAACCTCCCGCAGTCACTTTCTTTTCCTCTATTTCAATTTGAGCAAAAGTCTCTCCTAATTGAATGACAAGTCCATCGAATCCTGAGTCTGCGATAAGAAGATTCGATCCATTTCCTACGACCAAAACCGGGATCTCATTTTCTGAGATGAAATTAGAAACACTCAAAAGACCTTCAAAATCGAATATTTTTGCGTAAAAGGAAGTTTGTCCTCCGACTTTATAAGTTGAGAGTTCTTTTAATTCATAAGAAATACTAAAAATATTCCTTGGATCTAGACCTTGTGCCAATCCTAAAAAGAAATCATTAGCCATCTGTGTTCCTTATTAGACTTTGTACTTCGTCAGGCAAAGAAGTTAGATCCCCTGCTCCCATTGTTAAGCAACAATCACCTTCGCTCAATTCATCAACCAACGCACTAACCAAATCAACTCGACGAGGAATGTAGCGAACTTCAAATGATGGGTTAGTCGAGGAAACTATATCGGCTATTAACGCTCCAGAAATACCGGCGCGAGGTTTCTCCCCAGCGGAATAAACATCAGTGACAAACAACAGATCTGTCCCGTGAAACGAGTCTTTGAACGTTTCCCAGAGCGCTTCAGTGCGACTATACCTATGAGGTTGAAAAACAGAAATCAAACGTTTCCAATCACCTACTCTCGCCGCAGAAATGGTGGAAGAAACTTCAGTCGGTAAATGAGCATAATCATCTACGAAAGTTATTCCAGAAACTTTGCCACGAAGTTCGAACCGTCTTGCGACTCCAGCAAATCGATTCAACGCTTCTAAAGTGGGCTGTGGACTTGCACCTACAACTAGACCCATCGCTGCAGCGCAAGCAGCATTTTTGACATTATGTAGTCCAGGAATAGGAAGACTTATTTTAAGATCATAATCGCGACCATGTTTTAATCGAAAAGATACACCCGTCCACTTTTCCTCAATTTCCGTGATATGCCAATCCGCCGATGAGTCCATACCAAGACTCATTACATTCTGATGATTCGAGATACTTCTACCCCCTTCATCATCTATGCCTATAATCACCGGTCCATTCGTCTCTTTCACGAACCTCTCAAATGCTCGATGAAGAGACTCATAATCCCCATGGTGTTCAAGGTGATCTGCCTCAAAATTTGTCACTACCGCGAAATCTTTGGGCAGCATGAGGAAAGACCCGTCACTTTCGTCTCCCTCAACAACAAAAAGTTGACCATCGCTCCAAGCAGCACCTGTTCCAACTTCATTAACGTCGCCACCAATGATAAACGACGGCTCTAGTTCAGAAGTTCGTAGAATCAATGCCAACATTGACGATGTCGTAGTTTTCCCATGAGTTCCGGAAATGACTACAGTTGAACGCTCTTCACAAATACTCGCCAGTATTTCTGCTCGGCTTAGTAAAGGGATTCCTCTCTCTAGTGCCTCCTGGCATTCCACATTGCTATCTGGAACTGCGGTTGATCTAGTAATGAGCTCTACATCGCCGATATTTTTTGGATCGTGGCCGACATTAACAACGATTCCAAGGGCCCTTAGACGTTCTAAATTCGCTGATTCTTTTAGATCGGAACCAGTAACGAAATGTCCCATCGAAACAAGGACTTCGGCTATTGCGCTCATTCCAGCGCCTCCAATACCAAGAACATGGATCCTGCGCGGAAAAGAAAGATCCGGAATGAGGCTATTTCCCACCAGAAAGATCCTTAATTAGATTCGCAATGTCAGAGGCAGCTTCAGGCCGTCCTAGCTCTTTAGCGAAATCTGCCATTGCCTTCAACTCTTCTTTATCAGAAACTAAGCGATTCACTTCCTCTGACAAGCGTTTCCCATTCAATTCTTTATTACTTAAAAGAACACCGGCACCATTTGAACACAATGCCTGCGCATTTAATGTTTGGTGATCTCCTGGAGCGTTAGGTAATGGAACAAATATCGCTGGAAGTCCGACAAGAGCAACCTCTGCCACGGTCGTCGCGCCAGCGCGACAAATTACTAGGTCAGCGCATGTCATCATCTTAGGCATTTCATTTTCATACTCGACAGGCCGATAATCTACCTGTGGACTTGGATGAGAAGCTCTACACATCTCATCAGCGAAATCTCTCTTACCAATAACGTGATGGACAACCAGGCGTTCTGAGTCCCAAGATTCGACAAACTCTTTAACTGCCTTATTTATTTGTTGAGCGCCTAATGATCCTCCAAAAACAAGTATCAACATCTCTTCATTAACGCCCAGACTGTTTCTAACTTCTTCACGCTCAACTGCTTCTGTCAATGAAATGAACTCTTGGCGAACTGGGTTTCCCAAATTAACTGCTTTGTCTAACCCTGTGTTTTCAAATGCAACAATATTCACTTTTGCAAAGCGAGCAAAGATTCGATTAACAAGACCAGGGGTAGCATTTTGCTCCATTAAGACAAGCGGAATGCGTAGCAAGATTGAGGCAATGGTGGCCGGTGCACTCGCGTAGCCCCCTAGAGAAATAACAATTTTGGGTCTCTTTGTTAGTAATAAAAATACTGCCTGATTAGTAGCAAGTACTAGACCGAAGACAGATCCAAAGTTCTTTAAACTCAAGCGGCGTTGGATACCGCTCCCCGGTAGTTGAGTAAGAGTGAAGCCTGCTTCAGCAACTAGCTTTTTCTCAATTTCTCTCCTGCTTCCTACAAAGTGAATTTTCTTCGAATCACTAACTACTTCTTGCTCCACCAACGCGTTAGCGACCGATATTCCAGGCATCAGATGTCCCGCAGTTCCACCGCCTGAAATAATAATTTCCCATTTTTTATTTTCTGTCATGTGCTTTGCCGCGCAATATTCAAAAGTATGCCGTAAGCCATAAGTGTCATCAGTAGAGCATTTCCGCCGAAGGAAAGAAATGGAAGTGTTATACCAGTTATTGGGAATAGTCCCAATACAGCACCAATATTGACAAAAGCTTGGGACATAATCCAAATAGTTATTCCTGCCGCTAAAAGCCTTCCAAATGCATCAGGCGCTTTGAGCGCAGTCGACAAACCAGTAAATCCAATAATCATGTATAGCGCGATAACTAAAAAAGATCCGATAAAACCTATTTCTTCAGAAATAATTGCATAGATAAAGTCCGTATGTGCTTCTGGCAGCCATCCCCATTTAGCGCGACTTTCCCCTAAACCAACACCACCAATTCCGCCATTAGCAATCGCTGCCCCTGCCTGGATGGTTTGCCATCCAGTATTTTGTGGATCATCCCAAGGATCAAGCACCCCAAACAAGCGTTGGCGTCGATATGAAGCTGCCATCCCAACTAGTGCGGCACTAAACACTCCAGCTCCAACTAATTGAATGATTTTTCGCATCTGCGTACCTGCAAAAATGACTACTGCTCCAACTATTGATAAGAAAATCAGCGTTGTTCCATAATCAGGCTCCAGTACTAAAAGGGCAGAAAAACCAATAGTTACCAAGAGGACAGTCTTCAATGGGTTACTAGTTATTGATAATTCTTGTCCTTTCCGAGATAAAAGATCTGCTGAAAATAAAATGATGGCTAATTTTGCAATTTCAGATGGTTGAACTGTTAACGGGCCAACTGCTATCCATCGTGACGCTCCACCGGCTTCTATTCCTATTTCAGGAATAAACACAAGTAGCAAAAGTCCCCCACTGATCCATACAGAGACTAGAGATAGAGAACGTAACCGACGGTAATCAATTCGGATTAAAACAACGCAAGCAGCTAGACCAAGAAGAAACCAAACAACTTGTCTACGGATATGATGCCATGCACTGTCATAGGCTTGAAGGTCATTTACCGAGGACGCAGAAAAAACCATTAAGATTCCGAGCATACAAAGAGCAATTCCAGCAGTCCCAAGTATCAAAAATCTCGTGTTCCTACTCCCAGGTGCTTTCTTTGGCTGAGGTAAACCTTTGCCTAGGTGGTCTCTGAGGGAATTAACCATTTTTTTTCTCGTCTATATATTCATGAACAAGAGACCGGAAGTGTTCTCCTCGCTCTTCATAAGAGTGATACCAGTCAAATGAACTGCAACTTGGGGAAAGTAGAACTACACCACCACTTTTGGTTATCGAGACTGAAACCTCTACGGCTTGACGCATAGATTCTGCTTTGGTGACATTACATATATCTTGAAAAATTTCTTGGATTTCTTCGGATGCCTCTCCTATTGCAATAACATTTCTAGGCCGTAAGCTACCTAACTCTCTAAGATCAAGACCTTTATTTTTTCCTCCAGCAATTAGTGTTGCTCGTGAGATTGACTTCATTGAACTAATTGTTGCATGTGGCGTCGTTGCTTTACTGTCATTAATGAACTCAATACCATCCAGCTGCCCAATGAACTCCATTCGGTGAGGCAATCCTGAGAACTCAGACAATGTATTGGCACATGCTTCTAAATTAGCTCCTGAACGAAAAGCAATTGCCACCGCAGCTTGTGCGTTTTCTAAATCATGCGGGAGTCTTCTCCTTATCTGATCTACCGGAATCACCTTTTCCTCTTCGAAAATAAGAAAGTCGTTTCTTATTTTCGCTGTAGATGTACTTGTTCCAAAACTTGTACATCCTTTAGGAGCGTGGCTAGACACCACAGGATCTGAGAGATTCGCTATTGCTTCAATAGGTGACTTTATTCCGTCCCATATTTTCAACTTGGCCTTTTCATAGGCTTCAAGGTCATCGTGAATATCTAAATGATCTGGCGCGAAGTTCAACCACGCAGCTGGAGAGGCAGAAAAATTCTCTGTATGGGCTAATCGAAATGAGGAAGATTCTAGAACGAAGCGCTCAATTGAACTGTCTTCTATGGCTTCAACAAGGGGGGTTTCGGTGTTGCCAGCTGACTTTGTCTTTATTCCTGACTCATTCAGCATTGCTACTACTAAAGAAACCACAGTCGTTTTTCCATTAGTTCCAGTAATAGCTGTGCAAGGACGATCGTCCCACTCTTGCGCTAAATCAAACTCATCAAGAATAGGTATTCCTAGATCTTTAGCTAAGCCAAAAATCTGGTGTGAGTCTCTTACACCTGGACTCAGAACTATTTGACTACAGTCCTCAATAGCTTTTGACAAAACAAAATCATTTACTGTTGTGTCAATTACTTCTGCTCCAGACTCTAAGACCTCTCTCTTAGAACTTTCCGTGGGATATTCATCTATTACGCAAACTTTCATCTGGCGGGATAAAAGTGCACTCACGACTGCACGACCAGTGATTCCGAAACCGAGTACAGCCGTTTTGTCAGACGCTTCCTTCATCCTGTCACGCCTACACGAATAGAATCCGCATAAAAGAGACCTAATCCAACTGCTGTGCATAGACCAGAAATAATCCAGAACCTCACGATTACCGTTGTCTCAGGCCATCCCCCTAATTCAAAATGGTGATGAACTGGAGCCATCCGCAGGATTCTCTTGCCCTTAAAGAGGCGGAAACTTCCAACTTGCAGAATTACAGAAAGAGTTTCTGCCACAAACAACCCAGCAATAATTGGTAATAATAAATGAGTATTTGTAGCCAGAGCTAGAGACGCTAAGCCAGTGCCTATCGCTAAGGAGCCAGTGTCGCCCATAAATATGCGCGCTGGCGCGGCATTCCACCAAAGAAATCCGATACATCCTCCTGCCATTGCGGCCGCGACAATTGCAACATCTAAGGCATGGGCGACTTCATAGGTATCGAAGTTTCGGAATTGCCAAAATCCAATAAAGACAAAGGCTGAAAATCCGAAAGTTGCCGCTCCTGCAGCAAGCCCGTCAAGTCCATCAGTGAGATTCACAGCATTAGAAGACCCAATGATCAGTAAAACTGCCCAAATAACCCAAATGGTTTTACCTAGTTCTAAGCCAGGCTGGTTGAAGCGCACAAAAGAGAGTGTTGTCTGCACCGAAGTGAAGTTAGCCATTAGGACACTGAACGTTAAAGCGACCACTAATAGTCCAAGCATCTTTGTGCTCTTGTTTAATCCTAGATTTCGTTCACGTACAACTTTTATCCAGTCATCAAGGAAACCGACTAAACCACCACCAACAATTGCGATCATGACAAATATTCCAGTTCTGGTGTAAATGCCACGATAAAGATTGCTCACGGCGTAGCCAATAAAGGCACCTATCACTATTGCTAATCCACCCATAGTTGGCGTGCCAGCTTTCGTAGCATGCCCCTGAGGACCGTCATCTCTAATTGGTTGTCCAATACGAAGTTTGGTCAGAGAAATTATCAGTAGCCGTGTTCCAAAAAGTGAGATAAGCATTGCTATTGCTGCAGCAATTAATAAACCAATCACAGCCTTACACCTCTTCTCCAAATAATTCAGAAAAGATACTTTCTACGACATCCCGGTCACTAAAGTCGAAATATTCTCCCGAAATCTCTTGAGTGTTCTCATGCCCCTTACCCGCTATCAAAACCACATCATCTTCATTCGAATGACGTAAAGCGAGCTCAATGGCGTTTTTTCGATTTTCTTCAACAACGAAAGTGTTTGCTTTCATTTCATAGACAATGTCTTCAATGATGTTCATTGCTGATTCTTTACGAGGATTGTCAGAAGTTACTACAGAAAAATCGGCTCCAGCTTCAGCTACGAGTCCCATCAAAGGCCTCTTACCTTTGTCTCGTTCTCCACCACATCCAAAAACAACAATTAATTTACCTTTTTCTTTCAAATTTCTAGCTGACCTTAAAGTAGCCTCCAAAGCTTCTGGGGTGTGGGCATAGTCAACAATGACTGTAGGGCCTAGATTCTTCTTTATTATTTCAAATCGTCCAGGGACCGATTCTAATTTTTCAATTTGATGAGCTACTTCAGTAACTTCCATCCCAAGAACTAATGCCAGCTCGGCTGCAACTAAGGCATTAAGAACCATAAAATCAGCCTTAAAAGGGATTTTGACTTTATGGCCATGCCACAAATCTTGATTAAGGACCCTGTTGGGATTTACAGCAATCACTTCGAGACCATTAGTTATTGCCGTCGCTGCGATCTTGTCTCCAAATTCTTGACCAACAACAACGACCGCTGTTGAAGAGAACTGAGGATGGAAGAGACGTTCTTTTGCTTTGTAATAGTTTTCTAGCGATCCGTGGTAATCAAGATGATCACGTGAAAGATTGGTAAAAGCTACTGCTGTAAACTCTGTTCCATCAACTCTGAATTGTTCAAGCGCATGCGAAGATACTTCCATTGCTACGTTTTTTATTCCAGAATCTCGCCAAGTCAAGAAACGATTTTGAAGTTCGGGTGCTTCAGGAGTTGTTCGCTGGCCTGTTAACGTCCCAGAAGATTTGACCGAATGTTCAGAGTTGTTCAATATCTGCTCTAATAAGTGAACGACACTTGTTTTACCGTTGGTGCCAGTTACCCCAACCACCTTCAAATCTCTACTTGGGTTTTCAGTAAGAGTTGAACTAAGCAAAGCTAACGATTGCCGAGCTGATTTGGTTCTAATTAAAGGAACTTCTAGATCTAAAACTCTCTCTGCAAGCACCGCTGATGCACCTGCTTGTACCGCTTCTGTAGCGAAATCGTGTCCGTCATATTCAAGACCTGGAATACAACAGAATAGATCTCCATTCTGAACTATTCGTGAGTCGTACACTATTCGTGAAATTTCAAGTTCATTTGAAAATCCTTCAGAACTTAATTCTGCCCCTTCAAGTAACTTTGGAAGCTTCATATCAACCTGCGGGAGGGGCTGTAATTTCTTTTGAATCCTCTGCGGCGGCTTCTGCGGCGGCTAATTCAGCTTCTTCAATCGCTTGAGCTTGAGCTGGAGTGATTGCTATCACCCGGCCAGTCTGTTCAAGACCTAAGCGCTCTTCTTCAGAAGGGATCCGTAGTTGACGTACCGCAAATTGTGCGAACTCAGCAAAAACAGGTGCAGCTGCTCTACCACCTGAATAAATTGAACCAACTGGCTCATCAATTACCACAATTACCGTTAATTCAGGCTGGTCTGCAGGCAAGAACCCTGCGAAACTTGCAACATATTTTATCTCATTGGTTTCTTCGCCATAGCCACCATCAGGGTGAGGCTTCCATGCTGTTCCTGTTTTTCCAGCAACCCTATACCCCGGAACCTGTGCCTGAGTTCCTGTCCCATCGATCACCACTTCCTCCATCATTGCAGTAAGAAGTTCTGCTGTTTCTGAAGAAAAGATTCGCTGTGGTGTTCCGGATGGCATCAATTCAAACACTCCATCATTGTCACGCGCTCCCAATATAAGTGATGGTGCTGGGCGCACTCCTCCATTCGCAATTGACGAGTATGCCACAAGCATTTGCATAGGAGTAGTCGCCACACCCTGACCTATTGAGATAGTTGGCAATGATGTTCCCGACCATTTTGTGAGTTCAGGGAGAGAACCACGTGTTTCACCTGGTAATTCAAGTCCACTTTTTTGCCCTAACCCAAAATCAGTCAACCTGTCATATAAACGGCTTTCACCTAAATCTTGCGCCCAAAGAATTGTTCCAACGTTTGAAGAGCGCTTTAAGATTTCGGTAACATTCCACTCTTCTGTCTCATGTGCAAAAGAATCTATGAATACGTCTTCCCATATCTCAATAGCGTTTGGCACTTCGCGTAAAGAAGAAGGACCTGCAACTTTTTCTTCAAGGATCCCAGCAAATGTGAGCGGCTTCATAATTGAACCTGGCTCATAGGCCCAAGTGATCGCTCGGTTATCTGAAGAAACTCCGACTTGACCCTCTGAATTGCGACTTACGGTAGCTGAAGCAACAATTTCTCCAGTATCTGGTCGCATGGCCACAAGCGTTCCGCCTTGTGCATTTGCCGCAATAACTCCATCTATAAGTATCTGCTCTGCAGCAAACTGCACAGACCTATCGATTGAGAGAACGAGAGTTTCTCCCTGCTGACTCTGTTCAATAATCTGATGACTGCCGCCAGGAATCGTCAGACCACCTGCACCACGCTCAACTTCCATTAGGCCCGACGATCCCGTGAGTAAGAAGTCATAAGCTTTCTCGACTCCGCTGATACCGATTCCATCAATATCCGTTCGACCTAAAAGATTGAGAGCCAAATCTTCTCCAGGTCTTATCCGACTCATCTCTTCTTGAACATAAATACCAGTGATACCTAAATTAAGAACTTTTTCTGCTACTTCATCCTCTACTTGCCGCTCTAGATAAGCAAACTGGCGATGAGTCTGTGACAGTCTCTCCTCTAAGACAGACAACTCTGTATCAAGAATTAGAGAAAGTTCTCGGGCAGAATCGCGTGGGTTCTCAATTTGACTCGGATTTGCAGTTATCGTTTTTACTGGAACCGTCAAAGCTAGATCTACGTTATTTCTGTCAACAATAGCCCCGCGGCCTGCCGGTAAAACAATTTGATCAATTCGCTTATTTTTAGCGAAATCTCTATACCGGTTTCCATCATCTAAAACTTGTAATCCAATCAGTCTCCATACAAACCAGATTCCTATGAACAGAAAAATAACTCCGAACCCTATAACACGCCGTTGAAGGTTGAATACTTGATTATGTTTCACAGTTCGATGATTCTGAGTCATCGACCTGACCGGGAAAAGGGATTAGGCCGTGGCGGAGGAACAGATTCAACCAGATCGCCAGGTATTACTGCCGGAAGATAAATTCGAGCTGGAGGAGGAACCATTCCAAGCCTTCCTTGTGCTTCGCTTAAAATGCGGTCTGGGCTTTCTAAGCGTGCGACTTCACTGCGCAATACCTGCTCACGCTCTATCCCATACTGGAGTCGTTCATCTAACTTATCGATGCCGTATTGCTCTCTGATCAATAAGTTCTGGAAACCTACAAGCGCTATAACCATGGCAAAAATAATCAGGCTCAGCGAAATCAATACATTTACTCTCCTAAACCGACCCGAAGATATACCTTCTACTTGCTTCTTTGTTTTACTTACTTCTCCCCATAACGGCCAATGAATAGCGGTCATGATTCTGTGCCTATCTCTTTTGTGTGGAATCGCTCTATCGATCGAAAAAGTGCACTAGATGAACGATGATTACTATTTATTTCTTCTTTCGAAGGTATACGTACTTTTTTGTTGAGTACTTTTCCTAAAGCGACTGCTCCGCACACACACGGAAGTTGTGATGGGCAAGTACATCCACCGTCTTCTGCTTCCCGAAATACCCTCTTGACTATCCGGTCTTCACCAGAGTGATAAGAAAGCACCACACCACGTCCCTCGGGAGTCAACCACTTGACTGCCTCCATCAAAGTTTCCGAAAGTTGTTTCAACTCGCTATTTACTTCAATCCGGACTGCTTGGAATGTCCTCTTGGCAGGATGACCGCCCGTCCGCCTAGCTGGAGCAGGAATGGCGGATTTTATTATCTCAGCTAAATCTAAAGTGTTAGTTATAGGACGTTGATTGGCAATGGCAGTTGTTATTCTTCGTGAGAAGCGTTCATCTCCATACATTTTTATAATTCGATTTAAATCGGGCTCTGAGTATTCATTTATTACTTCATGCGCAGTTAACGACTGTTGTTGATCCATACGCATATCCAGCGGACCTT
>CEPK01036150.1_pt1 | contig 11948 bp, 9 predicted proteins | sample 356231 | NCBI WGS metagenome assembly CEPK01 (sample SAMEA2620259, study PRJEB7988) | marine metagenome | biome: marine biome (ENVO:00000447); feature: deep chlorophyll maximum layer (ENVO:xxxxxxxx); material: "saline water (ENVO:00002010), including plankton (ENVO:xxxxxxxx)" | depth 80 m
GAGAGAGAGGGGGTGGTGGGTGGAGATGGGAGCGCGGCGGTGGAGAAAGCGTACGCGCGATACGGGGAGGAGGAGGCGGAGGAGGGGGCGGTGGGGGCGACGACGACGAGCGACGGAGGATTCGAGGATTCGCTCGCGTTTCTCGAATCCATGTTTCCAAACTTTGACTCGGCGTGCCTGGAAGAGGCGTTGATGAATACGGGTGGAGACGTGGAGCTGGCCATGGAGCTGCTGATGGATGATGAAGTGCCGGAGGTTGAAGCCCCGGATGTCGACGACGTAGAGGCATTCCCCACGCTCGGCGGTGGCGTCGGAACTGTGACGACAGAGACAGAGCCGGAACCGCTGCCAACGAAAATTTATCTCTCGGGAGGTAGATCGAACGTCAACAAAGCGTCGACGATGTTGAATAACTGGCAAACGAACGGCCACGCATCCAGTGGAACTTCGCGGACGTCGAAAGTCGAGCGAGGAGTCTCATCTGGAACGAAGACGAAGATAGAGTGGGTGGAAACCGGCGCCGCGGTGTCACAGTTGTACACGGCGAATAGAGACGAGGCACGAGATTATGCACGAGTTCGTAATGTGTGCTACGAACAGGCAACGAATGCATATCTCAGCGGAAATAAGGCTCTCGCCAAGGAACTTTCACGACAGGGTCGCGAAGCCGCAGCAAAAATGGCCGAGTCCCACGTGCGCGCCGCGAATAACATCTATTCTAGTCGCGGCGGCGGCAGTGACGGTGTCATAGATCTACATGGACTGCACGTAGCGGAAGCGATTACACTTCTTAGACGCGAGTTAACTCGTTTACAAACGTCTGGATACTCGCACGCACGCATTCTTGTGGGCACAGGGCACCACACCGTCGGCTCGCGAACGCCGTCAAGACTTCCAGTCGCCGTCGAGACTTTCTTGCAAGAGCAACGCTGGCGTTTTAGCGAACCGCAATCGGGTTTACTCGAAGTAAGCTTACAGTAGCTAATTGTGTTGTATTCTATTCTACTGGCATTTGTATCTTCTAGACAAGATGCTCCACGCGCTCACCCAGTCTCGCCCCTCACTTCATCGCCAGGCGGTCGTCCGACGACGGGTTTCGACGTCGCGGGAGTCACTTTCGTATCATGATACAGACGTCGAGTGCGGTGGACAACTTCTACATCACCGAAGATGTGAAGAATACCCCGTCGCGGTCGAAAAACGTGGACGAAGAGACGGAGTTTTTGCAAAGAGTGTACGGCGCGCTTCTCATTCGGTCGTCCTGTTTACTTTTGAAGTCGCCCGTGAGCGTCGTGATCACAGCTCAGACGCTTCTTCATCGATTTTACACGAAAAAATCACTCACAGAGTACGATGTGAAACTCGTCGCGACGGCGTGCATCGTCTTGGCGTGTAAACTCGAGGAAAAGGATCGCAAGCTTAGGGACGTACTCAACTCCGTGCGAAGGGCTGTGCAGAGAATCGAGAAGAAGCCACGAGTGGTGTTGCCCATCAACACGCCAGAATATGAGATTTCGAAGACAGATGCAAAGAATATGGAAATGGTATTGCTGCGTGAGTTCGGATTTTTTGCGCACGTCAGTCCTCCTCATCCCTTTGCGTACACGCTGGGCGTTCACCTCAATTTGAGTGACGAGTCGATGAAACGCACATGGACTTTGTGTAACGACAGCGCGATGACAGCACTCTGCGTGAGATTCAAGCCACAGATAGTTGCTTGCGGGTGCATTCTTTTAGCCGCACGAGAATTAGGGATAGCTCTGCCGTCACGTCCACCGTGGTACCGTCTTGTGGATGGCGCGACAAAGGAGAATTTGGAGGTGATTGCGCAAACCATCTTAGCACTTCATCAACTCGACACGGTCGAGTATAAAGATTTGAGCGGCCAAGATTTGCCACCGCTCGAAGGGCACGTCAAAAAATCTGAGAGAAATGATCGACGTTGGTCGAGTCGGGATGGGAGCCATCGAAGACGTCGTGAGAGTCGCAGTCCGCAGGGATCGAGACGCGTCAGGCGCAGAGATAGCCGTGACTTCGACGAGGGACGCCGGAGGTGAGTAGAAAATGATTAGATTAGTAGTTAGTGTAGACACTATTCTCTCTCAAAGATTAAATGTATATGAAACAACAGCACGATGCGCGCTGAGCCAATTACTTAGGCAGCAACCTTGTTCAAGCACAACAAATCAGCCAACTTGTCCGTGTAGTAGTTCGGGGCGATGGTGTTGTCGTCGCTACAGAGCATATCCTTCGTCGTGACACCAGACAGAACAAGCAAAGTGTTCAAGCCACCATCGTTGCCGAAGAGAATGTCAGTGTCAAGGCGGTCGCCGACCATGGTGATTTGGTCCTTGCGGATGTCAAACTTGTTGGCAATGTAATCCAACATGAAAGCGGCCGGCTTACCGACCACAATGGGCTCTCTCTTCGTGCTACCCTTGATGGCTCCAACCATGGAACCGTTTCCAGCCCACTCTTGCGCATCAGTCAAGTGAGTCACCGCGTCCGTGTTCGTGGCGATGAACATGCAGCCCGGGTTTTCTCGGATGCAAAGCGTCGCGTACTGAATCTTATAGTAGTTGATGTTGCGATCGAAACCAACAATCACGGCACCAACATCCTCATCATGTTGCATCAACTCCCCGCTCGCCAAAGTGACTTGCTTACCCGCGTCGGCTTCACCGCCGGTGTATTCCACACCGACACCGTCAAGCTCCTCCAAAATGCCAGTCTCGCCGACGACGTACGCCTTCTTCTTGAAATCGATCGACTCCAAGTACGCGGCGGCCGCGAAAGAGGAAGAAAAGATCTCTTCCGGATTGACAGCGAGTCCGAGGGACTCAAACTTCTTCGTGTAACCGGCACGAGACTTGGTCGAGTTGTTCGTCACGAAGATCAGTCGCTTCCCCATGGCGCGCAACATCTCGAGCGTCTCTGGAACGCCTTCGATCAAAGAATCACCCTTCCAAATGACACCATCGCAGTCGAAAATGAACGTTTCCGTAGCGTCGACGAGACTCTGCGCGTTGGACTCTTGCAAGCGGTTGGCCTTGGCGCGAGTAATCAAGTTTTCACCTCGTCGAGACATCGCGGACTCGTTTCTCTTGGCGACCGTTCTCGACGATCGCTTCGTCGCGGAGACTTTGAGCGCGGGTGCGACTCGAGCGGACGCGTACGTCAGCGCCATCTAGACGTCAGTGGACGAATTATGACGTCGTTCGCTCGCCAGACGCCGCGAACGTCCACGGCTCCGTGGATAAACTTCCGAGAGCCCCCCCCCTTTTCGGGCTCTTTGTTCAGGACCCTCCAATGTGTCCCCATTGTTCTCAGAGCAAACGAGCAAGCGCCGCTTCGAGTTGCGACACGATGTCATCGACGCACGACATCGACATAGGGACGGTCGTCGAATCGGTCTCTTCAGGGATGAAATCGTCGTCTTCGCCCGCGTCGCAAGAAATGAGAGACGATGCGCGGATGTCTCGGCGGACGTCGTGACACGCGACGGCGACGTCCGTTTCGCACAGCTTTGTTCCGGCGAAGAAAAACTCTTCGAACGACGTCGAGACTTTCGCACCGAGAGACTCGTTCGAGGCCAATGCGAAAACCAGAGACGTTCGATCGAACCGTACTTTGGTTTGGTCAGACGACGTCCTTTCGACGCGTTCCAAGGCACGTAAACTGGCGAGCGTGGTGCGGTTCGACAGAGAGTAGGCGTACGCCGCCACCTCAACCTCCGCGAGCGTGTCTCGCCATCGTTCGCGATCACCGACTTGTCGTAAATCCAATCTCACGATCGCCGATCGCGCGACGCGCGCCCACGCGAGGGCGATGACGACGGCAGAAGTAGAAACACGCATACGCGCGCGACACTTTGTCTCTCGCCTTCGAGGCGAAACGACACGACGTGCGTCGACGTGCGTCTCATCGTTCATGGTCCTCGAGGTGCTTCAGTATGTCAAAGCGGATGACGTCATCAAACCATAGCCCAAAAAGAATCCACAGTATGAAGAAAAACGCGCGTCCGTCAAGCGATCGGACAGCCGACGGCGATCGCGATCGCGAGATACGATTGATTGATTGATTGATTGTGGTCGACGCCCCTCGCGCCGCCTCGGGCGAGCCGGCGGGTGTTCGCGCGACGCCAGTCATCATCTTCCTCGTCGTCGCGCGAGGATCGTCGCGGTCCACAGATCTTCATCGTCTCGCGTCCGATCGCGTCGTTGCTCGCGGATCCGAGGCGACGCGCGCCGCGAAACGGCGGCGCCGTGGGTTGTTAACTCCCGAGAGCGGCGTGTGGTTGGTTGTCAACGAGAATTTCGTCTCGGCGGTGGTTCGGTCGGACGCCCGAGAGTGCTCGAAACGCGCGTCGGGGCGAAGAAACACGAGAATATCCGTCTCGATCGGAGTACGCGGGTGAGATCGACGCGAGCCGCGCGCAAGGTTCGCGATGGTGTTGGGCAGAGGCGGCCACGCGAAGGGCCCCACTACCCAAGAGAGGCAACGACAGGGAGGTGAGACGTCGACGAGTCGAAAAGAGGGGCGGAAAGATAAAAATTTATCTTCGATCGAGTCCAAGGTTGTATCGAAGAAAGTTTCCTCAAAAGAAGCGACGGGGAAAAATGCAAAATGTGCGGAAGCGACGGCGAAACAGGCTTCTCGCAAGACTCAACGAGCGGCGACTGGAGCAGACGAGAAGCGGCAAGGCGACGGAACACGAACTCGCGTGAGAAATACGGCGAGAAAAAGAGTGAAGAAAATTAAAGAGGGAAAAACCGAAGATACCATGGGGAACTCGGAACTCGAGATGTTTTTAGGTGTACACGCGCAGGAGCCCGTACTGTTGGAATTTGCCACAAGTGGGTCCGCACGCATTCTGGATTCGGATTTGAGCCTATTAAATCCATTTGCACCACCTAAAATGTCGTCGTTTTCGTTTCAGTCACTTGCAGAGGAATCTAAGGATTTGGCTAACACTACCACCGTCATGCAAGAATCCTTTGATAGACTTGAACCAGTCGACGTGTTTACGCAAGACGATGAAACATTCACAAATACCTCCACCCCGGGAGACGCTCAGATGGGAGCTTCAGACTTAGAGATGGCATTTTCAGTATGGCAGGAAATGGGGAAAAATTCACCTAGATTGGTTCAAGAAATGTTTGCACAACCATTCTTTGAAGAATCTGGCAACCCTGGTGCTGCGCCTTTCTTCACGGTGGGTGAGGAGGAGGCGATGGGTGAAGGTCGACAAGCGAGCTCGAAAAAGGCTGCCCGCGAAGGAGTTAAGGCAAAATCAACTGCACCAGCGTTTTCACCGGACCCTTTCACACTGCACCAGCGTTTTCACGCTCATGCCCTCAGTTCACTTTCAGGCTCCGTCTCTGGTTCAACTGGTACGCTCTTACGTTTACCTGATATTTTGAAGGAGGCTCGAACATCTCCGATTGAAAATAAGAGTGAGCAATCCGAGAAATTGAGCGACGAAGATAAACTCGTGCTCGCAGAGCTCGAAGAAATCATCTCTAACTTACCAAGCACGACGCGCGAAAACATCAAGAACAGTCTTCGTCGGCTTATGAATTCCACCAAGACTTCAGAAGAGCCGAGTTCTTCCGTCAATCTAGACAAAGATTCAGATTTTATCGATCGTCTCGTGGCGAACGTGCTGTACCATCGGTACACGGATGTCGTTAGCGTCGCAAGACGAACCAACAACAAAGGAGCAACCTCTCGACGAAAGGCCGAGTCAAATTCCAGTCGGCAAAACGAGAAGCACATGGGTTTTGTGTCAACGTGATCGCATAACGGCCGTTCCCGGTAAAGGATAACTAATCGTGTAAATTTCACCTTTTCTCTGTACAATTGTAATGTTATCAAGTCTTGTCATCTCTTATGCCAGTATATTGGCATAACCATTTTGTGGTGCGCCAGGAGCCTGTCTGGTGGTGCCAGTGAAACGATCCGATCTCGAGTGCTTACACCGCGTCGTGTAAGGCTGGGGAAAGCACGACGGTGGTGGAGAAGATACGTGAGGAACACTCTAGAGAATGTTATTTACCCGCGCGAACGTGGCGCCGATAGCGCAGACCACGCGTGGAAAGAGTCCGAGCGGACGACCCGCGCGATTATCGCTGACGAAGACATCGTCAGCGTCGCCTAGGGTGGCCACGAGAAGGAGAGCGGTCGTCGATGGGTCGTCCAGTCCGATAGAAAATAGTGAAAACAATCAAGATTCCTCGACGGCGAACGGGGCCGAGGCGTCGACGAACGAAGATGACGAGGGTGAAGTGCTAATCGAACTCAAAGGGGTGGTGAAGACTTTCGGCACAAAGGTTGTTCTCGACGGAGCTAGCTTCAAGATTCGAAGAGGCGAGGCCGTCGGAATTATCGGTCCGAGTGGCACCGGTAAATCCACGGTTCTACGCATCATGGCTGGTCTCTTGGTGCCGGATGAGGGGGAGGTCTACATTAGAGGCGAACGGCGAAAAGGTTTAGCGAGTGACGAAGCTCACCCAAAGCTGCACGTTGGGATGGTGTTTCAATCTGCCGCTCTATTTGATTCTCTAACTGTGGGAGAAAACGTGGGGTTTAAGCTCTATGAGCACAGTACCTTGTCCAAAAGGAAGGTGGAGAAGGCGGTGCGGAACAGCTTGGCCGCCGTGGGTTTGCAGGGCTCGGAGGATAAATATCCAGCACAGCTCTCAGGAGGTATGAAGAAGCGAGCCGCGCTAGCTCGCGCAATCATTAAAGAGGAGCGCGAACATGAAGATGATGCCATCGAAGAAGTAGTCATGTACGACGAACCAACCGCTGGTTTAGATCCTGTTGCGAGCACAGTGGTTGAAGACTTGATGCGTTCGCTCCACTGCAAACCAAACGAGTCATGTGAGGAGCACGGAGGAGTGTCGAGTTACATCGTGGTCACACATCAACATAGTACGATTCGGAGATCAGTTGACCGCTTGGTCTTCTTGCATCAGGGGAAAGTAGCCTGGGAGGGAACGGTGGAAGAGTTTGATACAACAACGGAACCCATCGTGCGGCAGTTTGCAACTGGGAGCTTGAAGGGTCCTATCACCTATTGACGCACAAGCAGTCTAAATCGCATGTAATATAAAAAATTGTGCACTATTCCTCAATCAACGATAGCTCCTCGTCCTGCCTCTCTGCTTCCTGCGCCACAAGGTCGTCTGCAGCTCTGTCGACCTCTTGTGCGCTGAAAACTGTTCCGAATCCCGTCTTTTCGCGAGCGGTCTCTTCGAACATGCGATCCTGCGGAAGTCTCGGTAACAAAGGTCTGCACTTGTATCCAAATTCAGGATCTCGGGGATCGCACGGTTCTTTGAGAAGCTCTCCTCCTACCAGGCGGTTGATCCGAAAGTCGCGTCTGTAAAAGGAATCGAGCCGCGCCTGATCATTCTTCTCCTTGTTTTGTGCGCTTTTCTCGACTAATCCTTGGATCAATGAACTCTTACTAGGGTCGACACCGCTGTAAGATGGTGCAGCGGGAGCGGCGATCGACGGCGCTGGTGTGATGGCAAGGACGAGAGCAAGCGTTGCTCCCAACGCGTTTCGACCCAAAAATGGACGCGAAGGACTAGATTCGCGAGTACGAGCACGCGTGGACGACGAAGTGGATGGCGCCACGTGTTGCCTCGCGCTCGTTATCGTCTGCATGGTGCGTGATGCGCACAGCACGTGGATTTGTGACGTTGGCTCGTTGACTCGTATGTTGAGAGCTTACAATCTTCTATCGTGCGACATGTCATAGAACGCATCATTGCTTGGATTTCTTGTATCCACTCACACCCTTAGATTTCTTATTCGCGAGACCCGCCTTACCTTTACCATTCTTGCCCTTGGTTTCTTCCACCTTGCGCTTACCGATCGTGCTTGAGATGATTTTTGGTGGACCGAAGAAGCTTTCCAAGCGGTTTTGCGAAGCCTTACCAGTACGTGCCTTTTTCACGCGCGCGCATACTCCTCTGACACGGTCCTCATTGAACTGCTTTTCTTCGACCAAGAACTTGACGAGTCCTTCTTCATCCGGCGCTTTCCACGCGAGTTTGATGCCGTTCGTGTCCATCACTTCTGGATTTTTGAACAGTTCGCGCGCACCTTGAAAGTTCCAATCTTTCGGCGGCTGGTGCTTTTCAGTATCGATCGCCTCGAGAATGTTCTCGATGGTTTTGTGCTCCTTTACGAGTTTCAAAGCAGTCTTCGGACCGATACCGCGAATGGTGTCGGTGTAGTCGCAGCCGCACAAGATGCACAAATCAATGAATTCATCAGCTGTCAGTCCAAGTCCGGCCAACACTTTCTCGTAGTCGAATTCTAACACTGGCTTTTCTGCCGACTTGGGCGCCATCAAGTTTCTCGCCATGCGCGGCGCGGCGAACGTGAGCGTATCCATATCCTCCGTCGCCACCGCCCACACCAACCCGGCTTTGCACAGGGCCGCGCACGACGCCTCCGCCTCGCACGGAGCCTCGTAGACGGGGACTCCGAGCAAAGTCGCCAATCTCATGACCTCTTTACTGTGTTCCTTGCTCACTCTCACCGTGCGTTTCGCTAATTTTTCAATCTCCGCTTGGTCTCCCGCCTCGCGCGCCGCCTTGAGCGCCGCCTCGGCTTCCTCTCTCTTGTCCTTCCGCTTCGCCAATTCCCCACCCTTCATCGTCGGCGGTTTCCCATCGAACACATAGATCGGTTTTATCCCCGCCTCCAGCATCCTCGCCGTTCGGTTCATCATTCCCACCAGGTGCGACGTCACCTCTCCCGCCTCGCTCGTCAGCTGACGCTCGCCCTCTCGTCCCACCGCAATCATAAACTGATAGATGTGCATCGACGCGTCGACGGCGACCCGTCGATCGAGGTACGAATCAAACTTTTGCTCTCGCATCGCCCCCGGGGCGTTATCTTGCAACAACTGCGTCAGGCCCTTGATCCCCATCGCGCGCGCCCGGGCGTCGAATGACGATTACATTTTGAAATCCACCCGCCCATCGCATCATCGATGTCGACGCGCGGGATGGATCGAATGCGCGTCATCAGAGGGTGACGGATCGATTAATCGATTGACGAGCGAGCGCCATGCTCGCCGCCGATCGAGGGAGAGCGATGATGAAGATGTATCACGCGTCGTCGTTCGCGCTGGCGGGACTCGTGCCCGCGGCGGCGATCGCGCCGGGAGGGCAGGCGGCGATCGATCTCGCGCTCGGGGTGGCGATGCCGGTGCACTCGCACGTGGCGATGAATTTCGTGCGTGATTCGATGCGATGGAGACGGGGGAGAGGGAGAGAGGGGGAGAGAGGGAGAGGATGGAGACGGGGCGATGGGTCGTTCGAGCGCGGGCGCGGTGACGGGAGAGGGAGGAGAAGGAGGAGGGACACCCGACTGACCGAGGACGTCTTCGCGGCGGCGACAGATCATCAGCGACTACGTTCCCAAGGCGGCGAGAGGACCGACGAGATTGGCGATGTTGGCGCTCACGGCGGCGACGACGGTTGGATTGTTCAGATTGAACGCACGGGGCGGGGGCATCACGCGAACGGTGAAATCGTTGTGGAAGGCGTAGATTAGTCATGCGCGTAGACGCGCACCTGTAGAATTACAACAACCTCGGCGGCGTCGCGGCGAATACCCTCAAAACGCGACCGTATGCATGGCCTCGACCGACGACGACTCGAACGCGCGCGACGAGGATGATTTCAGCGTCTTTTTGCGCTGGTGCGCGTCCAACTCGATCGACGTGCGCGAAGATGCGGTGGAGTTTACGTTCGCGATGCGCGGTGGGAGCGCGGCGGCGGGCGCGGACAAAAACCGTGGGGTCGAGGCGAAGCGGGATCTCGCGCGCGGAGAAATCGTGGCGACGATTCCGTTCGAAGCGTGTCTGACCCTCCGCGCGTGCTCGAGGTCGGACATCGCGGCGAGCGTGGAGACGAGGTTGGCGGAGACAAAGTTGGAGGCTGGTTGGTTGGTCGGGTTGACGTGCGCGCTCTGCGTCGAGCGAAACGAGCCGACGTCACGGTGGCGAGCGTACGACAAAGTCCTGCCTCGTCGCGAAAATAATGTCGTGTCCCTGTGGGGTGAGACCGAGAGGAAGCTTTTGGTGGGTACGGAGCTCGAGATGACGTTGCGCGATGAACTCTCCGCGGCAAAGTCGGAGTGGGAGCGCGTCGTCGAGCCGATTTTTGCGCGACATAGTTTAGCTTGTTCGTTCGAGGATTATCACGACGCGCGAACGGTAGTCAGTAGTCGAGCGTTTACGTTGAGTCCGAACGCAGGGGTCGGTCTAGTACCGATCGCGGACGCTTTCAATCATCGCACGGGTGGCCACGACGTCAACGTCGGAGATGGGAGCGCCGCGACGACGACTTCGGGCGACGCGCTGTGCGTTAAAGTCACGAAAGAAGACGGGGTAAGGAGAGGACAAGAAATATTCAATACTTATGGTATGCTAGGTAACGCCAACTTGCTAAACTCTTATGGATTTGCGCAAGAGGAGAACCCAGCTGATAAAGTTCATTTGACGACTACAAACATTCGCGCAGAGGCTGCCCTCGCGGGAATTTCAGGAGGACAAATAGCAAAACGCTTCGAGTGGTTGGAAAGTGTGGGATTGTGCTCATCGGATGGATCGTTCGCCATCGATAAATCAAGGGACAATTTCAGAGAAATGTGCGACGTGGTGTGGACGTGCATCACAGTTGATGAATTGTTCAATAGAGTTCGACATTCAAATACACGCGCAGATGCGATTGATGCGATTTTCAGCGTGTCCAAGTCAATGAATACGCGCCGAGAAAATGACGTCTATTCCACACTCACCCCAGAGGTCTCTGACATCGTTTCTCGAGCCATCGAGAGACGTTTGAGTTTGTATGCTTCTTTACCACATGATTCTGCAAGCGGCGTCGGCAAAACTTCAGAGATGGAAGAGCGTCTCGCGCTAGCGGCACAGTTGATTCGAGCTGAGCGTGAAATTTTGAGCACGACGCTTGATTTTCTCAGAAGTGCGCATGAATCAGGGTGTACTAATAAACGACCGAAGGGGGCGGATGATTCAGCTTTCGCTCTGTTTGATTGATAATACAACACATGCTTGTTTTCTAGCTTAAACCCGTGAACGCGGCAATCATCATCCACAATCGCGCGCCTAAAAAGTTGTTGCCCATGCGCAACGTCACAGATGTGCTTCTTGCGAGCTTGGTGGACATGTGGTCGTACGCCACTCGCTCGATGCCGTTCACTAGTTGGTACCTCGTATTGGAACTGATTCCCATGTGCAGAGCACCGCACACCAGCGCGCGGTAAAACACTTCGAGAGTGAATCCACCGGCATTACCAGCCAACGAGGAAGCTAAAAACATCGATATCACGCAGGAAATCGCGCCCATGATGGCGTAGAACCTACCCTTTTTGAAGTAGCACATGGCGCGCTGCGAAAGCGAGTAGTCTCCTTTCGCAAAAACATTCGCAATTTCAGGTTCCTTCTTCGCGGAAAGCGCCGTCGGTGCCAAAAAATACACGATCAACGTGTCATTGATAAACGCTGTGAGCAGCTGGCACATCACCATCAGTGTGGCGGAAAACGACCACAACGTGGGGTTCCCCCTAACCATGATGTTGACGGTGAGGGTGATGAGAAAATCGATCAAGATTTCAGCAACGAGCTTGAAGAAAAAGTTTGGATCGATTTCCAGTCTATCTCTCAATCCCGCCACGAAGATATCAATCGGATTCGCACTCCCGCGCGGAGGCTCAACGTTGACCCCCGTCGCGTCGCCACTGGATGCCAGAGTAAACGTTCTGCTTCGCGATTTTTCCCGAACGCACCGCCCGGCGGAAACATCTCTACGACTCGAAACCGGGGTGGACGCACACACCGCTTCCACATGGGCTCGCGTTCCGCGCGTCCAGGTGGAGCCCGACCGCTCCGATCGCGC
>CEPK01013529.1_pt1 | contig 11918 bp, 14 predicted proteins | sample 356231 | NCBI WGS metagenome assembly CEPK01 (sample SAMEA2620259, study PRJEB7988) | marine metagenome | biome: marine biome (ENVO:00000447); feature: deep chlorophyll maximum layer (ENVO:xxxxxxxx); material: "saline water (ENVO:00002010), including plankton (ENVO:xxxxxxxx)" | depth 80 m
TTGTAAGTTGACTCCTCCTGAAGCTACAGTTGCGCGATACGCATAACCACTGTTGAGCATATACATATTTATCTGGTTATTAGAGTCTCGCGTCATCCAACTGCCAAAAATTGAGCCACCAGTTAAACTAGAGTTAGCGTCAGCAGAGACATAAGAACCATCTGTGCCGCTATAAATATAGAAATAATATCCACCGCTATACGATTGCAACAGACAATAATTACCGTCATGTCTTGCACATATTGAAAGCGAATCTCTATTTTGCGAACCACCATAGTTTTGACCCACTGACGTAGCAGCCATAACACTACCGCCAGTAGAGTTGATAATTGTGTGATACATATTTGTGTTAGCGTCACTTGTCCAAGCAATAACACAATTACCATTAGTTAATGGCTCTATTCTTAAACAATGTCTAATAAATGCGCTCGAACCATCGGCGGTGCTTGTTATTTGAGTTGGCGCTGTAATTTGTGCGCCAGTTGTGCCGTTGTGAACCGCATAACTAGGATAGGTATAATTAGAGCCTTCACTACCCCACGCTATCACTAAATTTCCACCACTTAACTGACAAACAGCTAAAGCTGGCATACTTGTGTTGCCAACAAATTGATGTGTTGTGGATGTTGTAACTGCTGTTTCCGCTACATCTATCGTGCCATCTTCGTTGTAGATTCGCAGATAGACATACATATCCTCTTCGGCAGAACCTCTGGTATTTGCAACCTTCGCTCGATAATAGACAATCGCTATCTTTCCACTTGAAAGTTTACAAACATATTCCCCATTACCTACACCAGATGCAGTAATATTTACGTTTCTGGCGAAACCATGTTTCGTTCCTGCGCTTGGGCCAGATACCTTTAATTCACCTGTAGCAGAAAAAGTGGCATCACCACCTGTGCCAGTTGGTATTTTTCCAATGCCGCTACCAGTTTCATAAATCAAGTCACCTGCGCTAAAACCTGTCGCAGAGGAAACTTTGCGTAACCCTAAATCGTCATTGTTTGTCGTATTAGTTCTACCCATGACTAAGCCTCATAACCGTAAATGTTGACAGCGACATCAGCGACATTACTTCTCGCCACTACGTTTTTATCTGCTGTTAAAACTATGCCTGTGCGTTCAAGAACATCCCCAACACCTAACACAGTGTCGTATTCTAAAAATTCAGAAGTTGATGGTGTGCCACTTGCCGCTACTGCTAATCTAACAGCAGCAGGAGAAGCACCCTTGTTTATCATCGATACATTTACTGTAGATGATGTAACTGTATTTGCTGACGTATTTGCTGTGCCGCCCATCGCAGCATGAGCAGAACAGTAATAATAAAGAGTCGGTGCGCCTGTAGCGACAACGATGCGAGTATATGCTCCGCTGCTTCCAGGAGTGCCATTAGTAGTTACGCCTGTTGTGTACTCACTACCGCCGCCATGCGTACCGTCTGCTGTTGTCGATAACCGTAGAGGATGAGTTGCGTTAGTCGCGTCAGATTGGTCAAACGTATAAGTTGAGCCTTCGCGCAAAGTTAAAGTATCTTGCGATACTCCGTCTATCACTAACTTACCTCCGGCAACCGTGACGGTAAAAGTGACGGTTTCAGTGCCAGAGGTGTAAACAGTCGTGTCGGTGTTTGCCGCTAAAGCTGATTGTCCTAGTGTTCCATTAGCCATTTTTTAATCCTCTAAAAACTCGCAAAGAAATAGGCTTTCGATTCTTGAAACCCTGCTTGAACTTCAGCCCAAGACAGGTTGCTACCATTTGTTGTTAGATATTTTCCAGACTGACCAGTTTGTGACGGTATTTCGTCAGCGACCACTTCCCAAACTAATGCGCCACCACTGGACTTTAAATACTTTCCGTTCTCACTGGCATAAGCAGGGGCATCACTTACTTGACTCCAAGTAACAGATGTGGCTGTTGGTGCTACTGCGCTCCATGCAGAACCGCTATAGACCTTCATAGCATTTGAGGTGGTCGAAAAATAGAGCGCCCCTGTCGCAAGAGGATCACCGTCATTGTCTACTGTCGGGTCGCTACTTTTTTGACCAAGGTATGTATCATCAAATTCATCTAATGAAGCCGCCGCTTGTGTCGCGCTTGCCGCCGATGCGGTCGCTGAATTTGCGCTATTTGTTTCGGAAGTCGCACTATTTGTGGCACTTGTCGCCGCTGCATTTTGGCTAACTAAGGCCGCTGCCGCAGAAGTCGCCGCAGATGTGGCACTTCCAAGTATCCCATCAACATAAGTTTTTGTAGCGGCATCTTGAGCAGCGGTTGGATCACCCATTCCGGTAATCTTGTTCGTTGACATGGCGATAGCGCCTGTCATCGTGCCGCCCGTTGTTGGCAAACCACCACCAACTTGTGTATCTACATACGTTTTTGTTGCTGCATCTTGAGCAGAAGTCGGGTCGCCAAGACCTGTAATCTTAGCCGTACCCATCGCAATAGCACCAGACATTGTTCCTCCCGCGAGGGGAAGTTTAGTCGCTATGCTATTCGTGACAGTCGTATGAAATGACGCATCATCGGCCATCGCCGCTGCAAGCTCGTTAAGTGTATCAAGAGCCGCCGGAGCGCCATCAATTAAATTCGTGATTAGGTCATCAGCATATTGCTTAGTTACAGCATCAGTCGCCGCTGTGGGTGTGCCAATGTCCGTCAATCGTGCTGTGTTAAAATCTACAGTACCCGTCAGAGATAAATTGTGAAGCGTAGTCGTTCCGCTTGATGCAGTAACATTTCCTGTAAGGTCGCCCTGCACATTTCCCGTAACCGCGCCTGTCACATTTCCTTGTAAATTCCCGACAACATTTCCGGTTAACCCACCGACAAATCCAGTAGAAGCGGTGACAGTTGTACCTGTAATAGCTGCCGCTGTTGTGTTACCGATTATAATGCCATCAATCGAGCCACCAGTAAGAGCCGCATTTGCGTTTACTAATTGTCCGTTTAAAGTAACAGTGCCGGACGCAGTAATAGCGCCAGTTGTAATTGAAGTGGGATTTGTGCCTATTTCGATTATTGCGGCTGAATTATCTTCGGTAAAAAGACGTTTATCAGCAACATTGACCGCTAATTCGCCTTGTACCAAATCAGCAGACGTAGGAACGCTAGATGCTGTCGAGCTATTTTTGGTAATTATAACAGTCATGTATCTCTCTCCTATGTAAAAATGGGTAGCCCCCGAAAAGGCTACCCGCGCTTAAATGAAGGGAGATTAAGCGTTGACCATCAAGTTAAAAGCAGCATCAGGTCGATAGGTTTTTACGCCATAAATCGTATCGGCTGTAAATAGATTACCTAACCACTCTTGCTTATATTGTGTTTGCGTTCTGATGTTTTGCTGCTCCGCAAGGATAAAAGCCTCCTTGTGAAATATAGTGGCAGCTTTAATATCGCCACCAGCAGTATTGTCAGCCGCAAGCTCAACTGTCTCGCAGTTTGACGTTACATAAATTTCAACACCGTAAAGATTGCCGATGCGTCCATTTTGTACACCACGCCCATCTACAAAGTCAGATGAAACATAACGATCAATTCCCATAATGGTTTTACGCATTGATGGAGGAATTACGAAATACCTTTCATCAAAGGGAACATCAGTGTCATCAAGCAGTTTTATTAAACCTCTGATCGCTGCGTCATTGACTAAATCAGCATCAGTAACCGTATCTAACGCATAAGGTTGTAGACCTGACGTAGCATCGTTGTAGTAAGAGCCAGTACCAACCCAATTATTTGTCTGGTCGCCGATAGACTTACCTAACAAGGCTAAATCCGAATCGACCTGACGCGATAGGGCGTACCCTGCATCCGAGGTGTAAAAGCCACGCATACTACTTAGTGCCTGTGTTTCAGTGATATCTTCCATGAGCTTTGAATACTCATAGTGCTTATCAATTAATACTTGCACTTCGCTTTCAGTGTTTGCCTGGACAGTCACAGCGGTCTTTGCGCTTTTGGCGTGAGCCGTTCCGCGTGTTGGAGCGGGAATATGGACTGTATCGCCCTTTTTACCAACCATAGGGAGTCTCTTAACAAGACCAGCCCTTACCAATCGTTTTTCGTATGCCGCACGAATTTCGTCCGACCACAACTCAGGTATAAATTTTGCCTGAGTCGTATTATCGCTAAAACCGCCTGTAGCGGGAAAAGTTGAAGTTGCCATTTCTAGCCTCCGAAATTAATTACCAACGACACGACCTTCTTCGTATGCAATTCGGAATTCTGCTTCACGCGCTGCATACTGTTCAGGGTCGTCATTCATTAGCCTTCTTATATCGGAACGCCTGTATCGCTTTTTCGAAACTGGTTCTGAGCTACCTGTTGCCGCACCTGTCGATGCAGCCCTTACAGACTCAGACTTTTTCACTTGAGGTTGTTGCACTGGCGCATCAGCAACTTTGTGTTGATTCTTATACTCACTAAATAGATAGTTAGCACTATCAACATTTAAGTCTTGATTTGCCTCGTTAAACAATCTCATTCGTACATTGTCTTTAGATACCCAATCAATAAAAGTTTGATCTTGAACAATCTGTACCATGTCTGGATGTGCTGCCATAATTTGTTGAGCCGCTTGCTGCTGCTTTAGCTCTTTCAAAGTATCTCGCGTTTCCGTCAATACAGGATTGTTTTCTATAGACTTCTGTATCGCTTGTTCAGGGTTGCCGAAATAATCTAGCTCCTCTTTCGGCTGCTCTACTTTAGGTTCGTTGAGTTGCCCTTGTATAAAACTGTCTGCTTTTTTATAAGCCTCTATCTGAATTCTTGCATCACCAATGTCTTTTGATTGTTTACCAATCATTGTTTGCGCATCGATGAGCATTTGCTCAATTTCTTCACGCGACTTATCAGCAAATTTAGATTCAACCTTATCGACTTGGGGCGGTTGCTCCTCTATCGGGGTTACACCTTCAGTTTCTTCCGTGGATTCTTCGTCTAATAGCTTCGCTGCCATAAATTAACTCCGCGTTATTCCAAGACCAAATTGGCTACCTTGCTTACGAAAGACCATTACGCGCTGGCTGCCTTTCGCTCTGCTTTAATTTTTTCTTGTCGCATCTTTGCCCATTTCATAGTAGCTGACGGATAATCGCCGCTAATAGGGTCGAGCATTGGTGCAGCACAAGACACAACTCTAGTTGAAGGTTGACCGCAGATGTCACATTCAATGCTTTTAATGTCAGAATCTATGAACTTTTCAAACAAATGCCCTTCCGAGCATCTAAAGTCATAAATCCTTCTCATTGTTAGCATCCATGTTTTCAACTTGAGCTTCCAGGGAAGTGATAAAGGTGAGAATGTTTAACTGGCCTTTACGAAACCACATATCCTCATTGTCTTTTGTCGCTTCCACGGAATTTATGTTCACTATGTTTTTTTGAAGATCATCTAAAAGCTGTTTCCAACCGTCAGTACGAAACATCTCGTACATTGAATTGACATACTTCTCATCTTCAGTCACACACAATTCCTTTTTCTAAATTAACACAAAATAAAAATTAATACCAAAATTAGTATTTTATAAATACTGTTTATATTTTAGTTACGCAAAGTTAATTTTGCTTCCTCTATACCAAGTTTTTTCTCATTGATTAGTGTTTCAGCAACTTTAACTCTACGCTCAAAGTCTTTATCAACATCACCCTCTGCTTTCATCGTAGTGGCAATCGCTTTAAGACGCTCGTTTTCAAGCTCTACAGGAATCGCTTTCGTTTCAGTAGATATCTTCTCAGCCCTAGCCTGTGATTCGACTGCTTGACCGTTCAAAGCGTTGGTTTGTGACTGCTGGAATTCCAACTGAACCTGTTGCGCGGCTTCTGCTGCCGCTTGTGCCGCTGGGTCAGGCTGCATTGACTCTTGCAGCGTTTGAATAAGCTGCTCACGATTCTGTAACTGCATATTGTCAATAATTGCTTGAAGTATCAGCGGATAAGCGGCTGATTCTTGCGACATCGTTTGAAGCAACTGAACTAACTGCGTTACCTCGTATTCTCGCGCAATAATTCCCAAAGTTGACGTAACCTCGAAAATATAATCATTCACAGGGTAGTTTTCCGCGTCAAATTGCATATAGCGACAAGCTGCGCTTTTAATAAATGGAATTAGGAACGAATCTTGGAAATTGATAAGCGTTCGTTTATGTCTTTTGATAATAGCGCCAAGAGACATAGATATTCCCGCTGCTGTCGCTTCACCGTTTATGCCACCACTAACGCCAGTGGAATCTACAGCACCCGTAGAGGTTTGAACCATACGCTGCAAGGCTTCGGCTTGCGCAAAAGTAATCTGCGAGACTTGACCAAAGTTAAACGGGTGTAAAACTTCCCGTGGGTCGCCATTGGTCAACAATATCTTACCCGCCCTAACCTCTGGCCTAGCACCACGGGCCATACGGGTTGCATCCATCGCCATCATGGGGGAATTGGTCAACGCCAAAGCGTCAATCCTAGCTCTAAGCTCCGCATCTAGGGCTTTCTGGGACATATAGCCTTTCTCACACACACCTCGCCCCCAGAATCTTCCAGGTACGATGTCCCACGGGAAAGCCACAACAGGGCGGTCATTCATCATGTAAGGGTTTTCTTGTGCTTTAAGAATTGTGGTACGGTTGGCGATAACTACACAGGCTTCAACGTAGTAATCAGTCTTAACAACCACTTCGGCATCAACATCTAACTCTTCTTCCACCGCTTCTTCTATTTCGGCTTCCAATTCATCGGTGATATTTGCCACACCTTCTTCAGCATCTAACAAGTGACGCGGCACAAGACCATAATATTTAGTTAAACGCACTTTTCTATCAGGTTGTTGTGTTAGTTCAGGGTCAGGCTCTAAGGCTTCATCGCCGTATGTTTCTACGTCAATTTCCACATCGCGGTACACACCTTGCTCTTGAAGCAACTTAACAGTGTGTGGTGAAACATATTCATCAATGGCAACGCCAATAGAATCTTCAATGCTGGTTGCGATTGGGTCTATAAGAAAGTTTTGAGGCAAAATTGGGCGTAATTTCACGACCATACGCTCAGTTTCATTTACGCCAACCATCTGCATATTACCGCCCTGCATAGGTTGTGCGGTGGGTGACAGTTCCGTATCAACATCCATCACTATTTCAGCGATGCCTGTTCCGTAAACCGCTGAATTTATTAGACATTCGCCCACTTGCTGCCGTATTTTGTGCTTACGAAAGTCTTCATTGAGCTTTTCACGCAAGTACACAACATCACGATTTTCTGGGTCAGTCATGTTATCGCGTATTGTAAAAAAACTACCGCGACCAAACGTGGCTTCTTCTATTTCCGCAACAGATGACTCAACAGCTTGTTGCAACGCAGGGGAGATTATCTCGGAACGCTCAGAAGGCCGCGTTTTATCCATCGCGGTGTATTGACCACGCCACAGACGGTAATATTCTTCAAACTTTTGCTCATAATTCGAGTTGTAGTGTTCACGCCAGCGGTTACAGTTGGAAATTACCCAACTTTCCAGCGTTTCCATTTTGTATTCCGCTTCATCGTTTAGATTGTCCATATTAGTATCCCGCCACAGTGTCTAAAAGTTTGTGGTCATCATATTCAAATTCTTGGTGGTAGCTCACTGTCGCCAGTTGGTCGCAGTAAGCCAATGCGTCCACCAAATCATCATGGGTTAGCGCATCAGGGAATTGGAATAACTCATCCATAAAAGTTGCGTTCCAACTGCCTTTGTTTAATTTGATAGCGCCATTTTCAAACCTTCCCTGTAACGCCCACATTATGCGGTCTGTCTTTGCTTTGTTGCCATGCGTTAATTCTTCAACGCGAAAATATCGGTTGTATTGCCGCATTAGGTCAGTCAAAGGACTAATGACCGCTTGACGGGCGATACCTTTCTCTATGCCTACCGAAACAGGCTGATAATCACGCACCGCGTTAAATATCTTTGCCGCTGTCTCGTTTAAATCCCATCTGCCGTGGATTATGTCTTTAACCCACCAGCCGTAATCTCCAATCTTAACAATCGCAATAGCTGTATTATCCAGGCGCTTACTTTTGGCTTTAGATTTTCCAACTTCCGTAAAACCCGCCAAATCCACCGCAATAAAGTAATCACCGCCTGACGGCTCTTTTTCATCAAACTTCACCCATTCCTCTTTAAACATTTCAGAGCCTTTGGCTTCAAAACTAGCCATAAACTCTTGCCGAAACGCATAAGATGACATTGATTTCTTAGCCGCATCTATTTCAGACTTTTCAAGCAGCTTGTTATCGTAACTTGTAAAATGCCAAGACTTCCATTGAGGGTCATCGCCTTGCGCATAGATAAACATATCGTAAAAATGGTTTCGCCCTGTCGGTGTTCCAATAAACAACGCAGAGCCTTTTAAATCTGCCAACGCTGGACGTAAAATCAATTCCCATACTTCGGGCTTCATCTCTGATAGCTCGTCCAGGCACACCCAAAACAGGCTAACGCCTCGCATAGTATCGAATCTATCCGCACCCTTGAGAGAGATAACTGACCCGTTGATAAGCGTTATTTGTTGATTGTTGATGTGGCTGGACTTAATTACCTCTTGCCCTACCTCTAACAACAAATTCCACATAATGTCACGCGCTTGTCCCTGTGTCGGCGCGACATAAAACACATTTCCCTTATCAGCTTTTAAGGCGTTAAAAATTAACAGGTTTGCCGCAAGGCGAGATTTACCTGTACGGCGACCCGCAGCAACCACCTTAAACCTTGCTGGGTCGTTCCATACCTCTTTTTGCCAATCAAGTAACGGAAACTTTAGATTGTGCATTAATAGGGCTTGGGCCTACCTTTCTTCTTTTTCTTAGGCATTTTTATCTCCTTTTTGCGGTTTTAGCCGCTTTTTTGAAATCCGCATTAGTTGGTCTACCTTTCTCGCCAGCCCTAGCCATTCTTTCACCAGAACCAGCCGCGATACGGGCCTTCTTTCGGCGTATATTTTCATACAAACCACGTTTGTTCCTTGTTGCCATACCACAAACTCCTTAGATAAAAGTAATGCTTATTTTTTCCATTGTGTTCGTGCTTTTTTCTTAGCTCTTGCGCTTAAATCGCCGTAATGAACCAAAGTTTTGCTAGATTTAGACATTTTCGCGCCCGTCATCACTGTTCCATCCGCGTGTTTGTGCATACCGCCAGTATGTAAAGTACCGTCACGCAAGTAATGTTTCACTCCACTAGCCATTTACCACGCCTTGCACGACCAATATCGTGCGGTTAGTTTGTCTTTTGCGGTATCACACTTCATCCGCGCCCGAAAACTCTTTCTTCTGGCTGGGTCATCCTTTTTAATCGTCATATTGGCATCACCAAAGCGAACCATTCGCACTTGTGGCCCTTGTTTCGCAAGAACAACAGACTTTTTACCGCCCTGTCTGTCACTTTTTGGCTTGTTGTAGCCCGAAAATGTTTCACCACGGTACTGCAACCGACCACTAGGCAGCCTTTTTACGTCTTTAGTCGTAGCCATCTGGATATTTCCCCGTTTCAATCATGGTAGCTAACGTCACCGCACGTTTTCCCACTTGCGTTGACCAGAGAGAATCTAAAAATTCAATTTTTGCTATTTGAAAATAAGTATCATCGCCAAGCTGTATCGCACTTTCCATCGCGCCTAATGCTTTGACGAATTTCCGCAACCGTGTATGACCCAGATTAAAAGAAATCTGTATCAAGGCATCAGCACGAACTTCATCCAATTTGGCAAACCATTTAAATTCAGTCGCTAATTCCCGCATAATGCGAACAATGTCATTATCCAGGAGCATATCTATCTCATCCTCTGATAGACCTAGCCCACCATCAGCGTCTATGTTCCTTCCGATACCAATGTGCCACTTGCCATTCATGTCCGTATAAGCGTAATCGCGCTTACCTTCATGTTCTTCAAGCATTTTCTTTAATTTCCGCATCCTCAATAACCTCGCCTTCTATCGGCTGTATGTCGTTTGCTGATTCAACGCCTGTGATTGTGATGTTGACACTAGAGCGACCTGATAACTGGTCACGCTCGAAATCCCGTATAGGAGCAAATCTATCAATTAACAATTTCCATGCTACAGCTCTATGCGGGTCTTCCTTATCCAAAGCTGCATCAAAAATACTGTCTAATACTCTAGGGCTTTTTGGTGAACGTAATATCCTTTGCCTGAATTGCCGCATAGCTTGTCTTTCACTAGCAACCTTTTCACTAGCAACCTGACGCTTGTTCTTAGCCTTTCCTGTAGCCGCTGTCTCCTTACCCTGCTTACGAGTATTAATTGGTTCTAACGCGGCTTCTACGGCTTCTAAGGGCTTATCCATAGGCATTTTTTTAATATGGAAATTCGTATTTTACTTTTTTTGTGGGGAGGTGGCTACTGTTCATGTGCAAAGGGCCTGGCCCTGCCCCCGCCCCGAAAAAAATCACCCGCCTTTTAGTAATTGATAACTAGAATTTATATTAGGGTAGTTTATCCAGTGTTCATGCGGGTTGCAGACGACAGCGACCAACAACCAACCCATAACCTATTGATATTATTGGATTATTATTTGTCTGTGTGCGTACCTTTCACCTAGGAAGGTATGCAAAGCCGTCTGATGCTGATGCGCTTGCTGTTCGGCTGACAACCGAGAAAGCCCAGAAGTGAAAAAGAATGTTTCTGTTTGGGTGCTCCAAACCCCATCTAAATTAATATATATATAAGTTGTACTTATCTAATACCTTTAGTAGTATTCTAATACCGTTAATCAATATAAAGGTAAAGTTATGAAGATTATAAATATACAAGTTGACTCGTTACATGGTTCGCCTGCGTATGCTGTTGCGTCTAACTACGGCAATACATACGGCACAAAACAAAGCCCATACATTGAAGAACTTTGTTCGAGTTTTTCGCAAGCTGAAAAAGATTTGCAAGCGTTTAAAGCATCTGACCCAACTACCACATTTGAAATTGTGCGTTTAAATTGTGAGGTGGTCAGATGAATATTAAATACTCAAAAATTGGCACACATCGAAGCAAGGGCCGCATCTGGTTAGAAGGGAACAACCTAACCCTAGCGGGATTCACTGAGGGAACGCCCTACAGGCGCGTAGATAATCCAGAAGGTCAACAAATAGCATTGTTTACCCAATTCGCAACCGACAATGACCGCAAAGTCACAGCCTCAAAGCGCAATGGCAAAAGCCGCCCAATCATCGACCTAAACGACTCAACAATCACTGAGATATTTGGCACAGCGCCCCGCGTTCGTGTGGAATTCTCAGAAGGTCAGATAGTCATCACAGCGCATCACGAAGACGTTAAGAAGGAAAAGCGCGAAGCTGATTTTAAGCGCAACTATAAAAACGGGATGTTACGCGAGGCTTCCCTGTTCACAGGTGGCGCTGTATCCACAGAGGCAATCCACCAAGCATTACAAGAGGCGCAGCTAGTTAAGGGCGGCTGTAAGTGGGTCTGTGAGGTTGAACAGAAGTACATTGAAAGCGCACAAGATAATGCGTTCTGCGTAGACGATGACACAGCCGTCATCATTGGCAGCGTTGAAGAGGTTGAACCGCAGTACTTTACAGGTGTTGATGTGCTTAGTTTTTCAATGCCGTGTGCGGGCTTCTCTAAGGCTGGCAAATCCAAGCACAAGCAAACGAGCGAGGCTCACAGCGGTACGACCTTATTTGGAACTATGACAGCGATTAAGGCCGCTAACCCCGCCGTCTTAATCTCTGAAAATGTAGTAGAGGCGCAAGACTCGCTAATGTACGACCTTTTGCGCGGTGAACTAACGCGCATGGGTTACACGATATTCGAACAGGTGCTTGATAGCTCCCACACAGGCAGCATTGAACAGCGCAAGCGGTGGTGGATGGTCGCCATTTCCAGCGGCATAGCTCCAGATAGTTTTGAACTGCC
>CEPK01183119.1_pt1 | contig 11830 bp, 13 predicted proteins | sample 356231 | NCBI WGS metagenome assembly CEPK01 (sample SAMEA2620259, study PRJEB7988) | marine metagenome | biome: marine biome (ENVO:00000447); feature: deep chlorophyll maximum layer (ENVO:xxxxxxxx); material: "saline water (ENVO:00002010), including plankton (ENVO:xxxxxxxx)" | depth 80 m
CATCTGCTGGAACCGTTGGCAAAGTTGTAACAGCAATAAGTTCGCCATTACCAGGTAATGTATCATCTCCAGTTGATGGAGCATATTCTCTTATAATTTCACCAGTTATAGCACCAGGATTCGAGCTAATGTAATCTGGTAAACTCATTCCTGTACTTAATGGTACAGATACTTCGCTTTCAAGTATAAACTGAGGAGCAACTGTAACGCCAATGGTTGATGCATCTAAAGTAGAATCTGCTTGGAACAAGTTAAACATTTTTGTTCCAGAAGGATGCAATAAATCATTTACAATTTTTCTAAAAGTATCTATATATTGTGTTGATTTAATTGCATAGGAATATTCTTGATAATAAAAATTGTCTTGCATCTTATTATTCCAAGACAAAAATCCTTTAGTATCAGTAAACACTCCAGGGTTATCAACAATACCAAAAATTTTGGGCCCGGCTTCTGCGGATTGTGCTGTTGTTTGTTGGGTGTCACCATCTACAGCGTCACTAACATATCCACCAGAACCAGAACCCCTTGTAGTATTTCTAAGTTCAACATCTCTAAATTTACTATAGTCTCCACCTTGATCATTTACTTCAATAGAGGTAATAGATCCTGCTGCTCTATTTACTGTAATTTCTGCGTCATCACCTTTAAAATATCCAGGCCTAGCTGAAGAAGCAACTTTAAAGCCGGCAATTTCATTATCTAATACATGTGCAGTTGGAAGATCTGTTTTATATCCATAACCAAAATCAGTAGTTGTGATTTTTTTAATTGAACCGGTAGTTATTGATGCGTATGAAAAGGCGTCATTGAATGTTGAATTAACATTTGCAACAGAAAATGGAGCACCCATAGCTGCAGTATTTGCTCCAGAATGTCCTCTAAAGGCTGTATTAGCATTAACATTAAGTGGAATACTAGCATATGCTTCAATGGTGTCAGTATTCAAACCATCAAGAAGTTCAGTGTTATAAATTTCATCAATTCTAAAAGCAAAGTCAGTACCACCAGAACCAGGATTAGTAATTTGAACTATAGAATTAGCTCTATATCCTGAGCCAGCATTACTAATTGTAGCATATACTGCGCTATCACCAGAAGTACCAGTTATAACTCCATTAGCTCCTGAGCCTGAACCACTATCAACAAGAATAACAACATCACCTGATTGGTGGAATGCTCCGCCTTTCTTAACAACTTCTAAAGTAGATACAGGACCAACTGTGTTTAGAATTGTAGCAGTTGTTACTTTATCTTCTGTTTGAACAACCTCACCATCAAGAAAAGTACCAACAATATTAGTAACTTTAAGTTCTAAGGTAAATACACCAGCAATTTCAGTTTCTACGTACGTAAGCACGCGCGCGCGAGCGCCTGAAGTTTGTCCTTCAACTTGAACACCATCAAAAGAAAGAACATTACCATTTTGAATATTAGCAACTTTAATTGATTTTGTAATTTGGTATCTACCATCAGATGCTCTTAATATATCTTCACCTGGATAATAGAATTCAACATCTTCATTCCATAACAATCTAAACAATAATTTGTAAGAAGCTTCACTACCTCTTGTTCTATAAAACTCTTTTGCGTGTTTTAGAAGTAGACCTTTATCGCCAACAGCATCTTTAGGAATATTTGGAAGAAATTCTTTAGTAAAATATTTGACAAATCCGTCTAAAGTTTCATCAATATCTATATTTTCAGATAAACGTCTTGATGCAGCAATCGCATTACTATCACTTCCCAAATATTCATAGTATGCCTTTATAAATTGCAAGAATAATGGAGAATCAGCACGAATATGCTCAGGAACTTGAGTATCTATTCGTGGTGCAATATGTTTATGCGGTTTGGCTGCTACAGACATTAGTAAACTACCGAGTTAATTTCATTTGATAAGAGAGTAGTTTCCACACCACTCGTAGTTTGTACAACAGTTGTTGCAGTAACTTCATCAGTATCATTATCAACCATAGAAATTGTAGCACCAGTAATAAGCATCAATTGGTTTCTAACTCCAGTTACATCATTCTTTTCTGGAGTTACTTGTATTTTTAATTCACCCAGATAAGATTGAGGCAAGAATGAATTAAAAGTTATTAGGCCAGTTGAATAATCAATGTTACCAATATCTCTATCTAGATAAATTCTTTTTCCATCAGCAATATAATAAATTCTCAAAGTGCCCATACCATTATCATCAAAATAAGCATCTTGATTTGAATATCTAAATGTTGAAGAATACAAATAATGAGTACCATCACCACCTTGAGCATTTACTGGCTGTTTAATCGCATTATTCATATTTACTTTATAAGTAGTTTTATTAGTTGTGCTTGGATTAAATCTCTTTTCTAATATCATTGAAATATCTAAAGAAACAATTGCTTCTGATACATCATCTATTTTTCTAAGAAATTGCGAATAATAGAAATTTCTATTTTCAAATTTACCTAAATTATCATTTTCAAATTGTACAATTTCAGCTGCTATTAGTGATTGAATATCAGTACCGCTAAGAGATGTTTCATTTGAATTATATCTAGCAGTTATTGTTGGAATCAAATAAAGATAAGTAGGGTTAACAAATTCTGGTTCAATAGATAATACATTAAATCTTTTCAAAGCATTTCTAATCTCAGTTTTCTTTCTATCAGAAATCAAAGTACCGGTAGTAGGTTTAGCGCAAACATATACTTTACCATAGATAGGAGGATCATTTTCTTCTCCTCCCCATACACTTACTGTTGCGATATCTGCAAAATCTCTTTTAATAATTCTTTCATAATCTTTCGAAACAACAGCTCTATTTTGAGTTTCATATAGACGAGGAGCATTAAATCTTATTGATTCAATATCTTGAATTCCAGTTCCGCCTGATGCTCTTTCTACATCAACAATTGTTCCGGAATATCCACCAAGATTTCCAGATATTACAAAGTTATTTGCGCCATTTGTTAACGGTCCATTCGAAACTCTATATTCAATATGAACATTAGCTCCAGCTTTTGGTTTTTTACCAATAACATTATCACCAAATTGAATTTTATATCTTCCATCCAATTCAGTTTCTACAAAATATTTAAGTGAAGTACTATCTACCTGAGTAATATCTGATGCTTCTGTATATGTTTCAACGTTTGAAACATTATTTAATACTTTCACAGTAATACTTGATGTGTCACAATTTGCGTTTGGAATTATAAAGCTATTATCAGTTCCAACAGTATACCTATGTGTAAGAACTGTTCCTTCTTTAATTGTTAGCCAAGACAAAAATCCATCAGAACTATTAGCAGTTACTGTTGTAGAACTTGGGGTTACAAAATCATAAGTAACACTATTTACTGTTGCTGTAAATTTACTATTCTTAGGAACAGTAATTTGTGTAAAAGTAGCATTTGAAGATTCTGTCCAACTTATTTTTACTTGAGCAGAAGAACCTCTATTTGAAGTTGGTACATAATTAAGAGCTTTTGCTCTTGAAATAACAGATGATTTTAATTTAGCAGTATCTAAAAATGCTTCATTAATAGCCATATTCGTATAAAAAGAATTCAAATATGTATTATATGCTAAAATATCTAGTAAGTTAGCAATTGCCGAATCTGTATAATCATAATCTTGCAAATCTGTCTGAGTTGATAAGAAATTAACAAGATCAGACCGAATAGTATCATATGATAAGCCGGTTGAACGAAGTGTACTATTAGCTGAAGTTGCCATTACCTTACTCTCTCCACTGTAATCTCGATCGTTTCCAATTCAACTTGATTTATTGGTCGAAATGTAATTGTTATCGTTAGTTGATTGTTGTCTTCACTAGCACTTACATCAGTACTAATCAATTCTGCTCTTCGCATATAACTTTCAAAAGCATATTGAATATCAGACCTAATATCAGCTACAGTGCTTGTATCAAATAGTTCAAATAGATATTGGCCTACATTTCCACCATAATTAGGCCTATATGGTCTTTCATGATGATTTGTAAGAATTAAATTGCGAACGCCTTGTTTAACAGAAGCAGCATTTTTGACAGTCAATAAAGCACCAGTTACTGGATGAGGTTTCATTCCAATATTAAAATCTTTGTAAAAAGTTGCTAATTTAGATGGTGCTGATGCTGCCGGCATTAAATTCTCCTAGTATTATAAGACTATTTATAATTCTACATCATGTTCTTTTGCTCTTGTATATCTTTTCTAATCTCTCTGCAGAGCCTAGAAATTTCACTTAGGGCTTTTCTAGCCCTTGTTGCCGCAGATTTATTACCTTCTTTAAATTTTTCCATTTCAACTTGGTATAAATCCATTAGTTCAATAATTTGATTATGTGATTCCATTATGCTATCGCCTTTATTATCATTACTGGTTTGGAAAACTGCTGTGTACTTGATCCATCCCAATAATATGTTGAGTGCATTCTCATTTCGTTACCTGTACTATAGCTTCTACCTTGAAGTTTTAAAGCCTTTCCTGAAGTCCAGGTTGCAAACTTACCGCTAGCAGCTACATCACCATCTCCAATAATCATATTCCATATAAATCCAAAATTAGTTTCTACATATTGGCCACCGAAACCTTTTCGAGCATCAGTAACTTCAACACCATCAATAAAAAACTTTTGATGATATATAGCATGGTTGTCTTGCCAACCCAATTGATAATGAAATTGATATTGAACAACTGAAGTACCACTAGGTGGTGTATATGTTATTGTAGAACCAGGAACATCAGTATAACTTGTAGACCAGTTATTAGTAGCACTAGTTACATTTGTTAAACTATAAGATCCAGATTCTACAGTTACAGAAGTTCCATCAGCAATTAAAGCTAATTCTTCAATAATTTCACCTGAACGGTATGTAGATGGAGGATTAGATTCAGTAACACTTCCATAAACGAAAATGCCATTTGCAGTTGTTTTTAATTTTATAGAATTATTATGATAAAGATCTAAAGCACCAGCAACATTTGCCTGTAAATAAGTATTTCCTGCTGTAGTACCTAACACTAAATTATTACTTGTAATTTTATGGCCATCATATTGTAGACTATCGACATTAAGACTATTTGCAGTTAGACTTCCAGTCACGTTTACAGATCCAACAGTCATAGCCCTGCTGGTTGTATTACCATTCAAGATTACTTTATCTAGAGTAGTATCTTCATCTAGATCTCGAATGTTTTCATCCATTTCAGCATAAGTAAGTGCTGAACCTTTTGTTCCTCTTTTAACTATAGTCATGCTGTTTTCTGTCCTAAATCATTAAAATAAATTCCAATGAGACTAATATATTCTCCACCTGAAACACCTGGATTATTTTCAAAGTAGTCAAATGCTACATATTCAAATTGTTCAGTTTCCGCCTTTGTAGGTGGAGAAGTAAATGTAAATCCTGATGCGTCTAACTTAGCCATTAGCCCATACGTTTGGCGAACCTTCAGATGAAGCATTAGGCACCCATGTTTGATGCCCGCCAGTGGCGTCTCCTTTTCTATGAACTGGAATATTGTTTACATAAACATTTGGTGATCCAGCAACTGCCGGATCTGTACACGCAGTTATATCTCCAATTCGAGTTGTTTTTGCGTTATTAGTAAATACATTTTCAGACCCAGTCACATAGACCGTTCTATGAAATGGGTTAGGTGTAGGACTTGCATGTCCTATATGTCTATCTTTACCAACTCTTGTTACTTCTGGCATATCTTACCTATTCTTATTGAGATCAATTCTTGGAGCATCAGCATCTATAAGTGATGTTGCATACTGCTTTTGAGTTCCAGTAATGTTTGTTGTTTGATTATTTTTATATGTTTCTTGTACTGTTCCATCAACCGTTTGAGTCATAGTTCCTTTAATATTTTCAGTTACATTACCATCAACTTGAATATCCCAATTACCTTTAATATATGTTCTACAATCAGTATCAATAGTTAAATTACAAGTCCCTTTAATATTAACATAATCATCGCCAGCTATAATTACATAATTGTTAGCAACAATTCTAGTTTGTTTATTACCAGCCGCATCTATTTCATAATGTGTACCTGATTTATGGTATTCATGAATTCGTTCTTTATTCTCTGTATCATCAACTTCAAATATATGTCCTGATTCAGATTGGAACACATGATTCTTAGGATATGTAGCATTATATTTTGCATTAGGTTCATCCCATAAACTTTGTCCATTTGCCGAATTTTTTTGGCCATTTGCTATTACAACATTTTTAGTTTGGCCTTTATTTCTATCTCCTGGATTTGGTGGAATAAAACTTTCATCGTTTCGAGCTAATCTATTTGTATCTGGTTCATGCGCTCTATTTGGATATATTCCTTCTGGATCATTAAATCCTACATGTTTAATGTCTTTAGATATTTGTTGTGGAATCCCATTTATAGATCCCATGATCATAGGTTGTTGATCCATACCATCTAACCAAAAACCAACTACCCAACTTCCTTTAAGTAATCCAGTTCCATCATGACCAATATCATTTATTGATGCACTTGTTGGCGGTAAAATAACTTGGGCCCAAGGTAAATGGTTAATAGGAACTTTAGATCTATTTTCAGTGTGATGAGAATACACGCGTACACGCACGCGTCCAAGTTTTAGTGGATCTTCTAAATCTTCAACAACACCAAACCACCAATTGAAGTTATCACCAATTCTGTTTATTGTTGGATTTTCCATTACGAACCTCTTATTGGCTGAATTTCATTACCGAAAGTATCTTTTACTCCTTCGATATAAGTTACATACTTTTGATTAGCCATATCAATTTCGTGTCTAATAGAAGTTATAAGAAATTTACCACTCACATATTTATTTTCTTGATCTTTATCTCTTGTTAAACCAGACGGTGCCGGAATAAAAACATCAATACATTGGCCAGTTGTAATAGCAGAATCTCCTGGTACAGAAAATCTAATTTTAATTGCCTCAAAGTTTTTTGTCCAAGCAAGCTTTTTAGGAAAAAAGTTTTGCTTCCGTCTATGATCTTGTTTATTTGGAAGCTTACTTTTGATATATTTACAATCTTGCTGAGAAAAATCAGACCACATAGTAATTGTTTTAATATCTTCAAATGGATATCGATCTAAAAAACTTTTATTTTTATTTGGATTTCTTTCCATATGAGTTTCTTTTTGGAAAGCTTTTCCATAATTATATTCAACAGTGTTATATGTTTTAGTTACTGGATCAATATATTTTGATTTAGAACCTAAGCCTCCATCTAACATTGAATCTAAAGAATCATACATAGGTTCAATAATTAAATCATCAATCTTTTGATATTCATTATATTGACTTGCTTGTGATTGGCTTAGTTCTTTATTTTTAATCACATAGATATATTCTTCTATAGATGATTTTTGAGCCATTTTTTCTAAGGTTTCAAAATTAAATCCCTCAAAGTTTTCCCAAAATAACCAGGTGCAACTTTTATTAATACTAGTATTTTCAAGTTCACCAGAAAGTTTATCAATTGTTGTTAATGCTGTTTCTCCATGACCTACATAGCTATATAATCCTGTAGCTTCTTCATTAATATGAAGTTGTTTGCCATCTGGATATAGCACAGAATTTACACCGGCTGATGATGGATTATTTTGAATACCAGTAATTCTTTGATCTAATCCTGTTGATGCATTTTTTAGATGAGCTTTAAATATCTTTTCAATAATATCAGTACCAGATTCATGATTAAAAGATTCTTGAACTTCAGTTGTAGTATCAACAACTTCTTCTTCAGATACACAATATAGTGTATAGTTAAACATCTTATCATTTACAGGAATTCTATCTCCAATTTTATATACTCTAAATAAAAGATTAATTGGCATTAATTCGCTTGATGCTGTCTTAAAAGATAATTCAATAACCTCATCTCCACACATTGGAAGTTCATCATAAATGTTAAGGGCATCATTGATATTTACTTCTGCGTGTAAACAATGACTATAAACATCTTCATAGATATTATAGACAGTACAAATATCTCTCAAGTCAATAACTTCTTGAGAGTCATCAAATGATTTAATATGAAGCGCCAGTGTTTCAATAGCACCTGGCGCATAAAAGCCTGAATCAGCCATTAAATACTAACCTTGAACATCTTTTAAGAACTTCTGGCACAAAATCTCTTTCCAATATAACAATATTTCTTCTTTTTTCATTTTCTTGATCTTCCCACTCATAATTATCTAAACTTTTACGCCAATCAGAACTAAGTCCATTGTAAGTTGTTTGATCAACTTCAATTAGTTTTTCAGAAACTACATTACCATTTTCCAAAGTTTTTTGCTGAGTTAAAATTTGGTAATACGCATAAACATTAGCTTTTGCTTCAGCTAATGAACCATATTTACTTCTAATATATAATTCAAAGGTGTAAGTATCCATAGGCCATTGAAAGTACGGATCATGAATATCATTAGTCAACCAAATGATCCAATCTAATGTTGCATCTTCATAATATCTATGAGCAATCATATCTGGTCGCTCGCCCTCTTGAACACTATAATTATAAAAAGAAGCTTTTCGTCCTTCTATAACTTGTTCTAAACCAAATCTACGAGTGATATTAACAGAATCCGGAACTATTTGTTTTAAGTCTGCTCTACCCTTTTCATTAGCGGTTGCTGAATTATACGTATTAGAAGAAGGGTTAGGTCCTCTATATACTCCTATATCGTAATCAACATTTGGAATATATTGAAAATAATGTGGCATTAGTAACCCTCCGCAATTTGATCTTTTGTAACAAGTTCTGTTTCTTGAAACTCTAAAGTTAAATCAACAGTAAGTGGTGAGTCATCTCGGGTAAACGTTGCTGAAGATTCAGTACCATATTTAACTCCAACATTTTTAAGAACACTTCTTCCCATTTTAAATAATGTGGGTAGTGGTCCTTGTCCTCCCATGAAGGTTATAAACCATTCATCTGGAAATGTATAAGATACATCGGTCAAAATAGGAGATGAAAAATATTTGAAAGAACTTACAATTTGATTAATATTACGAGCATCTTGTTGACTAAGAGCTGTAAGTTTATAAGAAAATGAATGACTTCTAAATTCAGTACCTTGGAACAATACAGCCATATGAGGATTTATGGCCACACCCATCTTAAGTCCTAATGCTTGACCAGCGCTTGCACCAGCAACTTTATCCTTAATCATTTTTGCTCCAGCAGTTGCAGCCATTTCTCCAAGATTACCACCATCAGTACTAACTGCACCAAGCATAGATTCTACATTAGTATAATTTTGTGCATATGCTGTTGCAATCTCTGCTGGCATAGGTAAATTTACACTATATAGTCCTTTTTTAGTCGGAGGATTTTTTCTAGATGATTGCCTTCTTTCTACCGCTTCAAATCTTACATAATAATGTTCTCTTTGTAAGAGATCAGAAGGATAAGAGCTTCTAATTCTACCTGTAGTTGTAGCAAATAATTGAGCAAAACCACGATGTGAAGATGTTGCTCGAGCTTCTAATCCTAATTTTGAAGCTAAACTTTTGGCTTCTTTGTTCTGACGGGCACGACTTGCAGCCAATGTTTCAGCTTGGGTTTTAGGTTTTGGTGTTGTTGATCCTGAGTCGACTGCTTCTGGCATACTGATCTTCCTAATAAATAGTTAATCTTTAACTGATATACATTATTTATAATGGCTTACAAAGGCAAATACTCTCCAGACAACTATAAAAAGTATCAGGGAGATCCGACTAATATAATATATCGATCTTCTTGGGAACTTAGGTTCATGAAGTGGCTTGATCACAATCCAAACGTGCTTGCTTGGGGTTCTGAAACTATAGTAGTACCATATAAGAATCCACTTACAGGCAAAAGGCATAGATATTATCCTGATTTTGTTGTCCTTATGAGAGATAAAGTAGGTAAAGAACAAACATATATGATCGAAATTAAGCCAGAAAAACAAACCAAACCACCACAAAAAAAGAGTAGAATAACAAAAAACTACATCAAAGAGGTCTCTACTTTCGCTATAAATAACTATAAGTGGAAATATGCAGAAGAGTTCTGTAAAGATAGGAAATGGAAATTTTTAGTTTTAACTGAAAACGAATTAGGATTAAATGGCTAAGACTCCCGCAAAGAAAACATATGTTTTCGATACAATATTAAGTAAAGGCATTAGACAAGGCCAGGTTCCTGCACGAACTCAAGCTGCCAGAAAGTGGTTTAGACAAACTGCTAGACGAACAACTGTAACGCCTAGAAATATAATGCGTGATAGAGAAAGACTTAGAAATAAACCAGCTATGGGTAGAATGTATGCTTTTTTCTATGATCCAAAGCATAAGAAAACATTACCATATTATGATACATTTCCGCTTATATTTCCTATTCAAAAAGCACCTGGTGGATTTCTTGGACTAAATATGCATTATCTACCTTTGCCATTACGAGCTAGACTCATGGATGCTTTATATGATACAGCAACTAATGATAAATATGATGAAAGTACTAAACTTAGATTGACTTATAGAATATTACAATCGGCAACAAAAGGTGTATTCAAACCAACAATCAAACATTACTTAAATTCTCATGTTAAATCTCGATTCTTATTAATCGATTCAGCAGAATGGGATATTGCTTTATTCCTACCAACTGAAAGATTTGAAAAAGCTAATAAGAGTAAAGTTTGGTCAGATTCAAGAAAGATGATCTAATGGCATTTAATATTAATGATTTTCAAGCTAACTTAAAAGATGGTTTTGCCTTTACCGATCATTTTGAATGTGAAGTTCATTCACCGTATGGTTTGGATAGAGATATGCATTTTAAAGTAATTTCTACAAACCTACCAGGTAAATCAGCACAAACAACAGATTATAAATTTCATGGGCCTTTAAGAAAAGTTCCTTATAGTTATATCAATAATGAACTTACACTTACTGTGTTGTGTTCACCTGATTATAGAGAAAGAGATTATTTTTTAGAATGGTTAGATCTTGCTGTTGGAGATACTCGAGTAAATGATAAATGGTTTGCAGGTGCTTATAAAAAAGTTTCATATTATAATGAATATATTGGAAGAATCTTAATTAAAAATTATGATAAAATGGGACGTAAAGTTAGGGAAACAACTTTTGAAGAATGTTTTCCACTTAACGTTAATGAAATTCAACTATCCTGGGCAGATTCTGCTATCGGTCAGTTTACTGTTGGGTTGCAATATTATGCATTCCATGAAAGAAAAGTTTCAGTAGAACCCGGTAGTAAGACTAGTCCAGTATTGGAAACAACATAAGGAGTGACTAAATAATGGCTTTGCCTAAGATAGATAGACCTATCTTTGAAACGAAATTACCGAGCGGAAAAGATGTAAGATATACCGCTTTTAGAGTTAAAGAAGAAAAACTTCTTTTGATAGCAAGAGAATCAGAAGAAGGAAAAGATATGGTTCAGGCTGTACGCCAAGTTATTAATAACTGTGCAGTCGATGAAATTGATGTAGATACTATGCCATCTTTTGATTTGGAGTATCTATTTGTACAAATGAGGTGTAAATCAGTTGGGGAAACTGCTGATTTATTTTACCAACATAGAAATGGAGTAAACACAAAGGGTGAAGAATGTGATCATGTTCAAAATGTTAAAGTTAATCTAAATAATGTTGAAACGATAACTAATCCTGATCATAGTCAAACATTAACGCTCAATGATACTTATGGTATGAAACTTAAGTATCCATCACTTGGCATGGTGGAGCAGTTAAAAGGTAAAGATCCAGTTAACGCCCTTATTGAATTAGTTTCTTTATGCATTGAAAGTGTA
>CEPK01117343.1_pt1 | contig 11821 bp, 10 predicted proteins | sample 356231 | NCBI WGS metagenome assembly CEPK01 (sample SAMEA2620259, study PRJEB7988) | marine metagenome | biome: marine biome (ENVO:00000447); feature: deep chlorophyll maximum layer (ENVO:xxxxxxxx); material: "saline water (ENVO:00002010), including plankton (ENVO:xxxxxxxx)" | depth 80 m
CGGTGCAATTTGGTGGCAGGTTCACACCAGGTGCGATAGTGCATGGGCTAGTGCCTTCGGTCTGATGGCCCTCGCTTCAGCAATGACCATGACTGGGGCCCACGAGATGGGTGCTTCAGTCGCTAGTGCCGGAGATGGCATTGTCGACACCCTGGTCAACTGGGTCTTTGACGGCCTGTTCGTAGGTGCTGGTGCCCTTCTTGGTACCAAGATCGACGAGATGCTCTGAATAGACAGAACTACCAACAAAACTACACGCAAGCAGGCTGGGGGGAAAACTCCCCAGCCTGTAAACGAAATACCGCCTAGTATCCTCCGTGGCATTAGAAGAAATCTTTCTGCAACTCTTCAATCTCTAATCTAGATACGGCATTAGAGTATGCTTCGAGGGGTTCCCTATTCAACTCCAGAAACTGACTTCCGAATTTGAATGGCCGTAGGACTTGTTTAGCCTGAGTCCAGTTTCCAAGTATTGCTAATGATGCTGCAACCGATTCTGCGGATGAAAGCCTGCCTACTTTGCCCCAAGATACGGGGTTAGCAGCAAGAAGGGATGGCAAAACTCTACCACTAAGCCTAGTGCTTTTGGAAATTTGTGCTAATGACTCATCAATAGCTTTCCATGAGCAATCTAAAACTACTATCGAAGCACCTAGGCCAATCAAACTCTTATCCTCTGGACCTAGCAAGACTGTTGACCTAGGATCCAGTAGATATCCCCTCTTAGGTGCCGAAGTGGGCGATGAATGAATTGAAACAAGACCCAATGAGTGCATCTTTCTTGATGTGCATTTTCTTGGGTCATCCTGGTCAAGGTGAATAACATGAACAGGGACTTCTTCCAATTTCTATCTCCTGGAACGTGCTCCCGATCTTGATACCCCTAGTCTGCGAGTCTTCTTCTTTGCCCTATTTACTCTTTCAGATTTAACATCGTCATTCTGAGCATCAGAAATAGTCATTTTTCGATCATTTTCAGAGGAAACAATTGTGTGGTTACTGGGACTGCTCTCAACAAATAGCCTAACCCCAAGTTCCTTGGCAAATTTCTCCAATAGTGCGTCCGTTGGCCTATTTCCACTCTCAGCCTTCTGAATTACGGAGATCTTGACATTCATTTTTCTGGCGAGATCCTCTTGGGATAGCCCTTTCTCCTTCCTCGATACCCTAATTCTGTTGTGGAAGTCTTGAGCCAGCTCCATTTCATCTTTGGTCATAATATCAACCCCGGAAACTCCCCTTCCAACCACGGAGCTTTTAGGTTCGCTTTGTGAGTCATTTCTAGTGACTGTTCTTTCGACAACAAGACCCATTGAATCAATACACCGATTACAACATTCTAGTTTAGACTGGGAAACCATTGCCTGCCTTGTGGATACTCCTTCAGCACCACATAGCTCGCACGCACCCATGCCATGCCCACTATGGATGCTAACATGACTTCTTCGTAGGGGTCATAAGTGCCCATTTATCGTGAACATCATGGCGAGCGAGGCGGATGAGGGCTCTGGGGGCCTCGATGATCTAGAAAATCAAGCATCTCGCAAGGATGCACTAGACAGTCTCAGAATGGACTACAAGGAGCTAACGGATAAGGCACAACAATTGCTTACGGAGAAGCTTTTTCTTGAGAATGAATTCGATCAATTGAAGAAAAGAACTAGTAGGCTAGAGGAAGAGCTAAGCAACATCCGTACCCCTCCATTAATAATCGGATATATTCAAGATATTCTGGACGGCCAGGCGATTGTTAGGAGCTCGAATGGAACCGTCTTCATGGTTTCAGTAAACAGGAGGCTCGATTCTACAAATCTGAAACCCGGTTCGCGTGTTGCCCTCAATCAAGACACTCTTTCAGTTGTGGAAATACTCTCAGATTCATGGGACCCCCTTGTGAGCAATGCTGAGATATTGGATAGTCCAGAGGTTGAGTATGGGTCAATAGGAGGGCTAGAGGAGCAGATACGCGAGCTTAAGGAGGCAATCGAGCTTCCATTCGAAAATCCCGAGGCGTTTTCTAAGTTTGGAATAGATCCTCCAAAAGGCGTTCTTCTTACTGGCCCACCGGGAACTGGAAAGACGATGCTAGCTAAAGCAGTCGCTAACTCCACAAAGGCCACATTCCTTGGATTGGTCGGTGCCGAGTTAGCACAGAAGTACATTGGAGAAGGGGGAAGGATGGTTAGGGAGCTTTTCGAGCTCGCCAAGCAGAAATCACCTTCCATTATTTTTATTGATGAGATAGACTCAATAGGCTCAAAGAGACTTGACGTTGCTACTTCTGGAGATAGGGAAGTGCAAAGGACACTAATGCAGCTACTATCCGAGATTGACGGTTTCGAAAACCTCGACAATGTCAAGGTGATTGCAGCAACAAACAGGCCAGAATTGCTCGATGCTGCACTATTGAGGCCCGGAAGATTCGATCGCATCATTCAGATTCCTATTCCCGACTTGGTAGCCAGAGAGACTATTTTTGGAGTACATACTAAATCGATGCCATTATCAAAGGGCTTGAAACTTTCATACCTTGCTTCTATCTCTGAAGGTTTCAGTGGAGCTGAAATTAAATCTTCAGTCGTCGAAGCAGGAATCTCAGCAATATCGGAAAACCGAAAATCAGTCACTAAGAAGGACTTCATTAATGCGATTAAGAAAGTTGAAAATAACAGAAAAAACCCAAGCGGACCAGCCAACGAAAGACTGTATGCATAAGCAAACTATCTTGACGTCCTGACCCCTCGTGTAGCTATGGCAAACCCTCTGGTAGAGTGTGTTCCCAACTTTAGCGAAGGTAGAGACAAGTCAGTAATTGGAAGGATCACGGCCCCAATAGAGGAAATCCAAGGAGTCACCCTACTAGATGTCGACATGGGCTCAGACTTCAATAGGACAGTAGTAACAATGGTGGGCCACCCTGATGAAGTCCTCAAAGCAGTCATTGAGTGCACCATGGTCGCTTCAGAGCTCATCGATATGAGGCATCATTTTGGTGAGCACTCCAGGATGGGGGCTGTAGACGTCGTGCCTTTCATCCCTATCAGCGGGGTTTCCATGGGCGATTGCATCAACCTCTCTGAAAGATATGCAGAAGCAGTATCCGAGAAACTCGACCTTCCCATATATCTCTATGCAGAGGCAGCTAGGAGCGGAAATAGAGTTAGGCTGCCTGACATCAGGAGAGGCGAGTACGAGGGACTGGAGGAAAAGATCCAATCTGAAGAATGGATTCCCGACTTCGGTCCCAGAAAATTCAATCCAAAGCTCGGAGCAACTGCAACTGGAGCTAGGCAGATCCTAATTGCATACAATGTAAATCTAGACTCAGATGATAAAGGCAAGGCAAACTCAATCGCATCTACGATTAGAACAAGCGGCTCTCTGGTGAAAGACGAAAACGGCAATAAGATACTCGGAGATGATGGAAATCCACTTAGAAACCCTGGTAAATTCGAGGCTCTTCAAGCCGCTGGTTGGATGTACGATGAGTCCACAGCACAAGTGTCAATGAATCTCCTCGATCACAACATCACAGGCCTTCATCATGTTACTGATGCAATCCGCGAGGAGGCACAGAAGATCGGCCTAAATGCAGTTGCAGGAGAACTGGTAGGATTAGTACCATTGGAAGCTATGTTAACAGCTGGAACGAATTACCATGAAGATCCCGACTCAGCTAGTGACTCTTCTCTAGTAGATGCAGCAATTAAAGGACTGATGCTAGATATTCTGGATGAATTTAAGCCCAAATCTAGCATTATTGAGTGGGCCATTAGTGAGGCGTCAGTATGAATGAGGGATATGAGGAAGTACTCAGAGCAATTGCTTCATCAGAACCTACTCCAGGTGGTGGCTCCGTTGCAGCGCTATCGCTAGCTCACGCCCAATCACTGTCAATAATGGTCGCAAGGCTTACACTGGGTAAAGAGAAGTGGGCTGATGGACAAGTTTTGGCAGAGTCAATAATATCGAAATGGGAACCAAAAATAGGCTCCTCCATTGGTCTCGCAGTGAAGGATGCTCAAGCATTCGACCAAGTAATGGGAGCTTATCGCCTTCCAAAGAAAGACGAAAAAGAAAAGGAACTCAGAAACTCTTCAATCAGAGAAGCGACAATTGGTGCCGCCCTAGCTCCTCTGGAAACGGCCAAGGAATCATTGGAACTTTTACGAGACATCGAGGAATTCACCGATTTATGCAACTCAAATGCCCTTACGGACCTTGCTTCTGCAGCGGAACTATCTGGCTCTGCTATTGCCATAGCATCGATGAACGTAAGAATAAATCTAGATTATATCGAAGGGGATGATGTCAATGAACTCTCGAATCAATTGGAAGAAATTCTGGAGGCCCATGCCTCGTCGCTTGAGATGATTAGGTCCAAAGTTTCCGAGAGGCTTGATTGGAAATGACCCAAGGAAAGCTCTCATTCGATGGAATCCCTGACGACCTTCCACCTCTTAAGTCAATAGATCCATCAGTTCCCCATGCGCCTCCAAGACCTCAGGTTCTCGACGAAAGAGGCAGGATTCTAGCAATTGAGAATTCTCTGAGATACTTCCCCGAGGAATGGCACGAGACACTAGCAAAGGAGTTTCTCGATGAATTGGACCAGCTTGGCCACATTTACATGCACAGATTCAGACCAGATTACGAAATGTATGCTAGGCCAATTTCCGATTACAATGCAAACTCTCAGTCCGCAGCAGCAATTATGCTAATGATTCAGAATAACCTAGATCCTAATGTGGCCCAGTTCCCTCATGAATTGATAACCTACGGAGCCAATGGTGCAGTCTTCCAAAACTGGGCCCAGTACCTCCTAACAATGGAGTATCTCAGCAAGATGGTGGAAGATCAGACATTAGTAATGTACTCTGGCCACCCACTCGGGCTTTTCCCATCAAGTGAGGAATCTCCAATGGCTGTAGTAACTAATGGAATGGTAATTCCAAATTACTCCTCACAAATAGACTACGAGAGGATGAATGCCTTGGGAGTATCTCAGTACGGCCAAATGACAGCCGGCTCTTACATGTACATTGGTCCACAAGGAATCGTACATGGAACAACCATAACGATCCTAAACGCTGCGAGAAAATATCTCGGAAAGGCTCCGGACGAAGGACTAGGAGGGGTCCTCTACGTTACTTCTGGACTAGGTGGGATGTCAGGGGCCCAGGCCAAGGCTGCGGTTGTTGCAGGTGCTGTATGCATAGTTGCAGAAGTTGACCCAATTCCAGCAAGAAAAAGGCACTCACAAGGGTGGCTTTCTGAGCTATACGAAGACATAGATAAGCTAGTAGATCGCGCTGAGCAGGCCGTTTTGGAAAAACAGGCAATCTCTATTGGATATGTGGGAAATATCGTTGAACTACTGGAGTATCTCGTTGAAAGAGGGACTAACGTCGATCTTGCTAGCGATCAGACTAGCTTGCACAATCCATGGCTCGGAGGATACGTTCCTGTTGAGTTCTCATTCGAAGAAAGTAAGTTACTGCTAAAGGAAGATCCTGACAAATTCAAGGAAGCAGTACAGATTTCACTGAGAAGGCACGTCGCTGCAATAAATTCTCTTTGCTCACGAGGGACTAAGTTCTGGGATTACGGAAACGCCTTCCTTCTAGAATCAAGACGAGCGGGGGCGGACATCACGAATGAGGATGGCTCATTCATTTACCCTTCATACGTGGAGGACATCATGGGCCCAATGTGCTTCGACTATGGGTTTGGACCCTTCAGATGGGTATGTACTTCTGGCGAGGATAGCGATTTGAGGAAAACCGACCAGATAGCAAAGGATGTCCTTGATAATCTATCGAAAGAATGCCCTCCTGAAATTCGTACTCAGTATATGGATAATATTAGATGGATAAAAGAAGCAGAAAACCATGAACTTGTTGTTGGCAGTAAGGCTAGGATATTGTATGCCGATGAAGTTGGTCGTAGGTCCATAGCCAGTGCATTCAACAAAGCAATCTCTAATGGCGACATTTCAGCCCCAATTGTTCTCGGGCGCGATCATCATGACGTAAGTGGAACTGATAGTCCATATAGGGAGACTGCGAATATTTACGATGGCTCTATGTTCACTGCAGACATGTCCGTTCAGAACTTTGTTGGCGACTCATTTAGGGGGGCAACTTGGGTAAGCCTACACAACGGTGGAGGAGTAGGATGGGGCGAAGTGATTAACGGTGGTTTTGGGATGGTTATCGATGGTTCAGAAAGCTCACAGGAGAGTATCGACTCAATGATCTCATGGGACGTTAATAACGGCCTTGCTAGGAGGTCATGGGCCAGGAATCCAGCTGCAATGTTTGCCATATCTAGGGCTATGGATTCCAATGATAGGATAGACGTAACAATCCCTAACACCGTGAAGGAAAGTGTGCTAAGGGAATTGCTCGAAAATACGCGATGACTCTATTTGGCAATAACGGTTCGAAACCACTGATGGTTGATATCGAGATTGACGGTGGCTCACTGACTCTCGAGCAGGCTATATCAATTGCTAACGGCGAATCTACAGCTTCATTATCAAAGGAGTCAAGGGAAAAGATGCTCCAATCTCGTGCAGCAGTTGAGGAGATAGTCAGATCTGGAGACACGGTATACGGGATTAATACCGGATTCGGGGCGATGTCTTCGGTGAGGATTGAAGACGAGGAGATCGAGGCACTTCAAGAAAATCTGGTCAGAAGTCATGCATGCGGCGTAGGAGAGAGGATGGAACCCGAACACGTTCTTCTGATGATGGTGCTAAGGGCAAACTCAATCGCAAAGGGATGCTCTGGCTCTAGACCAGAGGTCGTCGACCTGATTCTATCGATGGTAAACTCCAGGATATCACCTGAAGTTCCACGAATCGGATCTCTCGGTGCATCAGGAGATCTGGCACCCCTATCTCACATGGCATTATCCATGATGGGCGAGGGTAAATGTTCGATCAACAATAATGGTGTTTGGGAGACACGATCAAGCAAGGATGCTCTTTCGGAAGCAGGCCTACTGCCAATAAAACTCCAAGCGAAGGAAGGACTCTCTCTAATCAACGGCACTAGCCAAATGTGTGCCTTCCTTACCATAGCCATTTTGAACATGGAGATGCTTTCATTCGCCGCTGATGCTTCTATGGCTTGCTCATTAGAGGCAATTCAAGGATCTCAAAGGCCATTTGACCCTAGGATTCAAGCATCAAGGCCCCAATTCGGACAAGCTCTCTCGGCTGCTAGAATTATGGAGCTTCTTTCCGAATCTGAGATTTCTTCCTCCGATGCGAATTACGAAAAAGTACAGGACGCATACTCTTTCAGATGCGCACCACAGGTGCATGGGCCCGTTATCGAACTATTGAGAGAAACTAGAAGGATGTTGGAAATAGAAATCAATAGCGCTACAGATAACCCCTTGGTTTTCGTGGAGCGGGGCAATTCGGAAATTATCAGCGGAGGAAATTTCCACGGCCAGAATCTAGCTATTGCCAGTGATGCGATAGCAATTGCTTGTCACGAACTAGCCTCAATTTCCGAAAGAAGGATTAACCAGGTATTGGATCCAAGATGGTCAAACCAGAATGCATTCCTCGCTAAAAGAGAGGGGCTCGAGAGTGGCCTAATGATTGTGCAGTACGTTGCAGCAGCCATAATCTCCGAGCTTAACCTGTTGGCAACATCAGCTACTACTAGCAACGTTCCAGTCAGCATGGGCAAGGAGGATCACGCTTCTATGGGCTCAACTGGTTGCTACAGAGCTCTAAGGTCATCAATACTTCTTTCACAGGTAATAGCAAACGAGATGTTGTGCTCATCTGTGGCTTTGGATGGTATTGAAATGAAAGCTGGAAAGGGAGTATCAAAGATTCACAAATGGGTCAGAACAATGGTGTCTCCTTTAGAGGGCGATAGAACCATGACAGATGAGTGTGAGGCCCTATCTGAAGGAATATTAAAGGGACGATTGTCAAATATTTTCAGGTGATATATTGCAGGAAAAATTGCATATGACTAGGCACCCGGGATCTGATCCCCCACCATTCGATACCCAGGTAGTAGGGACGAAGGAAAACTACCTATTATTGGAACGTACTTACTGCTATCCCAGGGGCGGCGGTCAACCAGGGGACAAGGGCATATTATTTTCAGATGGGGCTCCCATTTCTGAGTTACATGAGGTTCTTCCGGGTGAAATGATATTGCATCCAGTGGATAACGTGAGTGATTTCTCTGTTGGACAGGAGATTACTTGCAAAATAGACCTCGAAAGAAGAAACGCGCATACATTAATGCATACTTCGCAACACATATTTTCTGCTATAGCAGAGGATATCTGGGGCGCCGAGACAGTTGGTAATCAGATTGGAGCCAATCAATCCAGAGTCGATCTTCTATTTGACGATAAAGAATTGTTCGACCCCGACGAATTAGTCAATTCTGTGAACTCAATAATTGGGTCAGACATTGATGTGAAAGTACATGAGTGGGATAGGACGAGGATAATGGGGCATGAGAAGATGAGGCATACAAAATTCATGCATCGAATTCCAGAATCGATAACTCATCTTAGGGTCGTAGAGGTAGAAGACGTAGACCTTTGCCCATGCGCCGGTACACATGCTTCCAACACCTCTCAAATCCCAAAGGTCAGATACATTGGAAAGAAGAACAAGGGCAAGGGAAGATTAAGAATATCTTACGAATTTGAATAATATTGTTATTAGTATCAATTCTAATGGTGGGCTCGGCAGGAATTGAACCTGCGATCTTCGCCATGTCAAGGCGACGTCATAACCCCTAGACCACGAGCCCGGCCTTCATCCGAGTAAACATTCACACAAGAATGATTCTGAGAGTCATGATACTATTTTCGAAATCCTTCCTTCACAATTATGTTTGGAGCAAGAACCTGAAACCCTAGTACGTCCATTGCTCATCTTGATTAGTTTCGGGCTGAGGATCATAACATAGCTCTTGCATTTCATACAGAAACCTTGTTGATCACTCATGACTTTGCTAAAACATCCTAGACTTGAATATATCACTTCAAGTAGGGGCGTAAGATGCTATTTACAAGAAATTCTATAAAAACGATTAACTGCGAATAAGTTTTGTAGAATTTGTCAAAAAACAATTCTGATAACCATGATTATCGGAATTATGTAGGCTGGAAAAATACCTCCAATTTCCTATTACTTACTGAGATTATCTGAAATTTCAATCAAGATTAATGAAATTAAAGAAAAAATTTAGATTGGATCAATACACCTTATTAGAATTTACAATATTCCCATTTTTGAAAGTAATTTTTACGGGAGAACTTCCGGGGGTCTGGCACCATGAGTCGGCTGATGATGACCATAGTACATTCAAGTCAGCAATACGACCCTCCGAAATAACGCCCCTGCACTCATCTCCATCAAACATGGTTGAAGAAGGATTTCTAGTTACAGAAACAAGCCCAACTATTGGGTCGATTCCAATTCTGTGTGAAAGCATACTTCCAATAAATGGGAGGGATGTTATTGGACAGTTTGGATTGAAATCTGTAGCAACGGAAAATGGCCAGTCTTCCTCAATACATTGCTTTATTGGTAAGCCTAGGTCTTTTGATAATACATATGGGGTTCCGGGAAGAAATGTCTGCACTGTCCCCGCTTCCGCAGCACTAATCCTGGAATCTTCATTAGAGCATGCAGCATGATCCCCGCTTACAGAACCTAGCTCGGCGGCCAAAGCAAGCCCACCATTGTCAACAAATTCGTCTACGTGGAGCCTTGATCCTAATCCGTGAGATTTGGCTTCTGTAACAATTTGCTCAGTTTCATCTAAGTTAAACCACCCTTCTTCGCAGAAAACATCTACCCACTTGGCCAAGGAAAGCTCGGAAATAACCGGCAATTGTTCCGAAATGAGCTGATCGATATATTCCTTCCTAGAAATTTCTTGCGGGAAATCATGAGCACCTAGCCATGTTGGCAGGATGTCACATTCTACAGATCTATTCACAATAGATATCGACTCTAAGATCTTAACTTCGGTATCTACATCTAGTCCATATCCGCTTTTTGCTTCTAGTGAGGTCGTTCCGTTAGTAAGCGAGGATTCCACTCTCCTAACCCCGGCTTCCACCAGAGTCTTCTGAGGGGTGCTTCTGGTCTGCATTACAGTTTTTCTAATTCCTCCCCCAGAGGCTGAAATGTCCTTGTATGTCTTGCCTGAGATTCTCATAGAGAGCTCATTTGACCTATCCCCAGACCAAATCAAGTGCGTATGGCTGTCAACAAAACCAGGAACAACAGACATCCCGTTTAGATCAATAACTCTAGTATCGGTTTGTTTTGAACTAGAGGGATACCAGGGGGCATATTCAGCAACCAACTCTTGCATTTCACATACTCTTTCAATTGAACCATTATTGATGAGAATTCCCATACCAGGTTTGTGAACCAGATTTTCCCTTTCTAGTAGATTTTGGCCAGAAAGTGGAAACTCATCATCCCCTGTTGAAAGATGGGCGACCTCACCGCAATTGTACAAGAGTGTTCTCACGGCGTTCGATACTTAGGATAGTTGAAAGAACTCGCGCTCATCGCATGTCCGTGGAAGGCATTATCCTGGGGATAGAAAGTACTGCACATACTTTCTCGTTTGGCATTGTTGGAACCGATGGTAAGCTTTCCCCATCTAAATCTTCACTGTTCCGGCCCGAGGAAGGCGGAATCCACCCTAGAGAAGCAGCCGATCACCATTCAGATTCAACTGCCAGATTACTAGACAGCGTCGGAAAAACGGAGGGTTTTGAATGGGATGATGTGATAGCCATAGCATTCAGTCAAGGGCCTGGACTTGGACCGTGTCTTCGTGTTGGAGCTTCTGTTGCAAGGACACTTTCATCCACTCTAAATGTTCCTCTAGTTGGGGTTAATCATTGTGTTGCTCATATAGAGGTTGGTAGAAATCAGACTGGTTGCGAAGACCCAGTCCTGCTATACGTAAGTGGTGGGAACACACAAGTAATTGCAAGGGCAGATGGAAGATACAGGGTACTCGGTGAGACTTTAGACATCGGAATAGGAAACATGTTAGACAAGTTTGCCAGAATTCATGGAATCCCATTCCCAGGGGGTCCCGAAATAGAGAGGCTGGCATCAAATATCAGTCCATCAAAAGAAATCAGCTTAGATGAGGTTTCATTGCCTTATGGGGTTCATGGGATGGATTTAGCATTCTCAGGGATGCTAACTTCAGCTATCCAAAAAGTATCAGAGGGAGTCCCTCTGGATAGAATGTGCTGGTCCCTGCAAGAGCACTCATTTTCTGCATGTGTTGAGGTTGCAGAGAGGGCAATGGCCCATACTGGAAAAAATGAATTGCTTTTGGGCGGAGGAGTTGCTTGTAATGATCGAATCCGAGAGATGTCAACAATAATGTGCGAAGAAAGAGGCGCATCTTGTCATTGGCCAGAAAAGCAATATTGTATTGATAATGGAACTATGATCGCCGAGCTAGGTAGAAGGATGCTTGAATGCGGAATCTCTACAGAATTAATGGATAGTGCGATAAATCCATCTCTCAGAACAGATAACACTGCTGTAGTTTGGGATTAAAGTCTCACCAAATCTTATGAGAGTCCCTATGGCCCGATAATCAAGGATTGATTAGACAGTGCAGAGAAGGCGGAGAAGGAAGGCAGAGCCAAAGAACATATTTGGTACTGGTTCGCAATCCTCCAAAAAGACCAGCTCTTCCAAAACTAAAGTGCCCAAAACTGTCAGACCCAGGTCACAAACTGCTCCACCTTCTGTTCCTGGAGCAAAGCCAAA
>CEPK01040721.1_pt1 | contig 11780 bp, 24 predicted proteins | sample 356231 | NCBI WGS metagenome assembly CEPK01 (sample SAMEA2620259, study PRJEB7988) | marine metagenome | biome: marine biome (ENVO:00000447); feature: deep chlorophyll maximum layer (ENVO:xxxxxxxx); material: "saline water (ENVO:00002010), including plankton (ENVO:xxxxxxxx)" | depth 80 m
AGACTTGTATGGCATGAACTCCTGGTACTGCTTCTGACCTTTGGTCTTATTGACCTCTGACTTCCAATTGTTGTGGGTTGTGTCCACAAGATGCTTCATCTGTTCAGCATCCTCTCCAGACAACTGGAGTTTGATGTGGAACTGACCTTCAGCTTTGAAGGTTGTGTCTGGGGTACCCACGTGTGCCCAGTGAAATTGACCTTTTGGTGTTACGTTATATTTTGCCATAATATCTCCTATGAGAAAAAGTATTTAGATTGTAGCACACCATTTATATCAAGTGACCCTTGTGCTGGTGGATCACCTATGTTCGGTATAACATTATACACGTTATCGTGCAAAATGTCAAGTACACTCTCTGACGAGTACATCTTATGGAATGACTCTCGTATAGCTTCAGCCATACGTGGTGTATGATTTGCATGTACACCATACGAGTCATGAACAACAGCGAAATCACTGATGCCTTCTAGTATACACTGATTGATGGTCAATGTCAAGGCAGAAGCATCCATACTATGGACAAAATTAGGACTCAACCCATTGGTTGCCCTTCGTTTATCGATACGATCTGTCTCTTCTAACACTGACGGTTTTATCAATACGTTATCAATGTGAGTTGTCACCCTACGTCCCTTCATACTTTTGTAGACCTGATTGACTACAAAGTTTGTAGGTGTCTCCCATGTGATAGGCAGGTTACGATCAGACATCTCTCTGCCTATATCTCGTAACCATGCCATAGCATCACGTGCGGCAACAACAACTTCGCCAATTGCATCCCATACATGTTGGGATAGGTACAAAGAAGCCTCGTAGATTTGCTCACTAAAAGGATTGCGAGCACCTGCAAGTATGCGGTCGTGCATAGCCTCTTCCACATATTCACGGCACGAGTATCGTGTACCTCCGTATGGCACAACCATGACTGGACGTTTGGTTATCTTCCGATCAATCCCGAAGTCAAGCCAAGCCTGTGCATAAGGTACCCCTATTATAGCATCTTCGTTCACCTTTGTCAAGACCACATCTGCTACCATCTGGTAGATGTCCTGTGGGACATCCTCTGGTGTCAGGTTTGTGGCTTTACCACCCACAGGGTCACGGAGCATAGCAGAAAAATGCTGTAATCCATTATTCGACCCATCCAGACAAACTGGTATTTGTGACATGTAGCCGAGACCCTCAACAACAAACTCAGCCCACTCGTTACACCACGCAAGAAAGGACCAAGGTTCGTCTGCCTTTGTCCACCATCGATAGTCAAGAGGTGACTTAGCCGATTCGCAAATCTCTTTCGTATGAGCGTGGACCCATTCGACTCTTTCATTATAAGACACCTTATCATAGCCAAAACAGTTGGCACCATGTACTGCAAAGTACATCTCCTGTTCATCTGTTTTGATAGGTAGTTTCTTAGCAAAATAGAGTAAAGACTTTGCATAGTCTGGACCCTGTGGTGTAAGAAACGAGTTCACTGTGTATTTGCGACCACGAAAGTCACACTGGTATACAAAATAAAGTGCAGGATACTTAGCAAACCTTTCTGCCATTTGCAATGTACGTGCCAACTGTATTCTCTTTGAGGTCATCTTGGCATTCAGATCGTAAACGACAGTGGCCTTCTTCTTCCATTTGATAAACTTATCAAGTTCCTCTTCTGTCATCGTAGCTTTAGTCCCTTTAACTGGACTAGGTAGAACTTTGTAGTCCTCTCGTGGAGGTAAGTTAGCCCAGGATTCACCAGTATCCCAACATTCCCGGATTGTTTTTAGTAGTCTTTCATTAACTTTCCATTGTGTCCTTTGTAAAGCGTTAATAGCACCATATTCTAATGGCATACTATGGTTCATCATTTCCTCAAGATACTCTCTATTACGAGTCTTGATCATGGGAAATGGGTTCAACTTGTCACTGTGGTACCCTCCGTTGTACGGATTACTCCAGTCTTTCGGTGGTATCACACACGGGTAAAAGTACGGATGTACTGTCTCACCCTCTTTGTTAAGCTGATCAATCCAATGTATTGTAGCATCATTAGCTTGTAAATACAAGATACGTTGCTTACGTTTGAATTGAACTGTCTTAACTTCCATGAGACCAGTGGTCTGAATCAGTATGTCAATCAACTTGGTACCAAGGTGCAACTTCTCACGTTTTGACCAAGGTTCATGATCCAACATTTCAACCTTAGACATCTGACGGATCAGATTGTACCTACGGTACACACGATTGGTTGTCTTACTGTTCACACGTTTCTTTAACAATCGAAACATGGTACTGGAATCTTCAGAGTTTTGCCAGAGGTCAAACTTAAACTGATCCTCCAGTCCATTAGCCAATTTCATGGCAACTCTGGTAAATGGACTACGAGTAGACACACCATCAATAGTGTATTTAAGCGTAAGATACGCACATACCTCTGGGTCAAGAAGCATCAGAGTCTGTACTGAGGTCTGGTGTTTTCCTGGCTTGCCACTCAAGGCATCATCAAGAAAAGCATTGATCCCATCACAAACGACATCCAACGCCTCTTTCATCAGAGTCACACCATATAGGGTGGTAGACTCACGGCTTTTATTCTTTGCATCACGAATGTTCTTGTGGTACCTCTCGATACCAAGTGCATTCATGTCATGTTCTATCTGTTCCTGCTCAAGTTTTAGATTCAATTAAGTTTAGATTTGTCAATCTTAGAGTCAACCATGACCTCTAAGTTATTCTCTATCAAAGCCATTCCCATGTGTATGAAGTTAAGACCTGCTTCAATCCTTTCACTTTCTGAAAGACTGGCATCACGCAATGCAGTATCCACCATCATAATGGTCTTACCTAAAATATTTTGAGCTTCACGATCTAAAGTCAGGATCTCACTCTCTGTGAGTCCCATCTTATCACGTAAGTCATCTCTTGTCAAGTCGGGCATCTGGTTCAGGTTCATCATCTGTGTCCTCTGTACATACATTACGGTCATACACAAGACCCTTGTGTTTTGGGTTACGTGTGTACTTGGTTCTAACCCTGTGGGCCTGTGACCCTCTGTTCTTTATACCTTTCATGGTTTAACCTTTTGAGATATAGTTCTTGCTTTAGAATTAACGTGTCAATCTTAGATTGAATCACACGTTGACTCCATGTCAACTCATGAAGTTTCAAAGAAACATGTATGCTAAATGTTAGCCATACTATAACACATAGTGTGACAAATGTCAAGACCACCTTTGTAATATCCATGTGGCACCTCATATAAGAATCGAACTCATGTCTACTGGTTTGGAATCAGTCATGTTGCCACTACACCAATGAGGTGTGTATAGTACACCATGCAGTCAAGTCCTGGGCTTGCAATCACCCTGTACGCACCTGCACATAATCAACCTACCTGCTGAACGGGTAGCCAACCCTATGCCGAGGGAGATAGCGAACTCCGTGGGCATCAGCTATCCAAACCATCCACCTCAGTTGACTTAGGTGTACTATATTCTATACATGTGGCTCAGTGTGCCCATGTAAATCCGATATTTGCATGTTGTCTGTATGGCATGTATTGTGCATGATCTTAGGTTTTCTCAGACTCAACGAGAACAACACAATTACATACATTGTAACACACAACACAGACAATTGCAAGACTAACGCTAAGATAACCATCAGGTGTACCATGTAGGTACATCTGTATACTGCCACTTAGCAAACCTGGATTTGTCATGACGATAGAATGACCTGTATGCAGTTATGCAATCGTCATGCTTGTACATGTCAGGCATACATTGTGGTGGATCTGTAAATCCATTAGCACGTATGTTGTGTGGCAGATACTGTAGTATACCATGTAGCTTGGTAAATGTCAAGTGCTCTTTACCATAACGTACTTGGTACTCTTCTGACAATGCACAGAACAACTCGTACAACCACATGTAATGCTGATCTGAACTGCGTGTCCAGATAGCACTTGGATGATTCTTGTGTGTACTTTTGTACAACTGGTCGAAACATTCGTCCCCATCGAGTTCACGATGTGCGGTAGACATAAGTTGTGCGTACTCTAAGATCATCTTGGGTACATGCTTGTCACAATGGTCATGTGCACAAGCCTCTGGCTCACGTTGCAAATAGAATATATTCATTGGTGATACATGTTCTCAGGGTTAGCACTCTTGTCTTTTATCTTAGGTTCTGACACAAGACCATTCTCGTAATCAGCAATCGTGCTCAATATGCCATCTATTGTATCACGTTGTTGTCGAAATGTCAAGTGTAAGAACCTGAACAGTGCTTTCTGAGCGTACTCATCCATCATTCTGTGACAATCTCCACCTCTGTAATCGTATTTGTTACATACGATTTCTCGGCATAGTCTTTGTGTACTATGCGAAACTCTGCACCTCTGGCATCCATGACCATCTTGCGTATGGCGTTTATGAGGTGACGTTCATTCATTGACTCTATGTCAATGTACTGGTTTTTTGATTTACTCAGGTACTCAATTCTAGGTTTTCCTAATTCTACCATTATGGCTCCACTGTAAAGGTTACTTCTGCTATTGCAGTTTCAAAGAATCCGCACTCGTCTTGAATTACGGACATAATTACACTCGATAAGGTATCACTGTCAATACCATCAAAGTGCAAAGATGCAACTTCATCTCTACCACCGTCAGGACCATCGAAGTCCTGGATACTTACTTTAACATTGTGACAGTACATTGTCAAGCTCCTTTGTTTGGATTGCTCACACCAAAGATCCACATGATCCACGCATCTTCATCCCACAAGTCAGTATTGACTGGTGGTACGTTCATCGACCATTTACCACTCCTGTACTGTTTTTTTGCTTCCTCGTATGTCCACTTTTTTGTCTGTGTAACATAAGTTCTAGTCATCGTATACTCCTGAATGAATGGGGCACCTTGACATGCAACGCACGGAGCATAATGCGTTTGTCCTGCATGTAGTGCCCCGTGGTTACGTTATTGCAAACACTCCTGATGTAATGCTGATACATCAGCACCACCTGTAAAATGACAGTCCTGCTTGAGACCTATAAGGTTACACCAATTGATCCACATGTTGACAGAACCACCAGCCTCATCTACTATGTCAAGGTATTGGTATACCTTGCGAGACTTTGTGTCAAGGTTGTTACCTGCTGTTTGAAACATGGCAGGTGTACCCTTGGACGCATCCACCTCTGGCATGTAACGCTTGATGTTATGCACATCCATACAACCTGCTTTGCCAGTCAACAACTGGACAACAAAGGCAGACTTAGGTATACCTAAGCCTGGCACCTCTAAGAACAACATGATAAGATCATGGTCTGCATCGGCTTTTTTGGCCTTGATGATGGACATAGCACGGGCATATAGGTCATCACGGTGCTTACGTACATAGGTCAAGCCTGTACGTTTGTTGCCCCATATCCATGATGACTTGAGACCACGCCTACGCCACTCTTGCATAAACTTTGGCAAGAGAAAAGTCTGTACTCTGATACTGGCAAAGACAAAGGCAATAAGCTGCTCTAAGTGCTTTGCACTTGTCTGACCGAAGGCACGTGTGTACCCATTGTGTTGCAAATAATGCTTACGTGTAGCTTCCATAATAGCTCCTGTATGATTGCGATTGACTATAGTATAGCAGGACTTGATGGACTTGTCAAGCCCTGCATGGTTTCCTGCTATCCGAAGATACGTGCAAGGTATCCGAATAAGTCTTTCATCTTCCTACCTGGAAGATTAGACTCTTTGACAAACTGACGCATCACCTTCATCTGGTGACAAAATTCCGGACGGGGTTGACCTAAGTCCCAGAGGATTATATCCTCCCCAGTGGACTTTATACGGCCTAGGTATACACCTTTGCGTACAACCTTGTCACCGTACCCTTCACGTATCCACTGCCCAGGATGAAACGTCTGACCTGCGGTTACGTTTTGGCCTTGCAGACCCTCGATTGCGTTTAAGTACAACATATTGACCTCATTATGTCAATGATACATGGTTTTAGTTTGAGCATCACGCTGACCACCATGCAGACCAACGTGATGCTTATCATAGTAGCACACAAAATCAAGTTTGTCAAGTGCTACTCATCGAGATCCCATAAGGGATCACAACACATGCCCGTCATCAGGAATTCCCTTTCACTTGCACTCAAGCCTGGAAAGGCATCCTGAATCAAAGAACCACTATTGTAATCTTTGAGATTCTCTTTACCTACGGTAAATTCATGATACTTGCCTGACCTACAATAACCACTCAGGCAAACAAGATCATTGGTACACATGTGAACATGCACATTTGGACTGTGTAAGTATTTTTGAAACATGTTAGCTCCTGTGTTCGTTTGTCTATATTATAGCACATCATTTGATGATTGTCAAGTCCACATTCCAATCAGGTGCTACCCACCTGTGATGATTAGTTTTAACACTAATCACTGGAATCCATTCCTGATTATCACTGAACATACCTTGCAATTCTTGATTCATGGCTACGCCATGTGATTCTAATAACTTTGTATCTACGTGCCACGTGTCACCGTGCTGACGGATACGCTGTTTTAGATGTTGATTCAAGCCCCGCAATTTGACTAACATTATAACACCTTAGTTTGGGTTTGTCAAGTCCGTGGTCTACTTGTGTAACACAAGTACCTATGGATCACTCAAGATCGCTTGTGTACCTGTGTTACTTTCAGTATACCACACGGTTTTACAACTGTCAAGACTACCTGGCCCATGACCATTTAGCAATTGTAAATTGCTCACGTTTACGGAATGCACCTGTGGACCTACGTTTGGGTCCGTCTGGGCATACATCTACCCGCTTTGGCCCGTCTGTGCTCACTGGTACAAGACGGTCTGGATTGATACCTTGTGCCAATAGTTTCTCACGTTGTGTCATACATGCTCCTATGTTTGCGTTTGTGTTTGCGTTTGTGTGAACTCAAGAACTGATCTGTCAGATGGCTTGTCTCAAGCTCGCCAATTAGTATAACGGCCAGAACGCAAATGTCAAGTTTGGGGTCTCTCTGGCATCGAAGATGCTGTGCGTACACTTGGGCAGCCGTGATCACGTTGCTAACACACGCAACGACCTACGGTCGTCACACGGCAACACAGGTGACGTTGGCACTTTGGTTTAACTACGTTAAAAAAACAGATGCAATTGGATATATAGCTAATCAAACCAATGAATACCTATATACCCAATCAATCCTCACGTACACACAGGTATGCACACATTATACCCACGTTACCCACGGACACCCACACAGGTACACACAGGAATGCAAAAGTTGTGCCAAGCCAGTACCCCCAGGTACCCCCGAAGGGGGTAATTCGTATCCCTGTCGATAGCTAATGGTCTCATATTTTTTTACCAAAATATGACTAACAGGACATTAGATACATACATTAGTATACAATAGTAATACCACTACACTATATACTAATTATATACTAAACCATCTAGGTTCTACTTCAGTAAACTTATTTACACTAATGGCATTCTGCATGAATATCTCAAGTTCCTTATCTAGTAACTCATCTTTCCTTGTCTTCATCTCACGATCTACATCAGCAGACATTTGTTCTACCCAGTATGCTACTGCCATAGACAACACATCCAGTCTGTCGTCATGTGCTAAAGCCCCACGTTCTTTAGTTACCCTAGTCATCTGGTAAGCTAACATATACTTAGGTTGCTTTTCTGGTGGGTAGTGTTGTACTGAACTATAGTCTTTCTCAAGTGCTTTCCTGTCGATCACCAGCTTATGCTGATTCATCACAGGTTCTAAGACATCAATAATCCTTTTTTCTTTCTGGATGTTGTGTCTGACTTCTTCTATCGTCACAGGGTGAACCTTAGTCAACACAGGTTTAAGCAACTCAGTGAACATACCATCACCAAAGTTAGATTCCAAAAGTACATAGTTTACCTTATGCTGCTTCGCAATCATGCTTATGGTCTTTAGTACACGTTCTCCATAACCACCTTCTATGCCACCAAAGTCTACGACATAAAGATAACCATTCAGCATCTTAACTACAGCGTATGCTGTCTCGTCTTGACCACGACCACTAGGGTCTATAGCCAGGAGAGAACCCGTGTAATCAATGTAATCTCCAACAGTATCCAAGGGCTTATAATAAAAGTCACCAGGAAGACCGACATTAGGAATGTCAACAATCTTATCCTTATCTCTTCCCCAAATAATCTTCTCTGGTCCCTTTTCACTATCCACATCCATTACAATCAAATCCTCAAGTTTAAGTGGGTATCTATTGGCATCACTTAAACTCGTGTCTAGCATAAACTGTAGACTAAACCCTGATCTACCATAGGACAACTCACGTTCTAAGAGATCATGGTCTCCGAAGCGTTGTGGGTCAGTAGGTTGTCCGACTATGGTAGGATCAGTGTCTACCTGTCTAACTAACGTATCCGCTAGTCTACCATTGTACTTAATAGTATCCTTTGGGTATCTAGCGGGCCATATTTTAACTTTGTATCCACGTTCAGGTAATACTTCATACAAACTCATTTCAGTCTGTGGTGTACCTAGATAGACTACACGACCATCAGGTTTCAAGACAGCATCAAACTCTTTAACAGCTTCTGCTATCTTGTCTCTCATAGTTTGTGTCATGGAGTTATTAGGTATCTCTATGTCATCTGCAATAATCAAGTCTGCACGACTACCAGCCAACTGACCAGTAATACCAGCAGACTTCACAGAAGGACTGTGAGATGCTTTGGCAGGACCAACGTCAAAGCTAATCTTAGATTGACGCTGGTTGTCTCTAGGAATGAGATGTTGAAGAAGCGGCATCTCCTGAATAAGCCGCATAGTAAAGGTGCTGAAGTCATCTGCTCTTATCTTACTTGCAGATACTACGAGTATTTTAACTTCAGGGTTGAGGTATAATTGGTGACATGCGTAAGCAGAGGTAATGTAAGATTTCCCTGCACCACGAAATGCCTCTATAACAATACGTTTTTCATCCGACTGAAGATATTCAGCCATATCATACTGTACTGGAGTAGGCTCTGGAAGGTTTAAATGGGACCACACGACAAAAAGAAAGTTACGGAAGTCTCTTAGGTCATCTACTATCGTTTCCATTCGTCTACGTCCGTTGTATGAATTACTATATATTTATTCTTGACTTAGGCATTAACCCAAGTTCATCCACGCAAACATCAGCTAACCTGCTATATTCGTCTTGCATAGGTTTACCTGACTTCTTTAGGATTTCTTTATAAGTATATAGTGTTCTAGTTTTATCTAGGATACAATCACACACCATACCATTGACTTGCTGAGTCTGTGGGCTTTTCATGTTAGCACCCTGAAAACAACCCATCCAGAGCATTCTAATCTGCTGTGTAGTGAAAGAACCTTTGGTTTTAATACCCCAAGTAGATGTAGGCATCAATAATGCCATCACGAGGGCTATATGAATAATTATATAGCGTATCATAAGTTACCTTTCTTCGATGAGGATCACGCCTCACCCTCCTTATAGGCATATACGTGATCACTTCTTTTTCTTTTTCTTTTGCGGTTTATTGTAATGTCCAGGCATTAGTTACAATTCCATTTTCTTAGTGATTTATTAATACGTGAATCTGGGTCACGTGCCGTTTTGCTAGAGGTCAGCTTTGCTTTCATACCTTTCATTCTAGCACAAAAAGATTTTCTCCTATTTTTGGCTTCTTTAGTCTTAGGATTAGGTGCTGGAGGTTTTAAATCACTACCAGGATTTTCTCTCTCATAGGATCTACGTCCTGCCTCATTGAGTCCTCCAGACTTATTTTTTCCTTCACTTCTTTGCCAAGCAGGAGTTGAGCCACTCATGTTGACTTCTTATATTTTGCGGTTTTTGCTGAGTCCACAAAGTCTTGCTTACTGGGTGCACCTTCGTCACCCGCTTTACGCATTTTCTCTCCACTACCTGCCTTGATACGAGCACGTTTTTTGTGGATATTTGCATAGAGTCCAGGTTTAGACATATTAGAATCTCGATATAAATTTAGCTATTGGTTGAATAAAGGGTAGCAGTGTAACTGCCATTAATGCGTTCACACCTGTATGCACAAGTGCTATATGCTTTGTTGTACCCGTTGGTATTCCATCGGATACCATGAGTCCTGCAAGCCAGATTGTACCCGTGGTACCTATGTTAGCACCTAGTACAGCGGCTATAGCAGATGGTAGTGGTAGGGCACCACTGGCTACCAAACCTACGATAGCAGTAGTGCTGAGTGAACTAGATTGCCACAGCAATGTACACACAATACCACCAAGGAACATCCAGTAAGGATTACCCATGAAATACTGTAGGTGCTCAATGTTGCCCATAGCTTTCATACCACCAGCAAACATCTTTAGACCAATGTAAAAGACAACCAACCCTACCAGAGTAATAATTATAGGGTTACCAAACTCAATTGATTTCACGTAATTGTTCACGAGAAGGGAAAGGCATACTATTGACTAAATTGCCAAGAGGTGACCCTTCAGTTGCTAGTCCTTCTATATTGTTATCCTTGAGGAACTTTATGGAGTTCGCTATGTCAGCAGGGAGTGCTTCACCACTTCTAATCCTGCGAAGTAGCTCAAGTGCTACCGAACCATGCAGTTCCTCTAGTACCTCTTTTTTAGCTTTCATTTGTTGAAACCTTTAGTCTTTCTTTTCTAGCTCTTAAAGTGCTATGAAACTCTTTCCAACTAGGGTCATTTCTAGTTGGGTCATTTCTAATAGCTTGTTTGCTATGAGGCTTACTTGTCCAGTTAGCAGGGTTCTTTCCTCCTGGTTTTTGACTTGGGTTATCTTTGAAGAACTTATTCATTATCTTGTAACCAGTTTTCCTAGACATCCCCCTAGGTCCACCCCCAGGTCCAAAACTTTCTATTATTTCACCTGTGGTTGTCTTAGGTAGAATCTTTTTTGACTTTGGTTTAGCCATTACGTAAGTCCCTCTTGATACACAGTTTTTCCATCATTTTTAACTGCTCTTAACACACGTTTCCTATTTTCTTCTTTGTTATAGGACACATGAACCCAACCAGAAGCAGGGTCTTGAGGTGTGTAAAACTCTAGGATTAACTGATCGAACTCAAGGTTATCCCGAATCCACTCAGCTAACTCCATGTTGCTGATAGCAGGACACTCGATGTCTGCCGCCATGCCTTGCACGTGCTGACTTGAATCCCCACTTCCGATCTTACGGTTTAACTCAAGTACCCTCAACCCAGAGTTGACATCAACACGACCATGAGCATCTCTAACTGGCTGTAACACGCAATTCACGAGTACCGCTAGGTTAATGAGTTGCTCTTGGTCTGGAGTATTGTTAATGTTATGTCTAACTGCTGTGGTAGACTTGGTAAGCTCTTTGAGACTAAAGTTTTTACTTAGTTTCATCCAAGAAATTCCTTAAATGTCTTAAACTGGTTGTCAGGCATCATATCCACAACATCATCTAACATCTTCTTCTGGTCTTCATCCAGGTTTCTTTCAATTGCGTCAGCAACGTGTTCTTTAGCTAACGACTGTGCTTGGTCCAATACTAATGACTGGACTACATTAAGGAGTAACGCTGGTAGCATCTTCTTCTTTCGGTTTAGTGGGTTCTGGGTTATGTTCTGGCTCATCGTGTGCTGTTTCAAACCAGTGTTTGCCTAACATTCCTATGATCGGCAAGAAAGCACCAAAAGCCAAGTTTATAAGGTCTTTACTAGATTGAGCTAGTTCGTCAGGCTTGTTTA
>CEPK01181053.1_pt1 | contig 11762 bp, 13 predicted proteins | sample 356231 | NCBI WGS metagenome assembly CEPK01 (sample SAMEA2620259, study PRJEB7988) | marine metagenome | biome: marine biome (ENVO:00000447); feature: deep chlorophyll maximum layer (ENVO:xxxxxxxx); material: "saline water (ENVO:00002010), including plankton (ENVO:xxxxxxxx)" | depth 80 m
GGCAATAACAAAAGCCCACACACAAAAATAATACAATCAAACATATGCCCACTTCAAACCAGCTTGTAAATCAAGCTAGATTAACAAAAACAAAAAGAATTCGAACACCAGCTTTAATGAACTCTCCTCAAAAAAAGGGTGTATGTCTTCGAGTTTACACAAAATCTCCAAAAAAACCAAATTCAGCAGTTCGTAAAATTGCGAAAATTAAATTAACTAACCAAAACGAAATTATTGCTTATATCCCAGGAGAAGGTCACAATTTACAAGAGCATTCAGTTGTACTTGTTCGTGGTGGAAGGGTTAAAGATTTACCTGGGGTTAAATATAAAGTAATTCGAGGAATTTTAGATCTTCAAGGAGTCAAAGGAAGAAAACAAGGCCGATCTAAATATGGGACAAAAAAATAATATACTTATGGTGAATTATCAACAAAAAATCTTTATCAACCCAGAAAACGAATCTTCAAATATTCTTAAAAAATTCCTCCAAAGTTTAATTAAAAAAGGGAAAAAAAAGAAGGCTCAATCACTCCTCCTTAAAGTGGTCCGGCTTGTGCAAATGATGCAGCCAACAAAACCAAAATATGAAGTTTTTACCCAAGCAGTAAAAAATATCCAACCAAGTTTTGAATTTAAAAGAGCTAGGCTTGGAGGTTTGTATCAAATGATTCCTGGGGCAAAAAAACCTGAGAAACAATCTAATTTAGCAGTTCGCTGGCTTTTAACTTTAGCAAAAGAGAAACAAAAAAAAGCCAAAACTTTGAAAAACCAACGTTATGGAATTGAGTTTTTCCTTGCTCAAGAAATTGTCTTTGCATACAAAAATGAGAGTGAATTAAAACAAAAAAAAATTGAAATTCATAAATTAGCAGAAACCAATAGAGCTCTTGCAGTACAGCGTTGGTGGTAATTTTTTAAATATTTATGAACCTTTGAAGGTTCATAAATATTTAAAACTAAGGTAACAAATCAAATGTAACTAAAGTCCCTGCAACTAAAATTACCCATGCGAGGGATAATGGTAAAAATACTTTCCACCCTAATTTCATTAGTTGGTCATAACGATATCGTGGAAAAGCTGCTCGGGTCCAAATATATAAAAACAAAAAAAAAATTGTTTTTAGACCAAGCCAAAAAGCCCCAGGAATCCACGTAAATAGAAAAATATTTACTGGCGGTAACCACCCACCAAGAAATAAAATAGCACATAAAACACTCATGAAAATCATATTTGCGTATTCTCCTAAGAAAAATAAAGCAAATCCCATAGATGAATATTCAACGTTATACCCAGCAACTAACTCAGCTTCAGCCTCTGGTAAATCAAAGGGAGCACGGTTTGTTTCGGCTAAACAAGAAATAAAAAATAGAACAAGTAGAGGAAATAAAGGTAAACCAAACCAGACATACTTTTGTGCTAAAACAATCGAAGATAAATTTAATGATCCAACACATAAAAGGACAGTAATTAAAATGAGGCCTAGCGAGACTTCATACGAAACCATTTGTGCTGTGGATCTCAAAGCTCCTAGAAAAGCATACTTAGAGTTACTTGACCACCCAGCAATAATTACACCATAAACTCCAAGAGAAGAAATAGCAAAAATGTAGGGAATCCCAAGATTTAAATCTGAAAGAACTACTCCCTCATCAAATGGAATAACAGCCCAAGAAATTAAAGCCAATAAGAAAGTCATAAAAGGTGCACCTAAAAATAAAAGAATATTTGAATTACTCGGTAACACTGGTTCTTTAACTAAAAGTTTTAACCCATCAGCTAAAGGTTGCAAAATTCCGAAAAATCCCACAACGTTTGGGCCTTTCCTTCTTTGCATAGATCCCATGACTTTTCTTTCTGCTAGTGTTAGATAAGCAACTGCAACAAGTAAGGGAACTGCAATTGTTAAAATTTTAATTAAACTCGTTAAAAGAAAAAAAAGCATTTTTGCATATTTTTTTTTACCCCTTACGGGAATCGAACCCGTGTTTTCGCCATGAAAAAGCGATGTCCTAACCGTTAGACGAAAGGGACTTTAGTGATTTGTGGAATCAACCGACTTATTTCTTAGGAATTTTTAAAAAGGAGAATAGTTCTAACGGTAGAACAGTGGTCTCCAAAACCAAAGGTTAAGGGTTCGAATCCCTTTTCTCCTGAAAGTGCCTGTAGCTCAATTGGATAGAGTGTCAGACTACGGATCTGAAAGTTGAGAGTTCGAATCTTTCCAGGCATGAAAAATGGGCTTATAACTCAGTTGGTTAGAGTATACGCCTGATAAGCGTAAAGTCAGTAGTTCAAGTCTACTTAAGCCCAAGCGAAAAAAGGGATTCGAACCCTCAACTTTAGCCTTGGCAAGGCTATACTCTACCATTGAGCTATTTTCGCTTTGTATTGGGCTCAACTTTTGAGCCCCACAAAATGCTTAATGTAGATGGATTGCATCATTTAAATAGATACAAGTTAAAATAGTGAACACGTAAGCTTGCAAACAAGCAACACCTACTTCTAAAAACATTAAAGCAAATACAACTAAAAACGGAATTGCAGCAGCAAGTTTTAATACACCGCTTAATGAAAGCATAGTCCAAGCAAACCCACTTAAAATTTTTACTAAAGTGTGTCCAGCCATCATATTAGCAAAAAGTCGGACTCCAAGGCTGATACCTCGGAAGCAATAAGAAACAAGTTCAATCACGACTAAACCAGGGGCTAAAACTAAAGGTGCGCCAGGTGGAAGTAAGAAACTAAAAAAATGCAGTCCGTGGGTTTGGAATCCAATTAAAGTCATTGCAATAAAAACACAAAAAGACAAAGTAAAAGTAATGATAAAATGACTTGTAGTTGTGAAACTATAAGGAATCATCCCAATCAAATTACTTAAAAGGAGAAAAGTAAAAAGCGTAAAAACAAATGGGAAATATTGAACCCCTTTTTTTCCAATTTGTTCTGAGACTAAACTTACAACAAATTCATAAATAGATTCAATAAGTGATTGCCAAGGGGTTGGTACAAGAGTCCCACCTTTTGTAAAAACTAATGAACATAAAAATACGAAAGCGCCAGTTGATAAGAGGAAAAATAGAGCTGAATTCGTAAATGAAAAATAAAAATTTCCTAAATGGAAAGGAATTAAAGAAATAATAGTAAACTGTTCTAGAGGTGAAAAGTACATAATCATATATTTTTTTCTCGCTACGAAAATTCTTAATTATTTTGTAGGTGTAAAAAAAAAAATTTATGGGAGAAACATTTTTATTTTATTTTTTTTGTTTTTTTGTTCTGTTTTCAGCTTTTATGGTCATTAGGGCGAAAAACCCCGTGTATTCAGTACTTTTTTTAATTCTAGTTTTTTGTAATTCAGCTGGATTACTTCTATTGCTAAATTTAGATTTCTTTGCACTTATTTTTTTAATTGTATATGTTGGTGCAATTGCTGTTCTATTTTTATTTGTTGTTATGATGCTAAATATTAAATTAACTGAAGTACATGAAAGTATTTTCCATTATTTACCAATTGGTGGGTTTGTAGGATTTATTTTTTTTCTTGAATTTTATTTTTTATTTAATCAAGAAATTGTACCACTACACCTTGACAACTTTTCGCAACAGAACGACTCTTTTTTAGTTTTTCAATTTTATTTATTTGCTATTTTAGCTTTCCTAAAATATGGCTTTACAACAACCAATTTTAGTGAAAAGTTTCAACTATACTCAGATTCTTTTTTTGAAAAGTTGGCAAACATTGACAAATTTAGTTCTAACCATATTGATTATGTAATTTGGCCAACTCTAATTGATTCTAAAACACCGGTAGAAGCTTTAGGCCAAGTGTTATACACTTATTACAGCTATTTTTTTATTGTTGCAAGCCTTATCTTACTCATTTCTATGATTGGTGCGATTATGTTAACCTTAAACCCGAACCGCGCAGTGAAACGTCAGCAAGTATTTGAACAAAATGCAAGAGATTTTGCCCAAACAGTTAAAAAAATTCACACTTTTAAATAACATCAAAAAAGGGAGAGTACACCTCTTCCTTTTGTTTTATTCTCTAGTAGCTCAGCGGTAGAGCAAATGGCTGTTAACCATTGGGTCGTTGGTTCGATTCCAACCTGGGGAGTTGCAAAAAAAAAAGATGTGTATGTTGTTTTTTTCAACTTTTTTCACTCAACTTTTTTTAAGTGTAGCAAACTGTGATGCTCCGCAAGCATGGCAGTTTGGGTTTCAAAACCCTGCTTCACCTATTGCACAAGGGATTCAAGACTTACATAATGATATTTGTTTCTTTATGATTGTCGTTTTAATTTTCGTCGTGTGGATGCTTTTGAGAACTCTTTGGCATTTCCACTGGACAAAGAATCCAGTGCCAAGTAAAATTATTCATGGTACTTTTTTAGAAATTGTTTGGACTGTTACCCCAAGTTTTATTTTAATGGTCATCGCAATCCCATCTTTTGCTTTATTATATTCAATGGATGAAATTGTGGACCCTTCATTAACTTTAAAAGTTATTGGTCACCAATGGTACTGGACTTATGAATACTCTGATTACAGTGTCAATGATGAGGGGTCAATTGTTTTTGACAGTTACATGATTCCTGAAGATGATTTAGAATTGGGCCAACTCCGTTTATTGGAAGTTGATAATCGTGTTGTCCTACCTGTGAATACACATATCCGTATTATTATTACTGCAGCAGATGTTCTGCATAGTTGGGCAGTGCCCGCTTTAGGCATTAAGTGTGATGCAGTACCTGGTCGATTAAATCAAACTTCCTTATTTTTAAAACGAGAAGGAGTTTTTTATGGCCAATGTAGTGAAATCTGTGGTGCGAATCATGGATTTATGCCAATTGTGGTTGAGGGAGTTCAATTAAATGATTATTTAAATTGGGTTTCAAACAAGTTAGAAGACATGTAATCCTCTCAAGTACCAAATTTAAAAAAAAATTAGTATGAACCAACAAAAACACCCTTTTCATTTAGTCGACCCTAGCCCATGGCCATTTCTTGCGTCATTTGCAGCTCTTTTAACAACATTTGGAGGAGTTATGTATATGCATGGTTATATTGGTGGGGACGGACTAGCACTCACTGGATTTTTGATGATCCTTTATACAATGTTTGTTTGGTGGAGAGATATTATCCGCGAATCAACGTACCAAGGCCATCATACTACAACAGTCCAAGCTGGACTTAAATCTGGGATGGTTTTATTTATCGTGTCGGAAATCATGTTTTTCCTTGCATTTTTTTGGGCATTTTTTCATTCAAGTCTAGCACCAACTATTGAAATTGGAGCTGTTTGGCCACCCAAAGGAATCGATGTGTTAAACCCGTGGGAAATCCCGTTTTTAAACACCGTTATTCTTTTAACTTCTGGAGCAACAGTTACATGGGCACACCATGCAATTTTAGCTGGGCAAAAAACACAAGGCATGGTAAGTTTGGCTGCAACAATTATCCTTGCAGCAATTTTTACAGGGTTTCAAGTAATTGAATATATTGAAGCACCGTTTACTATTACAGACGGGATTTATGGGTCAACATTTTTTATGGCTACTGGATTCCATGGGTTTCATGTATTTATTGGAACTATTTTTTTATTTATTTGTCTACTCAGATTAAATGCAAATCAATTTTCAACTCACCAACATTTTGGTTTTGAAGCTGCTGCTTGGTATTGGCACTTTGTTGATGTTGTTTGGTTGTTCTTATTTGTTGCAATTTATTGGTGGGGTGGGCTTTAATTCAATTTTGAAGGATAAGGACATATATGTCCTTATCCAATCTTTAAGCGATTAATGCATATGCGACTTTCTCGGCTAATAAAAATACGAAACTTGGGGAAAAAAACAAATAAACAAGTAAAAAAGAAGATACTGAGATTACCCAAGCTTTTTGTTCATCCATAGGCAAATAGTTAACTGAACAAGAAGATGAACGGTGGAAATAGATAAATTTAATAAACCTTAAATAGTAAAAACAACTCACAATACTACTTAATAAAGCCATAAATACAAAAAAATACAAAGAAGACCCTAGAGCTGCAAAAAATACATAAAATTTTGCACAAAAACCTACTAATGGGGGAATTCCTGCCATTGAGAAAAAATTTAAAATAAATGAAAGGCCCAATAAAGGGTGGCTTTGGTATAAATATTTTAAATCTTCTAAGTAACGGATACGTTGCCCACTAGAAACGTCTTTAAGTGAAAGAATGCAAGCAAACACTTGGATTGTCATTAAAATATAAAAAACTAAGTAAGACAACATTGACTGCAATCCTTCAATAGTTAAACAGCTTAATCCTAAAAACATAAATCCTAAGTGCCCAATTGAGCTATAAACAAGTAAACGTTTAATTTTTTTCTGCGCAAAAGCACCAAAAGCACCAACAAATAACGATAGAATACCACTTGCAATTAAAAGTGGTTGCCATAAAACTGCAAGTTCATAAAAACTTACAAAAAATAGTTTAATTAAAATACCAAAAATAGAAATTTTAGGCACAATAGAAAAAAATGCCGTCACAGAAGTCGGTGAGCCTTCATAAACGTCAGGAGCCCAAAAATGGAAAGGTGCAGCACTTAACTTAAAAAAAAAACCAACTAAAATAAAAATTAGAGCAAGTTGGATAAACATCCATTCTTTTGCTTGGTTAACCTGTTCCATTTGTGCAAAAAACATCGAGAATGCTTCGAAATTTGTTAACCCCGTCAACCCGTATAAAAGTGAGCAACCAAGAAGAAAGATCCCAGATGAAAAAGCACCCAATAAAAAATATTTTAACCCTGCTTCTGTAGAAAACTCTGAATCTCTCTGGGATGCTGCTAGGACATAGAAACATAAACTTTGCATTTCAACAGCTAAATACATTGAAATTAAATCATAAGAAGAAACTAATAGCATCATACTTAAAGTTGATAACAAAATTAAAATAAGATATTCGAAATTTGCCATCTTTTCAGTTTTAAAATATTGAAAAGATACTAAAATTGAAATGATGCTCCCAACTAAAATTAAAAGTTTAAAAAAATCAGTAAAAGAATCAATAAATAAATTTTGGGTACAAAGGACCATTGATGGCATGGAATTATTAACCACTAAACCTAATGTCAAAATTAAACTAAGGATACTCAACCAACTCGTAATTTTCATTAAAGAAGGCGTCCCAAAAACTGGTGAAGAGGAGTAAATAACCCCAAACATTAATAGTGTTAGAGAAGCTCCAAGAAGGAATAATTCTGGTAAAATACCATAAAAATCGTTCTCAAAAAATTGCATCTTGGTTTTACTTTTTTTACTTAGGAGATAAGGGCGCAGACAAACCACACCCCTTCTTCTTAAATTCTTGAATTTTGTAAAATATTCGCAACAGATAAATGAAACGATTCAAGAAAAATTGATGGGTAAACTCCCATCCAAAAAATACAAACTACAAAAGGAAATAAAATAAAAAATTCTCTTCTATTTACATCAGCAAACTGGTTTAAATAAATAGGTTTTAAATTACCAAAAACAACTCTATTATATAACCAAATAGAATAAGCCCCTCCAAGAACCATTCCAGTAGCTGCTAATGTTGCAATAAAAGTATTAGTTTGAAACACACCAACTAAAATTAAAAATTCACCAACAAAACTACTGGTTCCAGGTAAACTTAAATTCCCTAGCGTAAACACAAAAAAGAAAAATGAAAATAAAGGCATTGTTTGAACTAAACCACCGTAGTATCTCACTAACCTAGTATGGGTTCGGTCATAAAGAATACCAATACATAAAAATAATGCTGAAGCAACAAATCCGTGACTTAACATTAAAAGAATAGCACCTTCAATTCCTTGCAGATTTAAACTAAATAAACCTAATGTCACGAATCCCATGTGGGCAACAGAAGAATAGGCAATGATTTTTTTTAAATCAATTTGACGTAATGTTGTTAAGGAAGCATAAACAATTCCAATAACACTTAAAGTGTAAATTAACGGAGTAAAGTAAACTGTAGCTTCTGGAAATAAAGGGATAGAAAACCTTAGAAACCCATAAGTCCCAAGTTTCAGTAAAATTCCTGCAAGAATAACAGAGCCTGATGTTGGAGCCTCAACATGAGCTTCAGGTAACCAAATATGGAAAGGAACCATAGGAACTTTTACAGCAAATGAAAGAAAAAAAGCTGCCCAAAGAAAAAGCTGTCTTCTCTCACTAAATTCAATTGTATTAAGAACTTGTAAATCTGTTGTACCAACTTGAAAATAAATCAATAAAATAGCTAAAAGCATAAATAATGATCCAATCAAAGTATACAAAAAAAATTGGTAAGCCGCTCGAATTTTTCTTTCACGTGATCCCCATACGCCAATAATTAAAAACATTGGAATAAGGACGCTCTCAAAAAAAACGTAGAACAAAAGTAAATCTAACATACAGAAAACTGCAATCATAAAACTTTCAAGAAACAAAAAAGCTACAAGAAATTCTTTGACAAGATGATTTACTGACTGCCAACTAATAAGAAAACAAACTGGAACCAGAAAAGTTGTTAAAAGAATAAAAAATAGTGAAATCCCATCTACCCCAATATAGAAGTTCATATTAAGCAGACTAACCCAATCCATTTGTTGAACAAATTGAAATTTTGGTGTTGAGTTATCAAAAAAAATCCATAGGTTCAAAGAGACTAGGAAATTTAATAAACTCACATTTAAAGCAAAAAGTTTCATTTGTCTAACCGCTCTTTTTGGGAACAAAAGAAGTGAAAATCCTCCAATAACTGGCAAACCCATTAAAATGAGTAAAAGATTTTGAATAAACATATTTTTGTGTATCTTTTTACCTTTGCACGGATTTCCCGTGCAAAGAAATAAATTAATTATCAGAAACCCATAAAAAACTTAAAACTAGTAAAACAACAAGTCGTAGATCAAATAAGTTCCCAACACTGGTAGTTGCAAGTAGAAAACAAGCAAGAATCACAGTTAAACTCACAAACATCATAAAAGCGTAGTGGTAAATTGACCCTGTGTGGAGTGCTTTCATAAATTTTCTTAAAAAAGACGATTGTTGAATTACCCCAGTTGGCCCAAACATTTCTAAAAAACCTTTATCCAAAAGTTGAAAAGAAATTTTATAACCAAATTTTAAACTTGGAAATGCAACAAAGTCATTATAAACTTTGTCAAATAACCAACGTTTGTTTAAAAAAATGTATACCTGTTTCCCAACCCAATGTGTTTTTAAGTAATATGAGAATGTGCTACCAAACCCATTTAAATTAACTGCAAAAAATGCCCCTAGAAAACTAAAAATAATTGGAATAAATTTCACTGCTTGTGGAATATATTCTGATTCAACAACTAATGTATTAGTTGGCAATGTAAAAAGTGCATGCCCCCAAAAACTTGTTCCTAGACCGATCATCATATCTTTAGCTAAATACCCACCAAAGATACTTCCAACTGCTAAACAACACAAAGAAAATCCCATTAAAAAAGGAGCGTCATGCACATTTTTAAGGGAACTTTTCAACATTTGTGGGGATGCGAGAAAAGTTAGATAAATCAATCGGAATGAATAATATGATGTGAATAAAGCAGAAATAGCCCCTAACCAATAAGCAAAATTTCCACTTAATGTATATTTTGCGTATGCGACTTCTAGAATCACATCTTTAGAATAAAAACCAGTTAAATAAGGGAATCCGATGAGAGCTAAAGACCCTAGCATCATCATAGAGTAAGTAAAAGGTAGTAAACGGACTAAGCCTCCCATCTTTCTCATATCTTGCTCGTCACCTAACGCATGAATAACAGAACCTGCGCTTAAAAATAAAAGAGCTTTAAAAAAAGCATGATTCATTAAATGGAAAACACCCACAGCATATTGTGAGATCCCACAGGCAAACATCATATATCCAAGTTGACTACAAGTTGAATAAGCAATAACTCTTTTTAAATCATTTTGGACAACCCCAGTTGTTGCAGCAAAAAACGCTGTTGATGCGCCCACTAGTGTAATAACAACCAATGCTTTGGGTGAATATTCAATTAAAGGTGAGCACCTTGCCAATAAAAAAACCCCTGCAGTTACCATTGTTGCAGCATGGATAAGGGCTGACACGGGGGTTGGTCCTTCCATCGCATCAGGCAACCAAGTATGTAAACCAAGTTGAGCTGATTTCCCGATAGCTCCAATAAACAACAACAAACTAATGCAAGTTAAAGTATGGACCTCCAGATGAAAAAAAATAATGGAGTGATTTGCAAACTCTGATGCACACGCAAAAACAGTCTCAAAATCAACTGATTTAAATGTATAAAAAATTGTCATGATCCCAAGCGCTAATCCAAAATCCCCGACTCTATTTACTAACATCGCTTTAATTGCAGATTTATTCGCTTGTAACCTGGTAAACCAAAAATTAATAAGCAAGTAAGAAGCTACACCTACCCCTTCCCAACCAAAAAACATTTGAATAAAATTGTCTGAAGTAACCAACATTAACATAAAAAATGTAAATACTGACAAATAAGACATAAATCTTGGCAAATGAGGATCTTCGCCCATATACGAAATTGAATAAATATGAACGAGGCTGCTTACAAAAGTAACAACAACACACATAATAACAGTTAAACTGTCAAAAAGAAATCCCCAAGAAGCTACAAACATTTCAGTTTGAAACCAAGGTAAAAATTGAATATAGCAGGGACTTCCACAAACTCCAACCTCGTACAAGGCGCAAAATGATAGAACTGCAGATGCCAATACTGTACTAGCACTCAATAACGGAGCTCCTCTATATCCAAAGAAGCGGCCGAATAAAGTCACTAGTAAAAACCCGAAAAAGGGCAAAAAAACTAACAATAGATACATATTGAGTAATTTTTTTTTATGGATGTTTAGATAGCTCAGTTGGTTAGAGCAAAGGACTGAAAATCCTTGTGTCGGTGGTTCAAATCCACTTCTAAACAAAAAGATAAAATTATTTAGAATACTATAATAAAACGAAAAGTCATGCAAACAACAAACCAATATGTCTCAAATAGAGTCCATCCAAATTTCTTTGAGAAAATTGATGGATTTCGAAATCACCTTGCTTTAGTTAATCCAGAAAAAACTGAGATCCTACTAAAAAAAGCGATTATTTTTATCCGTTCGTTACAAAAACAAAAAAAAACTTTATTATTTATTAATAACGACCCAAAACTATCTTTTTTGGTCAAATCTACAAGTCAAAAACTCAAACAATACTATTCAAACGAAAATTGGGTCCCAGGTTTACTAACAAATTGGGATGGGTTCCAACCTACGCTACGCTCATTTTCTTATTGTGAAAAATATTTTGGGAACTATTTAAGAACAAAACAAAAACTATTCCCAAAATACCTAAAACAGAAAAAAAAATTAGAGGGCTTAGCTGGTATGCGAACAAAACCTTCAGCTTTAATCCTTTTTCAAATTTCTGGGAACGAATCAATCCTCAAAGAAGCGCAACTTTTAAATATCCCAATTGTAGCTTTTACTGATTGTACAAAATCATTTTTACAAGTGAGTTATCCAATCCCATTTGCTACAAATTCCATTTTTTTCAATTATTTGTTCTGTAGTTTTTTGTGTAAATAATAATTTAACGATTTTTGCTTCTGGGGTGGAAGGGTTCGAACCTCCGAATGGTCGCATCAAAAGCGACTGCCTTTCCACTTGGCTACACCCCATATGTTTGATTGTATTATTTTTGTGTGTGGGCTTTTGTTATTGCC
>CEPK01068637.1_pt1 | contig 11753 bp, 7 predicted proteins | sample 356231 | NCBI WGS metagenome assembly CEPK01 (sample SAMEA2620259, study PRJEB7988) | marine metagenome | biome: marine biome (ENVO:00000447); feature: deep chlorophyll maximum layer (ENVO:xxxxxxxx); material: "saline water (ENVO:00002010), including plankton (ENVO:xxxxxxxx)" | depth 80 m
GAATCATACTCTATGACGGCTCCATTGTGGATGTTGAACCGTCAGCGTGATCCAGAGACCGGTGAACACTTCCACTTGTTTGGACAAGATGCGAAACTAATGCAGCAGGATGATATCGGACGTCTTCGAGCAATCAAGGCTTACAGAGGTATCAGGCACGCTTCTGGAAACAAAGTACGCGGTCAACGTGGCCGTTCGAATGGTCGCAGTGGTTTGACACTGGGAGTTCAGAGGAAGTGAGGTGGTATAGATGGGACATCCAAAGTTTTCACGACCAAAATATGATTCTCCAACGCATCCTTGGAAGCAGGCTAGAATCGAAGAAGAGCATGCGATTAGATCCAATCATGGTTTGAAGAATATGAAGGAGATCTGGAAGGCCAAGTCGGTCTTGAGGCGTCACCGAAACCAAGCGATGAAGTTGATTGGACAGGTAGACATGACTGCAAATCACTGGCAGCGAGAAAAGCAGGATATGCTAGATTCGATGTATCGAAAGGGATTCATTGGAAATGATGCAACTCTTGACGACGTACTATCCTTGGGAGTTGAGGATATCCTTAACCGTCGATTGCAGGCTCAAGTTTACTACAAGGGCTTGGCTATGTCAATGAAGCAAGCTAGGCAACTAGTGACTCACGGGCACATTTCGATTGGAGATCAGAAGGTCACCATTCCTTCTTATCCAGTATCTCGTTCTGAAGAGGATGATATTCAATACAGTCTTGGATCAAGTCTACACAATGAGGCTCACAGTATTCGCCAAACTATTGTTGGAATACAGCAGAGTGCCGAATATGGTGAAGAGGAAGAACCGACTAAGCCCGAAGTGAAGAAGGGAGATGCGGAAAAATTGGCGGATGCAGCGGAAGCAGCACCATCTGCCGAAGATACCTATCCTCCAGAAGATTCAGCATCTACCGAGGGAGGTGATGCTTGATGTCTCGTAAAGCAATAGTAAACATCTATTCATCATTCAACAATGTTCTGATGACTGCAACAGATTTGACTGGAGCCGAAACCATCGCCAAGTGCAGTGGCGGTCAAGTGGTCAAGTCATCCAAGGACAGCGGAGGCCAGTTCGCAGCAACAAGGGCAGCAGAACGTTTGTCTGACATGCTAAAGGAGAAAGAATTCACTCAGGTCATCGTCAAATATCGAGGCCCAGGTGGAAACAAGTCCAACAACACAGGGCCAGGCGCTCAGGCTGCAATTAGAGCAATGACCAGAGCAGGCATGACGATTACTCGCATTGAAGATGTAACTCCAATCGCTCATGATGGTACTAAGAAAAAGGGAGGCCGCAGGGGTCGCCGCGTTTGAGGAGGAATGAAAATGAAGAGCAAGATTATCGAAGGCTGGCCAAAGGGCCGACAAATCAAGATTCATTTGACAGAGACCGATGCAGCTCAGGTCAATGCCATTCGCAGAGCAATTCTTTCCGATGTACCAAAGATGGCAATCAGTAAGGTACGTTTTGAACTTGGACAGATACAGGACCAGAAAGGGGAGTACTTTGAATCAGTTAACGCACTTCCTGATGAAGTCATAGCACATAGATTGGCAATGATTCCAATTCCTACTTTCTTGGATGAATTCATGTTCCCTGATGAGGACCCAGCAAACCAAGGGTTGCCAGAGGACCAGTGGGGAAGTCCAGATAGTCAGATTATCTACCACTGTTCAGTAAGGGGCCCAAGTTCTGAGAACCGTGATGAGAAGAGAACTGTCTATGCATCTGATCTCAATGTACTAGGGGAGACAAAGTTGCAGATTGCAGAAGAGCATCATCAGATTCCATTGACTACACTGTTACATGGCCAATATTTGGAATTCTATGCTTATGCGACTCTTGGAAGAGGTAGGGACCATGCTAAGTGGGCTCCTGCTTCAGCGATTGCATTCCACAAGAGAGAGATTGTGAAACTTCAAAATAAATCTCGAGCCAAGGTATTGTTTGACCTAGATCTTGGAATCAAGGCGTCGGACTTCGACAAAGATGGATTGATTGAGGACTTTGCTAAGGTGGAAGAAGTCCGCAAGGCATTGGCACAGGTCGGACCAGGTACAGGTCGAGATGGTGATTTCAATGATGCAAAGGGCAACCCTGCGATAACCATTGAAACAGTTGAAGGCGAGTATGTTCTATCATTCGATTCTGATGGTTCGTTAGCGCCAGCAGAGATTTTCAACAGGGCTTGTGAAGTTCTATCAGAACGCTTTGATTCCTTGTCTGAAGAATTGAAAGCAGTTCTAGCATGAATTTAGCGACAGGCCCATGTGCTTGCACTGTCTCCATAATCTTGGAGGTTGAATGATGCGGGTCGTTGAGCATGCTTCGGGCCATGTAACTCTATTGTTCAGTATATATTCAGATAACGAAGATTTGTTGTATCAAGGTAGTAGGGGCGCAGGATTCTGTGTTAAGGCAGGAGTTGAGTGCCAGATAACAGCGAGAGACCCAGTAGATTCTGAAGGATTCAATCTCAGCATCTCAGTACACACCCCCGAGGGTCCATTAGATTCAGAGGAATCTGCTTTTCTTTACGTCGACGTGTTTGAAGAATTTCTTTCTCGAGATTTGCTTGATGAGGGCAAAGAGTATCTTGTCGATGTTATGTTAGAATTACCCATGAGTCAAGGTTTTGGAATGTCTGCTGCAGGTGCTTTGGCTTGCGCTCAAGCCCTGTCTAGATTAAGCGAATCTTCAATCGATCCTGCAACTATTGCACATATCATCGAGAGGCGCAACTCTTCGGGATTGGGGGACGTTCTAGCAGCATCAGTTGGAGGTGTTGAACTGCGTTTACAACCCGGTGCCCCTCCGGCTCCAGGAAAAGCAGTATCATTTGCGATTGAACGCGAAGTAATTCTATGCTGGAATCCTGAAGCGAATAGGCATACTAGCACATACATCGATGATGCAAACTGGCAAAAATCGATTAGTGCAGCGGGAGAAGATTCTCTATCGAGACTATCGGTTGGAGAGTGGAATGAATCTAGGTGGTTGGAGTTGTTAGATGAGGCAGATTGTTTTGCAAAAAATGCCGGCATGCTGGAAGAAAAGGGCAGAAACGAATTGCTTCAAACAATCAAGGATTTGCTTCCTAATGGATTTAGAGCATTATCATGCATGCTAGGAACTTCAGTTTGTATCGTAGCAGAAGATTCAACACAAGATTTAGACGGGATAGACGAGATACTTGCAGATAACGAAATATCTTGTATCAGGACTTCTATTCAATGACCATTTGTTTTGGATAATTCAAGAGGAACGGCATCGAGCAAGATAGTGCCGGGAATATGCAGATTCTCACAATACCCATGTCTGAAAACAATTGCACCTTGTCCCCATTCTTCGATATATCGACTCATTTGTTTGATTGTCTTTTTCCGTTGGAATGAAACATCCGAACCATAGTAGTGTTTTGCATCTATCCATGCAACGGGCTCGCCATTGATTCTTACATCATCTAACAACAGCAAATCTGGAGTGCGCACTGGTCTGCCATGTTCAGCCATTTGTTCAGCAACCATCTCTGGTTGGCGACGAATCCTCACTCCTTTGTTCTCAAAGAACCTGCATAGAACATCTTCGAAACTTTCAGCTTTTTCTTGAGTTTCACTTTGATCTACATTTGAAACTCTATCAGCATCCTCTGCCTTACGGAATTGTTCAAGGTCGCGCTCATTCAAGCGATTTTCGGGATTTCGGAGATTCTCCTTGATTTTGTTTTTTGACCAACCTCTAGCTTTCAAAATTGCCCGAAACAAGTTCATCGGAGGAAAGTCATGTTTCTTTGACAAAGCCACAATGTCTTCACCTTCATCGTACTGTTTGCGCATTTCAATTGCCCTACGCTGCAGGGATTGGAAATTGTAAACACTCTTTTCTTGAAGAATGGCTTTACGCAGACTCAATGCTTGATCAAGGCTGATATTCAATTTAGAGCAACGTTTCTCGATTTCGTTCACTCTGTCTTCTGGTAGCCACCCCCACTCGCCACGTTTGACAACTATATCGATGGCTTCCGCCTCAGTATTGAGTGGAACAGGATTTGATGGCCACTCGATATTGATGTATTGTGGATCTGCAAGGACTTTGGGGAAGGCCATAGGTCTCGGCGATACCTTGAATCGTTCAATGGCTCTATTCACCGCTTCCTTTTCCATTTCTGCGTTTCGCTTGCGACTTTTTTCTATTGGAGGGCCGCCGTGTCGGCGTTTTTTTCGCCTTTTCCGGTTCTTTGAACCGCCATTACCCCCGCTCATCATCCTGTCGGGTGATTGGCCATCCATGAACCCGACGCCTCATCAATCTGTGAATAATTGAAGCATAAAATTCCGCAAAATCGAATGAAAACACGCGTGCATTGGTTTCAAGGAGGAAAGGAGAATCGGAGAACCATGTCAACTCGTGTGGCAACCTTCCTCAGTACCCTGTTGGTATTCTGCTTATTGGTGAATATTGCATCGCCGGTTGAAGAAAAGAAATCCGAGAACATCGAAATGGACGACGCATTAGAAGAGGTATTCACCTCAGCCCGAAACTTAGCGGGCTGGTCATTATCGGCCGGGGGCTTTGAAGATGATTTGGTTAGGGGATACGACATTGGGCCAGATGGCTCAATCTATATTGCTGGCAGTTTTACTGGTTCGATGATCTACGGGGAAGACGGAGTCCAAGCGACCAATATGCAAGGTGATGAAGACTTCTTCGTCGGCAAAATTTCATCGCAAGGTGAATGGTTATGGTTGGTTTCTGGAGGTTCTGAAGGGGCAGATAATGTCAATGATATCAGTGTTGATGTTCGCGATGGTTCTGCATATGTTACTGGAGCATATTGTTTAGGTACGGCAGGAATTTCTTGCAATATGCAATTGAGTTCTCTTTCTCCGCTCGGTAAGTCTTCTGATGATGATGATGGTTATGGATGGATTGCGAGAATAGATAGCAACGGTAATTGGCAATGGGCCAAGAATTTCGGTTCCAGTATGGATGATCAAGGGATGTCGGTCATAACAGATGGAAATGGCAGTGTTTACCATTCAGGCCTGTATATGGATATGATAGAAATTGGAACTGAATTTTTGCCCGGAACGGAGGCTTATTCCCTCTTTTTCGCAAAGATGGATGATAGTGGAACATGGGAATGGGCTAAGGCAGGAACTAGCCCTGAAGGGATAGAACCTTTCGGAGGGGCATGTTTGGATTCCATGGGACAACCCTGGTTCACAGGTTCATTCATAGGTTCGGTAATGCTTGAAGGTCAGGAATTGTATTCGGTGGGTGGCGCGGACATCTATGTCATTCGTATGAACAAGACGGGAGAATTCGCAATAGCAACTATTGCTGGAGGTGATGGGGATGATTGGGGCCATTCTTGCATTGTTGATGGATTAGGTACCACAACAATAGTTGGCAATTTTGAAAATGATTTCAATGCAGGCTCATTGAATGCAACAAGTAGTGGATGGTTAGATGCATTCATTGTAGCAATCGACAACAATGGGACGTGGCAACATCTGGACACATTCGGAGGAAATGGATTTGATGTCGTCCATTCAATAGACATCACTCCGAATGGAGAAAAGGTAGTTGTTGGAAGTATGTCAGACAGTCTGACCATTGGCCAGAATACTTTGACATCTGCAGGTGGTAGCGACGTAATGTTCCTTACATTTTCACAAAATGGAACTGTATCGAATGCTATGACAGCTGGCGGCCCTGCCGATGACAATGGTTTAGGCGTGGCTATTGGAGGAGATGGTTCACCAATTGTGCTAGGAACTTATCAGGGCACTGCATCATTTGGAGCTTTCAGCAACACCAGTGAAGGTGCATTGGATTTATTCCTTTGGCAATATGCTAAGGACGAAGACGGTGATGGAATAGTAGACGGTAGTGATAATTGCCCCAACATTGCAAACCCTGGACAGAACGACCATGATTTGGACGGAGAGGGAGATGCCTGTGAGGACGATATCGATGGAGATGGCTTGTTGGATGATGCAGACGATTGCCCCGAAGGATCGATAGGTTGGACCTCAAACAATGAAACCGATCACGATAACGATGGCTGCCACGATTATTCGGAAGATTTGGATGATGACGCAGACGGTATTCCAGATACCAATGATTCTTGCAGCAAAGGACCGGTTGGTTGGGTTTCAACTCCAGAGGAAGATATTGATGGCGACGGTTGTGCTGATGTGGATACTGATGGCGATGGCTTCGTTGATCAATCAGACAATTGTGTAAATGTAATCAATCCGGAACAAAGCGATAAGGATGGAGATGGAATTGGAGATGCTTGTGACGGAGACATTGACGGTGATGGAGTAAGCGGTGACTTCGACGAATGTCCCGATGGCGAAACCAATTGGCAATCTAATGCAGAAACTGACAACGATGACGATGGCTGCAGAGATTCCGGAGAGGATACCGATGATGATGGCGATGGAGTTTCCGATAACATCGACGATTGCCCCAAAGGGGAGATTGGCTGGAGTACTACAACTCCCGGTATCGACCATGATTCGGATGGTTGTCGAGATGCCGATGAGGACGATGACGACGATGATGATGGTTTCAAAGACACATTAGATTCGTGCCCACTAGGTGCCATTGGCCCCTCACCATTAGGTCAAGATTTTGATAATGACGGATGTAACGATATCTCAGAGGATGAAGATTTGGACAACGATGGAACTCCTAATGATTCTGACCTATGTGCTAATACTCCAATCGGCTCACAAACCGATGCTTCGGGTTGCAGTGATGCGCAAAGGGATAGTGATGGGGATGGCGTCAAAGATGTTGATGACCAATGTGCAGACACGCCCTCTAATGTTGCAGTAAATACTGACGGCTGCCCACGTTCGGGGAGTGGAAATACTGGAGGAAGTAGTTCATTGAACGATGAGAAGAGCAGTGGGGGATTGGGTATAGATCCAGTAATTCTCTACGGTGGTGGCGGAGTGGCAATATTAGCAGTCATAGCAATCATCATCACAATGATGGGTAACAAACCGCCTCCAAGAAGGGATGATGATGATGAATTCGGCATACTCGCTCAAGATGCAATGGGTAGCGTTCAAACTGCCCAAGTAGAGCAATCACAATCATCGTCGATAGGTGGATTTACGGATGAACAATTGATGTCTGCAGGGTGGACACCTGAGCAGATTGCAGCACACCGCCAGCGTTAATCAATCGCTGTTCAATCTCTGTCTACGATTGTCTTGTTCGCTCCCAACGTCTTGTAGCAATCGTTCTCTTAACGCTTCATGCAACCACATTCCTTCGGGTAATTCAATCAACAAACCCTTGGCCAAGAGACGTTCTGGCGGCTTCCCTTGCCAGCCACTTGCTTCAGCCAATGTTTTCCATTTTACTGGCCTTTGGCTGACTGCTAGTTGTGCTAACAATTCTCGTTCCGCTTCTGGTAATGCATCGAGTATTTCTTCATCCAGGAAACGTAACCAATCTCGATGAGTAACTGCCCCATATAGTTCCAACAATTCCATCGCCAAGGGATGCCCACCAGTCAATTGGTGAACCATATTTGCTTCTGGTGGTTCTTCGCTCTTGAATGTGCCAAGCCATTCTTTCAGAGCCTCTACAGAGAGACCTTTGAGAGTGACTTCTCTTACCTTGTCTCGTGTATGCACGTCCCTCCTATCGTAGAATTTGGGCCTTGTTCTACTAATCATCAACAATTGTAATGGGGATTGAACCGCTACTTGTAACAATGAACCTAGAAGGTCATCAGCATGACCATCCATATGGTGTACATCGTCTAAAATGATCAACCATGTCGGCGGAGGTTTTCCTTCGTCCTCTTTACGCCTATATCTTTCTCGTATGGCATCAGAATCTGTAAGGTAAGCAAGTAACCTACGGCGCCATGCATCTACATCTAGTGTGGCGCCGGGAGAAAGTGGTAAGGTATCCATCAACTGATATGGGTCATGTACATCATCAACTCCAACTCTATGCAATAGACTGACTGCTATTCCGTGCTCTCTATCCCAAGGTTGGCAAGGATACCAACAGATGGATAGGTTCGATTCTTTATCCATTCTCTCTTGAAGCCAATGAGCAACCACAGTTGATTTCCCTATTCCTGCGACTCCTTGTACAATCATACAGGGGTGCCTTTCGTCGCGCCAAGTGTCTAAATCAGCCAAGATATCTGCTCTACCATGTACTGGCCTTGTCTTCGGTGGCCGTGTATGATACGTAGCGTGTGCTCCTGCTAGTAGTGTCAATCTTCCAGGGGGTGCGTGCCCCTCCTCATCCTTTTTTTGAATGGGGCCAAATCTGATGTCTCCATAGGTTAGGACTCCTTCATGAATAGCGTGCATTAATACCTGCATCAGGGTAAGGTTTGCTTCAAGGCGTTCTGCGACTTCTTCAGCTTTAATCTCGAGCAAATCCCCATCTTTTCCTCTGATGAGAACAGTCAATTCAGCTAAAATTGCTCTTCTTTCTTGGGCTTCAACCTTGCCAACTTCAGTCAATTGCCATACTTTTTGTCTTCGTTCATCATTCTTGATCATCCTCGAATGCTCTTGCACCAGTTTTTCTTTCAACAGGCTTCTCATAGTTCTCGAGACATTTGGAGGATGTAGTGCGCACGCTTCTGCAATTCCTGGGCGGGTCACTGCACTAGTGACCATGAATTGGTCAGCCTGCTCAATATTTTCCAATAAGTGCAGCAAAATCCTGTCGCGCACGGCAACGGATACCTTGGGCAACTCTTTGGGCACGAACCGCCACTCCGAGGCTCCTTGTTCAAGGATTTCCCCTGTAGTTCAAAATCCCCTTCCTATTTTTACACAAACTAACCATAAACCCTTTTTTACAATACGATTCGCAGGACTATGGGAGTAGCGCAAGATTCGGCTTGCAATATTGTAAGCGGGCCGGTTTTACCCATCATCCTTATTCTTTTGTTCACCCCATTTCTAACCGTTGTCGCTTCTGCCTTAGATACGGACGGAGATGGGGTTGAAGACCATCTAGACGATTGTCCTTTGGCTTCAGGAGATTCTACTGTGGATAGGGATGGCTGTCCTGACAGAGACGGCGATGGAACTAGCGATTACAATGACCGTTGGACCCTTCCAAACACCAGTTTCTTGGAAGATACGATTCTTTCCTCAAATAATGACTATTATGCGGTTGATCATAGTCCAGATGGGCAGTTCATCCTGACCGGTGACGAGGATGGATGGGTTAGAATTTGGAATCTTTCCACCCAATCCAATGTTCTTTCTGCGCAGTTGACTTATGATGGTCAAGGAAGAGAAGTAAGTGATGTAAAGTGGTCTCCAGATGGAAGCCTAGTGGCGGCAGCCATCGATTATGGAGATATATTGGGAATATGGTATGCCAATAATATCACACAACAGAATTCAATCAGTGTTGACGTAGGCAGTAACGATAACCCTGCAAATATTGCTTGGAGCCCGGACAGTTCTTTACTGGCTGTAGCGATTGGAAGGTCAGGTAATGGTGGAACTAATGGTCAAGTGAAAATAATCAATGTCTCTACGGGGTCTCAGGTTCAGACATTGAATCCAAATGGCGAGGATAGATTCTATTCTGTTGATTGGTCTCCTGATGGAAGCAGAATAGTCGTCGGAGGAAATGACGACATGTGGATTTATGATACGGTTAATTGGCAAATCAACCGCAGTATGACTGGAACCGCTGCAGCGAACATCAATGATATAGCGTGGTCCCCTGATGGCAATTATTTCGCTACCTGTGAGGCATGGGCTTCATCCAATTCAAAAGCAAAGATGTGGAACGCAAATACTGGAGTCAAAGTATGGGAGAAGACCATCTCTACTTCTTGTTTGGATGCTGATATTTCTCCGGATGGCAGACTTGTCGCATTTGGTGCAAGTTGGTATCAGAGCGACGGCGCTTCAGTCAAGATATTCGATGTAGTTGGAGGTGGCTTGAAGGATGTCGTTTCAGGACCAAGACCGGGGGGTTGTTCCTCGGGAAGTAACAACAATTGCGGCTCAGTTTACGGGGTATCTTGGCATCCTGATGGACAGCATCTAGTTTCAGTTCATGGTCGCAACGATGAGGGAATTTACTATTGGTACGCAGACTTGGATCCTGATGGTGACGGTTACAATAGTAGCGACCAAGGAGACGGAGTAGTCGATGCTTTCCCTGACGATGGAACGCAATGGGATGATACTGATTCAGATGGATATGGAGACAATCCGGCTCCAGCAAATCAACCTGATGCATGCATCAACGACTATGGTACTTCAATATTCGATAGATTTGGCTGTCCTGATAGCGATGGAGACGGTTACAGTAATCCCGATTCATCATGGACAGTTGCATACGGAGCAGATGCCTTCGTATCAGATCCCGAACAATGGGCAGATGCAGATTCGGATGGTTATGGGGACAATTATCTCTATGATGAAGAAGAGAGTACTGAGTTGCACATTAATCAACGGGGAGATGCCTTCCCGTCAAATCCAAACCAATGGAATGATACCGATGGTGATGGATGGGGTGACAATTTCGCAAATTCATCTTGGATAGAAATAAGGCCTGCAGAATGGCCTGGATTGTTGGACCCATCAGCGACACAAGTCGATACTTTCCCCTTGGACAGATACCAGTGGAGAGATAGTGATGGCGATTGGGTCGGTGATGAACCATTTTCCCCGCGTAGTGATGCCTGCCCGAACCTCTGGGGAGACTCTTACGAAGATAGACTAGGTTGTCCGGACAGTGATGGAGATGCTTGGTCCGACCCAGACAATGATTGGGAAGCCCACCCAGATGGGGATGCAGACGCCTTCCCTAACGACCCTACTCAATGGAGAGATACCGATGGAGATGGCTTTGGAGACAATGCCAGTGGAAACAATCCCGACGATTGTCCAGGAGAGGCTGGTAGTTCATGGCAAGACCGACACGGTTGTCCAGATATGGACGGTGATGGTTGGTCAAATGGCGGTGATGCTATGCCAGTTGACCCAACACAATGGCAAGACCGTGACGGAGATGGCTATGGTGATAACGCCAACGGGAGTAATCCTGATGCTTTCCCTGATGATGCAACTCAATGGAGTGATCGAGACGGAGATGGCTATGGAGACAATCCAATCGGTTTGAGTGGAGATTGGTTCCCAGATGAGCCTACTCAGTGGCATGACTTTGATAGTGACGAGTGGGGAGACAATCCCGATGGTGTGCGCGGTGATGCATGCCCTGACGAAGCAGGACCCAAGCCTAAGTCTTCAAGTGATCAAGGGAACCCATTGACCCGCGGCTGCCCAGATAGGGATTTAGACGGCTATCCTGATCCTGTAGACAAATTCCCTGATGATACCTTCCAGTGGAATGATACTGATGATGATGGTTGGGGCGATAATCAGGGCGTCAGCAATGGCGACGATTGTATCGACGTTCCTGGAAGTAGTAGCGAAGCCAACCTACAGGGTTGCCCCGATACAGACGGCGACGGTTGGGCCGATACCATCGATGAATTCCCAAATGATTCCTACCAATGGAAAGATTCCGATGGCGATGGCTATGGTGACAACTACATCTGGGAAAACAGCACTACAAATCAGACTCTCGATGGTTACGGTTTGAGAATAGAGATGGGAGATGCATTCCCCAATGAACCAACTCAATGGTCAAATGTAGACGGCGATTTCCGCGGAGACAATCCGAATGGCATTCAACCAGATTACTTCCC
>CEPK01076457.1_pt1 | contig 11743 bp, 8 predicted proteins | sample 356231 | NCBI WGS metagenome assembly CEPK01 (sample SAMEA2620259, study PRJEB7988) | marine metagenome | biome: marine biome (ENVO:00000447); feature: deep chlorophyll maximum layer (ENVO:xxxxxxxx); material: "saline water (ENVO:00002010), including plankton (ENVO:xxxxxxxx)" | depth 80 m
AATAGTGATAGTACGTTTGATATATCCTGGAGTGGTTTTATTGATACGGTAAGTGGTATTGTTTCTTATGAGTATGCAATTGGTACAACTCCTGGAGCTTCTAATGTTATTTCCTGGACAGGAAATGGCGTGGATACAACTGTAGTTGTAAATAATCTTGATCTAACTCATGATGGAACATATTATGGATCGGTAAGAGCTACCGATGTTGTAGGACATGTATCAACTATATCGACTAGCAATGGAATAGTGGTTGATATATTTGATCCAACTGTTGGTGTGCCCAATGATGGTGGATTTGTTGATTTAGATTATCAGGGACCTTCGGATACATTAGGGATATTCTGGTCTGGAAATGATACGAGGGAAATTGCCTTTTATGAATATTCTGTTGGAAGTTCTCCTGGAGATACAAATATCATTTCATGGATGGATAATGGATCAGAAACACAAGTAACAATTCCTAATTTTTCACTCACACATGAGTCTGTATACTATGCAAATATTCGCGCATATGATATGGCAGGAAATGTATCAACTATCGAATCCAGTGATGGTATTATGGCTGATTTGCATCCTCCAACCGTAGGGTTCGTAAACGATGGTTTAGATGATGATGAATCGTATACAGCTTCTGATACAAACTTAGTAGCAAATTGGGATGGATTTGCAGATACAACTAGTGGAATCATGCGTTATGAATACGCTGTAGGGACAATACCTGGATCTACAGATATAACGGGAAGCTGGATTTCAGCAGAATCAAATAATTCAATTTCAGCAGATCTTATTCTGGAAGAAACTATTACTTATTACTTTTCAATTCGAGCAATAGATCAAGTAAACAATATATCTTCAGTAGTCTCAAGTAATGGAATAATTACTGATTTTACTGGCCCAGCTGGTACGTGGGTGTTTGATGGTGATTCAGTAGATATAGATCGACAAAATTATACAGATAGCTACCAGTCGCATTGGAAGCAGTTTGATGAGCAGGGTTCAGGGTTTCTAACTTATGAATATGCTCTATATAATATGGATAATTCTCAATATGTAACTTCTTGGACACAAACATTGGACACCTTATGCAATATCAGTGAATTATCATTAGAGGAAAATATCACTTATAATGTACATGTGCGTGGAATTGATAGTGTAAATAATGTAGGTGAAGTCCTTATGAGTAATGGTGTATTGATTGATCTCTCTGCTCCAGCGAGTCCAATGAATTTAGTTGCATGGTTTACTTCTGAGAGGATTTTTATAGAGTGGGATCATAATCAGGAAGTTGATCTAAACCATTATTCAGTATATGGTGGAACAGAAGCGGATCCAACAACATTACTTTTCACTACCTCTGATTCATCAGCGGAAGCTTTTATGCCAACCTATGAAGATGGAAATACATATTATTTTCGTATAACAGCAACGGATATACCGGGAAATGAAAGTCCTTTTACAAATGATGTTATGGGCATTCCGCAATCTGCATTAATTACAAGAGAAAATCCGAATCCAGATACTTTCTTAAATGCTAGTGATACAACGTTAACAATTCATTTTACTCAGCCTTTAAATTATGTTGGCGATATAACTGCAACAAGTATCGCATATGATAATATGAATCTGTATTCGACCTATTCACCAGAGGATACAGCAATCATTATTCATTTTACAGATCCGTATGCATCGTATGATACTATTCATATAGAAATAAGCAATATTTTAGATTGGTCCGATAATGAAACAGACACAAAGCAACTTACATATACAACTTATTTATTAGCGGATTATGATAATGATTTTGATATTGATGTATTAGATCTAAATAGCTTTAAGACAGCTCTTACAAACCAAGATTTTTCCTATGAATTAGGACCGATAACAGGTACAGTTCCTCATTTTATACCAACTCCAAATAACATTTTTGATTTACGTGATGTTATGGCTTTTGTGCAGATGTGGTACTGGTCAAATAGCTCTTTACCTTTAATTGTAGGAACTATGCCAGAAATTGGTTCTCGAATTGAAATTGAACAAATAGATCAATCTATCGTTGTTTCTCTACCAGAAGGTTCAGCCGCTGGACAAGTTTTTATTGAGTACCCGCCTAGTAGTAAAAAGTTTTCAACTAAGGCCGATATAACAAATGAAGATCACATTTATTTGAGTAGCACAGATGATCATACTGGAAAGATTCTAATAGAATGGTCTGGTTCTATTGATGATAATGAAACGGAAATTATTATTGATAGTTACTCATTTGATCGAAATGACATGCCAATATCTATTGGTTATTCTATATATGGACTTGATAATGAAGTTATTAGCCAGGGCATGAAAAGTATGCAGATTAGAGCAATACCAGATGAATATTCTTTGCATCACAATTATCCTAATCCATTTAATCCATCCACTACAATTCTATATGATATACCAACAGCAGGTCATACGAGATTATTGATTTATGATTTACTTGGAAGGGAAGTAGCTACGTTAGTTAATAAAAATATGGATGCTGGCTATTACACTACTCGTTGGGATGGTCGGAATCAACATGGACAATCAGTAGGAGCAGGTATGTATTTTTATCATTTGCAAAGCGGGCCATATCGTAAATCATTAAAAATGCTTTTGGTTAAATAAATTTACAAATATGCAGAAATATTTAAAAATGACCTTTCCATTTGCCAAAATACAATTATCCTGTAAATTCGCTGGCATTTTTATAAAAAATTCTGAGGAATATTATGAGTAGAGTTTGTGATGTAACGGGAAAAAAACCAATGTTTGGGAATAATGTGAGCCATGCTCATAATAAAACCCGTCGTAGATTTAATATTAATCTACAAAAAAAACGTTTTTGGCTTGCAGATGAGAGTCGGTATATAACGTTAAATGTTTCTACACAGGGTATGCGTTTAATTGATAAAAAAGGTATACGTCGAATAGTGAATGATTTGCGAGCGCAGGGTAAGAAAATCTAATTGTATTATTGAATTTAATTCTATTAATAAAACAGCCCTCTATATGAGGGCTGTTTTATTTTATTCACTTCATTGATATAGTTGTACCTTAGCCAACCAACAACTATATCAAGATCTAGCCTTTATTGTGATATACTTAGTCTTGCTGTCTACGAATAAATGCAGGTACGTCTAGGTCTTCTTCTTTACCGTAGATTGCAGGATTAGTATCATCGAATTTAAATGATGGTTGAGGATCCTCTTGTTGAGATGTATCTACAGAAGGTTGCTCAATCATTTCATTTTGTTGTTTGAAGACAGGTTGATTCACTTGCTCTACCAACTCTTGAGTAGGTCGTTGTATAGGCGTAGTGACTTGTTCTGCTTCGGGTTCGTGCTCTGAAACGTAATTTCCTTGATTAAATCCTGTGGCAATTACCGTTACTCGTATTTCATCACCAAGAGATGGGTCAATTACTGCTCCAAAAATTATATTTGCATCTTTTCCAGCTTCTTCAAATATAATATTTGTAGCTGCATCTACCTCAAGAAGAGTAAGATCTGCACTTCCAGTAATATTAACTAAAACGCCTTGAGCACCACTTATTGACGCATCATCTAATAGCGGGCTTGAAATTGCTTGTTGTGCTGCTAATACAGCCCTTTCTTCACCTTGAGCAACGCCTGTACCCATAATTGCTTCACCCATCTTTTTCATGATTGTTTGTACATCAGCAAAATCTAGGTTGATTAAACCATGTACATTAATCAAATCAGATATTCCTTTTGCAGCTTGGTGTAGTACTGAGTCGGCCAATTTAAATGCCTCCACAACTGTTGTATCTGTTTCAACAATTGACATTAGCTTCTGATTTGGAATTGCGATAACAGTATCACATGCTTTGCGCAGCTCTGCAATTCCTTCTAAGGCCCTGTTCATTCTTTTTGGACCTTCAAAATTAAATGGCAATGTTACGATACCTACTGTTAAAATTCCCATATCTCTTGATAGTTTTGCTATCATTGGAGCTGCGCCAGTGCCAGTTCCGCCACCCATACCAGCAGTAACAAATGCCATATCTGCATCTTCTAGTATACCTTCAATGGCTTCTTGATCTGACTGTACAGCCTCACGGCCAACTTCTGCCTGTGCACCTGCGCCAAGCCCTTTTGTAAGATTTTTACCAATTTGTATTTTATTTTCGGCAGCATTATTCTCTAAATCCTGTGCATCTGTATTTATTGCAATAAAATCTACTCCTTGCATACCTGCCTGGATCATACGGTTAGTGGCGTTTCCGCCAGCACCTCCGATACCGATTACTTTTAATTTTGCTTTTTGTTCTGCTAGACTATCGAATTCAAACAGCATTTCACTGCTCCTTCCTTGGTTGGTTAGGTTTGGTTTTGGTCATGTGATTTATGTAAAGAGCCCTCTGACCCAATCTTTTATATTTGTGACTGCTTTACCGATGGGTGTTGCAGTCATATCTTTCATTACCATATCTCTGGTAACACTGTTCCATTGAGTTAAACCAATGGCCGCAGTAAAGTCTGAAGTAGAAGCTACATCTACTGCTCCACTAAAATTTTTGTGTTGTCCTATCCGTACAGGTAAATTGAATTTTTCCTGCGCTAAAGGAACAAGATTTCGCAACATTGCACCTCCACCTGTTAACACTATACCATATGTTAATTGTTCATTTATCCCTGCTCTAGAAATTTCTCTTCCTACAAGTTGTATTAATTCAATCATACGAGCTTCAACATAACGTGATAATTCATGTTCGGATACTTTTCTAGCAATTCCACCATTCTTAACAGGAAGATCAAATTCTAGCTCTGTTGAAGACATAGAAGCTTTTGCAGATGCGTACTTCATCTTTATCTGTTCTGCGTCTTCCATTCCTATTTGTAGCATGACAGCAATATCATTTGTTACAGTATTTGCTCCAACATCTACTACCGCAGAATGTCTTATTCCTCCATCGTAAAAAACGGTTATATCTGTTGTTCCGGCTCCAATATCTACAACAGCCACGCCCATATCTTTTTCATCAGCATCCAATGTGGCGATGGATGATGCTAAACCTTGAAAAACTAAACCTTCTACATCAATTGCTAACTCGTGAACACAATTAACTAAATTTTTTGCAGTTGTTGCAGCCATTGTAATTAAATGAACTTTGGCTTCCAATCTTCTTCCAGACATACCCACAGGATCTTTAATGCTATCCATTGTATCTATAAGATATTCTTGTGGTAAGATGTGCAAAATTTCTCTATCAATCGGTAAAGAAACTGCTTTTGCTAGATCTAAAACTCTAGCTACATCATTTTGCGTTATTTCTTGTTCCATTGGAACATTATTTGAAGCGCCTTTTTGAATAGCAATTGCTCCTTGAGTATTAATGCCTCTTATATGATTTCCTGATATAGAAACCGTTGCACGATTTACTTTTACACCAGACATTAACTCTGCTTCACGTACAGCAATTTCAATGGATTCCATCACTTTATCACGATGGATAATTGATCCTTTTTTTATTCCTTGTGAAGGAGCTTTTCCTACTCCTAGAATTTTATTTGATCCTTCTTCAGATTTAATTTCAGCTATTAGACAGCAAGTTTTTGAAGTACCAATATCAATACCAATCTCAACATTCTTTTCATTTATTTTCATGCTTCTATTCATACACGTTCCTTTGCTATTACTTGATTTGTATAGCGGAGATCAAGATAGTTATAATCACTTAATTGTCTTTTATTTTGTAAAGAGTTTTCGAATTTTCCTAAAATCTCGATCTTGGACCATATATCATTATTCCCCAAAATAACTTTGGTCGGATAATCTGCAAGTATTATTACATACTCATCATTCGCATTAAGAGTAACTTCAGAAATATTATTGTAGAGAGAAGGATATGTATCAATTATTCTTGTAATTAACCCCATTGTTTCTTGAACTTTTACAGAAACTGTTTGTTGGCCCGAAGGGTAAAGTTCTTTTGCTGGGTTGAAACCAGATAAACAAGGAATAAGAAAATCATCGGATTTACCTTGATCTGGCAAAATTATGCCATCCCGATCAAGCATTAATATTGGATCTATATTTAACATTGCTATAGGTTCTCTTTCTACAATTTCAATTGATAGGGTAGAGGGGAATTGGCGAGAAACTCTAACAGCTTTTACATAGGGGTTGCTCTCTAATAGAAGGCTCACTTCTCTTAAGTTGATTTCTTCTAATTCAACACCATTTAATATTTCTAGCTGGGAATAGAATTCTTCCTCTGATACTATAGAAGCACCAGTTATTTTTATATTTTTTCTTATATCTTTGAGCTGGGATAGCTTAGTATAGCTTGACCAGCTAAATGATGTATAAATTAATAGCATTATCATAACTGATAAGCTAGATCCAATGATTAATTCAGTATTTTTTTTCTTTTTACGTTTCATATATCAAATGTTCCTGGTGAAAACCCGAGGGTCTTTATTTCTAATTCTAAATTAATATCAAACTTTTCAAATACAGTTTTTTTAGCAAGTTTTATCAAGTCAACAATATCCTTAGCCTTAGCTTTTCCATGGTTTATAAAAAAATTTGCATGTTTTGTTGATATTTCTGCATCACCAATCCGAGATCCTTTTAAACCTGCTTGATCAATTAAATAACCCGCGGCTAAATCTTTTTTCGGATTTTTGAAGACACTTCCAGCAGAACGAAATCGTAATGGTTGCGATTCTTTTCGACCTTTACTTGCTTTGGCTCTATCCTGTTGTATCTCATCAGCAGGTTTTTTATTTAAAATAAAACTTGCAGATAAAAGTATTTCATCTTCTGGAAAAGTCGAATTTCGATAACTAAATACTATATCATCTTTTTGGTATATTCTTGTTTTACCATCCATCGACATTGCTTTAATAATATTGAGGCAATTTGATATTTCTCCACCAAATGCGCCTGCATTCATTATAAGAGCTCCACCCAATGTTCCTGGAACACCTATCATGCTTTCCATGCCTGTTAGATTTCGTTTGATTGTCTCTTTTACTATTTTACCTAGCATGACGCCTACTTCAGCTTCAACTTTATTTCCATGGATTTTTAGATGAGTTAATGATTTACCTAGCGTAATTACTATTCCTTCAAATCCTTTGTCTGAAACCAAAAGATTAGACCCTGATCCTGCAAAAAATGTATCTATTCCTTCATTTTTAGCAAAAATCAATATTTGTTTTAAATCATTTTTATCCGAGGGCGTGATATAGGCTCGGACTGGACCGCCAATACCATATGAGGTGTGTTTTGCCATTGGCTCATTTTTTAAAAATGTACCTTTGACTTGCTTATTCAACATACTAATTGCATCCAAGTCAGGCAGCTTCCTCTAGCTTTGTTAGATGATTCATATAGGACTCCGCATACCTCCAAATATTTCCTGCACCAATTGTTATTACCATATCATTTTGTTGACACAGGTTATCTAATCTTTTTTCAAGATTTTTTAGATCTTCAACATAGTAGACATTTTTATGTCCTGTTTTTTTTGCAAATTCAGCAACCATCCTACCATTAACACCTTCAATTGGTTTTTCTCTAGCAGGAAATACATCTGTTATAACTAAAATATCCGCTTCCATAAGCGCTATTGCAAATTCTTGATAGAATGCTTTAGTTCTAGAATATAAGTGCGGTTGAAATACGCTTACAATACGTCGACTCCATCCATTTCTTGCACTATCTAAAGTCACTCGAACTTCAGTTGGATGATGCGCATAGTCATCTACAACCATGATTCCATTTGCTTCTCCTTTAATATCAAATCTCCTTCTAACGCCTTTGTACGATTCTAGTCCAGCTGCAATATCATGAAACGGGATATTCATTTCGATACCTAAAGCAACAGATGCCAATGCGTTTAACACATTATGTTCTCCAGGAACTTGCAAATGTATTACACCAAGTTTTTCCTTTTTATGGAATACTGTAAATGTTGTTTCAGATTTATTGTGAATAATCTCGCTTGCATAAAAGTCACTTTTCTTAGATAAGCCAAACGTGATTACTGGTCTTTTTATATTTGGAATTATCTCAGCAGCAGCAGGGCTTTGATTCCCAATGATGACTGCACCATAAAAGGGAGATGCGTTTGCAAATTGAGTAAACGCATTTTGTAAATCATATAAATCTTCGTAACAATCAGTATGTTCCAGTTCAATATTTGTAATGATGCCAATTGTAGGTTGTAACGATAAGAAACTTCTGTCAAACTCATCGGCCTCCACTACAATTATATCACCTTCTCCAAGCAATGAATTAGTATCTATATTTCTTACGAGACCCCCTACAACAAGCGTCGGATCCAACCTTGCTTGACTTAACATTGTACCTACCATGGAAGAAGTACTTGTTTTACCATGAGTACCTGCAACTCCAATGCTTGTTTCCTTTAAAGCGATTAATTCACCAAGCATTTCAGCTCTGCGAATAATAGGAACATTTTTCTTGATAGCAGCAATAATTTCTGGATTATCTTCTTTTACAGCACTTGAATAAACTAGCACATCAGCATTCGATAAATTTTTGCTATCATGTCCTTTAAAAATTTTTGCACCTTTGTTTTTTAAGTTTTGAATAACTTTTGAATCATTTATATCTGATCCAGATATTTTGAATCCTTGATTCAATAATAACTCAGCAATACCACTCATACCTATACCACCTATACCTACAAAATGCAATTTTTTTACATGTCTAAACATTATACTTGAGCTATATCTAAAATTTCGTTTACAATATTTTTTGTAGCATTTGGTTTTGCTATTTGAAGTGCATTATTGCGCATTTTTAATAATGTATCTTTATCATTAATTAAATCGAGAACTGTTTTTCCAAGTACATTTTTATCAAGACTATTTTGATTAATCATAATTGCAGCACCTGCCTCCACAACTGTCATAGCATTTTTCGTCTGATGGTCCGCGGTAGCGGTAGGAAGGGGGAGGAGGATGCTAGGCATACCGCAGACCAATAACTCAGACAAAGTCAACGCGCCAGCTCTTGAAATAACAAGGTCGCTGATTGCGTATGCAAGATTCATTTCTTTTATATAAGGTCTAATTTTTATTATGCTACTTTCTAGATGTTTTAACTCATTATAATTCTTTTCACCTGTTTGCCAAATAAGTTGGATATTGTTATCTTCGAAAATATTTAATGTTGACTGTATAGCTCTATTAAGAGGAACAGAACCTTGACTCCCACCAAATAAAAATACAGTTTGCAAAGAATGATTTAATTGAAAAACATCGTACCCAATCTTTTTAGATCCTTTATCAATCTCATCACGTATTGGGTTCCCTGTTACATTAATTTTAGTATTTATATATGACTTAGAGCTATCTGTGCCAGCAAATACTGCTGTTGCTTTTTTAGAAAACATTCTTGTTGTTAATCCAGGATATGAATTTTGTTCTTGAATCATTGTAGGTATATTTCTATCTATTCCAATCTTTACAGGTATAGCGCTAGCATATCCACCTGTGCCAATAATTACTTTAGGATCCATTTTGTCAAATAAAGATTTGATTTTTCGTATAGATAATGGTATTCGAACAAATAAAGACAAATTTTTTATAATACTATTTATAGATAATGATCTTTGATATCCACTAATTGGTATAAGCGTATGTGACAGTTTTTTATTTGGAAGTATATTTGACTCAATGCCAAACTCTGATCCAATATAGTGTACTTTAACATTATCAGTGCATTTCATAATTTCTTCACCAATTGCTAATGCAGGGTAAAGATGTCCTCCTGTTCCTCCTCCGGCAATCATTATACAAATTTCCTCATCCATATACCCGCGGACTCCATCCACTTGTGTGTATCAAAGACCTTTTTGCCTGACTTATATTAAGTAATATGCCCATGCTAACAAGATTAATCAACAGACCGGAACCACCATAACTAATAAATGGCATTGGCAATCCAGTAGTAGGGACTACACCAGTTACAACTGCTGCATTTATAAATCCATAAAGTATAAAATTAAAACTGATACCTATTGCAAGAAGAATACCGAAAGTATCCGTACTTTCTTTTGCTATTTTTATTCCTCTTTGGAAAATAAATACAAAAGTAGATAAGATAAATATTGTGCCTATTAGACCAAGCTCCTCGCCAATTATGGCAAAAATAAAATCTGTATGAGGAGTTGGTAGAAACAAGTTTTTTCCCATACTATTCCCTAATCCTAATCCTAGAAAACCTCCATTACCTAGGCTAATTAATGATTGTTTTATCTGGTATGATTCTTGAACTCCAGCAGATTCTCCATAAAAAAAAGTTAAAACTCTTTGCATTCTATAGGGTTTCATTAACATAATTGGAATAAGAACCATTAAAGAAACAGCGCCAGTTGCAGTTAAATGAGAGATTTTAGCTCCACCTATGAATAACATCATAAAACCAATTAACCCGATCATAGCTGCAGTACTAAAATCAGGCTGAATAACTATCAATCCCATTGTAATAGCAAGCACACCTATTAGTGTGGAAAAACCATTATAAAAATCCTTTATTTTTTCTCTATAGCGATCTATATATGCTGCTAAATATATAATAACGGATAGTCTTGCTATATCTGAGGTTTGAATAGAGAATCCTCCTATATACAACCATCTTGCTGGTGCATTATTTCCTTGAATCCAATAACTTATTTTGGTGCAAAAAAGTAGAATAATTGAAAATATTAGGAAGTATTTTGAAAAATCTTTTAAATAACGGTAATCGAACATCATCACAATGAACATAAAAAAGATTCCTATTAATAGTCTTTTTAGGTGAGCTTGAAGATAAATAGTTGCTGTTGCTCTTTGGGATTGATCCAATGAAATTGAGTTACTTGCACTAAATAACATAATTGTTCCAATTATGCAAAGGAGCACAACTCCACTTAACAAATAATGATCATATTTTTTAGTTATCACATCAATGTATTTCATTCACTTATTTCCATAGTATTCACTAAGTCTTTAAAATAATCACCACGATGTTCAAAATTCTCAAACTGATCAAAACTCGCGCAACCTGGAGACAATAAAATTATATCTCCAGGCTGGCTGTAGTTTTGGGCAAGACTGAGGGCTTCTTTAAGATCCATTGCCGAGGTAGATCTTACCGCATCCCTTATTGCTAAGAGTATTAACTCCTTAGCTTGCCCGAACGCGATCACTGTTTTGAGGTACTTGTGGGTATGAGGAAGGAGTGATCGAAAATCACTACCCTTATCCAGACCTCCTAAGAGTAGGATAATAGGTTGTGATAAGCTTTGTAATGCTACATTTACTGCATCTAAGTTTGTAGCCTTAGAATCATTGATGTATATAATGTTATTTATTTCAGCTACTTTTTCTAATCTATGTGGCACACCTGAAAAAGAAGATAAAACTGTAGATATTTTTTTATTTGGAATCCCAATTATGTTAGCTGCTGTAGCAGCTGCTAATGCATTAGATAAATTGTGTTTACCAGGCAAAGATATATCTTCCATCTGAATAAGCGTGGCGTGCTCTTGAGTATAAATTTTTGTACGATTTGGTTGAAAAATCGCCTCCGGATGATAATTTAATCCGAAGGCGACTTTTCTAGAGGTGGACTCCGCAATTTCCTCTACCAATATATCGTCATCTACATTATATACAATAAAATCTTCCTTTGTTTGATTTGACCACATATTCATTTTTGCTGAAATATATTCTTTCAT
>CEPK01032840.1_pt1 | contig 11711 bp, 13 predicted proteins | sample 356231 | NCBI WGS metagenome assembly CEPK01 (sample SAMEA2620259, study PRJEB7988) | marine metagenome | biome: marine biome (ENVO:00000447); feature: deep chlorophyll maximum layer (ENVO:xxxxxxxx); material: "saline water (ENVO:00002010), including plankton (ENVO:xxxxxxxx)" | depth 80 m
TTCAGAGACCTGCGACAACCTTGTTATCATGTCATCTTCTGGCTGCTTTCTTCTTCTATCAAGTAAATCTTGTGTGTACTCAATAAACTGTTTTGCTGCTTCTTCAGCGTTGTTAGCATTTTCTTCAGTAACTTCAAAGTCGTACATTTTGACAATTTTATGTGACCAATCTAAAAATTTTAAATGATCACTTTCAGGCACTCCTAAAAGCTTTCCAATAATACTTACTGAATAGGGTTGTGCATAATCTTTTAACATATCGAATTGTGTACCTTTATTTTTTTCAAACAACTCATTGGACTTTTTTTCCATATAAGGGACTAATTGTTGAACTGATCTTGGTAAAAAAGCTTTTGCAACTAAACCACGAAGTTCTTTATGAAGTTGTCCTTCAAGATTTAATAATGAAAACTCTTCAGATTTCCAGAAATTGTCATAGGTTGCATATTTATCAGACCTTTTATACCCAACAAATGTCAGTGGAATGTCTGTACCTGACAATTCCTCTTCAAAACCTTCGATATGATGAAATGTTGTACCGAATGTTTTAGTAGATTGAATAGACCTTACATCTGCATATCTTGTAAAAAAATACAAACCATTCACCTCATCCCAAAACACGGGTGTTGCTTCTCGAAATTCTCCCATAGTTTTGTATGGATTTTTTATAAAATCAGCTTCTTCTGTTGGTAGGTGAAGCTCAGGAACACTCATGAAATCATTATATTCTTATACTTTTTGACTTAAAAATAATTTGTACAATATATAAAAATTATATATGAAACTCTTAAACCAATTGTGTAAAATATTCTAAGATACATTTTCAATGTTTATAAGGTAACCATTGTCAAAAAACCTTTTAGAAGATGAGGTTTTTATGTCAGTAATAAAAGTCGAGAACTTAACAGTTCAATATGCTGGCGAAGAAAAAAATGCACTAGACGGTGTATCGCTAGAAATTGAAAAAGGAGAATTTGTAGCTTTATTAGGTGCTCATGGTGCTGGAAAAACTACTTTGTGTCTTTCTTTAAACGGAATAGTTCCAAACATGATTAGTGCAGATATGTATGGAGCAATTGAAGTATTGGGTGAAATACCTCCAAAAATACCTGTAAGACAATTAGCAACAAAAGTTGGCAGCATTTTTGATAATCCAGAGTTTCAAATGAGCCAGCTTACAGTTTTTGAAGAGGTCGCATTAGGTCTCCAAAACCTTGGAGTAGAAAAAACTACAATTGAAAAAAACATAACAGAATCTTTAAAACTAGTAGGGCTGGAAGGCTTTGAAGAAAGATCACCTTTTGAAATTTCTGGAGGACAACAGCAAAGACTTGCTATGGCTTCTGCATTAGCAATGAAGCCAGAAATATTAATCCTTGATGAACCAACTTCTAACTTGGACCCTATAGGAAAAGAAGAAGTATTTTCAGTTACAAGAAGCTTAAACCAGGAAGAGGGCTTAACAGTTATTATTGCTGAACACGAAGTTGAAGTGATTGCTGAGTTTGCAGATAAATTAATTCTTTTAGATGAGGGTAAAATTAATGAGATTGGAACTCCACAAGAAATATTTCCTAAATTTGTTGAACACCAGGAAGATGTTGGAGTCAGGGTTCCACAAGTTACTGAATTAGCTTCAAAAAAGTATGAACTATTCGAATCAACACCCGTCACACTTGACGAAGCTGTAAGGATGTATAAAGGATGACAGATTTAACTGTTTCTAACTTGCAACATACATATCCAAATGGTGTTGTTGCTGTAAACAATGTCAATGTTGAAATCAAACAAGGAGAGCAAGTTTCAGTTGTAGGTCAAAATGGATCTGGTAAAACAACTTTAGTAAAACACTGGAACGGTCTATTAAAACCAACTGAAGGCAATGTTTATGTCGGTGATTTAGACACCATTGATCACTCAGTCAATGTTCTAGCAAGAAAAGTTGGATATGTATTTCAAAATCCAAACCACCAAATATTTGCTTCTTCTGTTAGAGACGAACTTGAGTTTGGTCTTGTCAATATTGGCCTCGAGGAAGACGAAGTAAAGAGAAGAGTTGATTTGATTTCTGAAGAATTCGGTCTTGTTGAATATTTAGAGACTAATCCATACAGACTAGGATTCTCAATAAGAAAAACTGTAGGAATGGCCTCAATTATTGCAATGGAGCCGGATGTAATTGTTCTTGATGAACCTACAACAGGACAAGATTATCTTGGAATAAAGGCAATTAGATTAGCAATAAAGAAACTTAAAGACCAAGGAAAGACTGTCATTGTGGTTTCACATGACATGCCATTAGTTGCAGAGGATACGGATAGAGTATTAGTTATGTGTGATACTGAGTTAATTTTTGATGGAACACCTTCAAAACTATTTTCAGATAAGTCAACATTGGAAAAGACCAATCTATTACCTCCGCAAATAACAAGTTTTACACAAAAAATAGGAATTTCTAAAGAGAATGAGAGCTTATTGTCAGTTGAAGAGGCAGCTAAAACCCTATAGTTATTGTTTTTTTTCCTAAAAATTAAATAATCTTAAAATTTCATTTTTTTTCTACGCATGTCGTCAAAATATTTTATAGAATGAAATTATCAATGTTCGTAAGGATAACCATTGTCAAAAAACCTAAAAATTGGTGGTGGTTTTTGAAACCACTCCCAGTTTCATTTATTTCAAATGGGGGAGAGTAGATGAATGAACAAGCCACTCAGGGTGAAAAACTAAGTAGCTCCACAGGCGGTGGAGTTCCATTAACATACGTTATTGCATTAGTACCAGTTGCTTCTGTTTTAAATGTTATTGGCGGAACCGTTGCTGGAGCGTTGAAGCTACCTATTTTCTTGGATATGATTGGAACAGCAGTTGTTGCTATGACAATCGGTCCATGGTGGGGAGCGCTAGTCGGAGTGATCACAAACCTAACGATGGGCTTTTTAACAGGTCCAGTTTCTATTCCATTCGCAGCATGCAACGTAGTTGGTGCTTTAGTATGGGGATATGGAACAAGGTGGGGTTGGGCTAACGATAAACTAAAATTCTTTGGTCTATCAGTAGCTTCAGCAGTCTTTGTATCACTTATGGCAGCACCAATTGTCATTTTTGTATTTGGTGGTGCTACAGGACATGCTTCAGATGTTTTAACAGCTGGATTACTAGCAGCTGGTAATGACATGTGGGCAGCAGTATTCTCAAGTAACATTATTGTTTCTTCAGCTGATAAGATTCTATCGTCATTTTTGGCGCTAGCAATTATCGGCGCATTACCTACAAACTTGCAGGTAACAGGTCCAATAATGAAAGCTGAAAATATGGGCAAGGCAGTCTTGATAACAGCAGGTACGGTTGTAGGTGTGATCCTAACAGTTGTATCTATGAACTTGTAGATAGGAGGATAGTATGAGAGAAGTAACATCGAAAGATGGTCTTGGTGCTGGTATTATCGGCCTAGGCATAATGTACGCAATATACCCATGGGCATCATCAGAAATGGCTGGAGATGCTGCCTTTGGTATGCTGTCTGGACTTTGCTTAGTAGCAAGTCTTTTAACAGTTCTTTGCGGGTTAGCTGTAATAAGAGCAAAAGACTAGTAAAACTGTAAATGCAAACTGTTCAAAAAGTTGAACAAGTAAAACATTTACCTTTAAAATTTGGCGAAATCGCCCGGTACGTAATAGTACCGGGCGATCCAAATAGAGTCCCTTTAATTGCAGATTCCCTAGATAACTCTATTCATCAAGGTCAAAATAGAGAGTTCAATGCTTACAAAGGAACTTATAAAGGTATAGATGTTTCTGTCGTTTCAACAGGAATCGGATGTCCCTCAACTGCTATTGCCGTTGAAGAATTGTCCTATATTGGAGCTGAGGTACTAATTAGAATAGGCACTTCTGGTTCGGTTGATAAATCTGCAACAAAAGGTGAGATATTTATAGCTACAGCTGCAGTAAGAGATGACGGAACTTCAAAACAATATATGCCAATTGAATTTCCGGCTATTGCTTCTCATGATGTTGTAGATAACTTAATAAAAGCTTCAAAAGATCTAGATATTGATACCAAAGTTGGAATTTGTCAATCAAAGGACTCTTTTTTTGGAGAAACAGAGCCGGAAAGAATGCCAGTTGCTCCATATTTAGACTATAAGTGGTCATCATGGAAAAAAGGTGGAGTTGGTGCCTCAGAAATGGAAGCCGCAACTTTATTTACATTAAGTCATATAAAGAAAATTAGAGCTGGTGCAATTCTCGCAATTGAAACTTCAGATAAAGAAACGGTTCAAGATATGACAAAAATAGTTTTAGAAAGTATAACTTATATGGAGGGAAGTAGAGATGTCGAAAAATAACGATAAAGAATCAACAGGTGGTTTATTAGACAATGATATGCAATACCACGTACAGTTAAGGCAAGGGGACATTTCTGATTTCGTTATACTTCCTGGAGATCCAGGGCGAGTAGAATTTATTGCCGAACACTTTGACACGGCATCTTTAGTGGCTGACAACAGAGAGTATAAAACTATGACTGGAAAATATAAAGGACGAGCTGTTTCGGTTACATCAACAGGCATTGGTTGTCCGTCAACAGCAATTGCAGTCGAAGAGCTTGCTAATGTAGGAGCAAAAACTTTTGTTCGTTTGGGAACTTCGGGTGCAATGCAAGACTATACAAGAGTAGGAGATAAAGTAATTGCTACTGGTGCAGTGAGATACGAAGGAACGTCTATACAGTACATGCCAATTGAATTCCCTGCCGTCGCTTCTCATGATATGGTTTCAGCATTAATAAAATCAGCCCAGAATGCAGGCTTGATACACCATGTTGGTGTAGTTCAGTCAAAAGACTCATTTTATGGTCAACACAATCCAGAAGATATGCCTATTGCAGCAGAATTGCTTCAAAAATGGGACGCATGGGTAAAAGGTGGTGTATTATGTTCTGAGATGGAGGCAGCTACCTTATTTGTTGTTGGGTCATACAGGAAACTTAGGACAGGGGCTGTTTTACTTGTTGCTGGAGATCAAGCAAAGCAAGAATCTCTATCAAAGGATGAATACAAAGCAAATATGACAGAATCTATAAATATGATACTTGAGTCGAGCCTTGAAATTGAGGAAGGTTCATAATGGCAAGAGTACCAGTTGGAGCATACGTACCAGGCGATTCTTTTTTTCATAAAGCACATCCCTTTGTAAAGTTTTATTGGGTTGCGGCATTTGTAATATTTTGTTTTTTCAATAAAAATCCATATGTAAATTATTCATTGACTTTAATTGGTTTAGTTTTTGTAGTCCTGACTAAAACCCTCCCAAGCTATATAAGAGCAATGGTTATTTTCTTCCCTGCAGCATTCGCAATGATATTTCTACAATCGATTGTTCCTCCAGCTGTATTTGACAATCCAGAATTATTGGCAGAACTAGGACCCTTTTCTTTATACACTGAGTCAATTATTTACGGGATGCTTTTTAGTAGCCGTATATTATGTATTTGTACTTGGTCTATTTTAATGTTGATGACTTTACACCCAGGAGAATTATCTTCAGCATTACAAAAAGCTCGTGTGCCATACACTGTCAATTTTATGATAACTACAACTTTGCAATTAATCCCCATCCTTCAAAGAGAGTTTGGAATTATTTTATCTGCTCAAAAATCAAGAGCCATGCAAGCTCAAGGATTTAAAGCTTTATTACCATCAATAATTCCAGTTTTTGCTGGAGCAATAGATAGGGTTTCTCAACTATCTATGAGCCTTGAAACCAGAGCTTTTGGCGCCAACAAAGAAAGAACATTATTAAGATATAAAAAATTTACGACAAAAGAAACATTACTTTCTGTTCTTTCCCTTGCACCAATTGTTCTCGTTTTCTATGGAAGGGCTAACTACAATGCATTTGTGCCATTAGATGGATTTTCTTTAACTCCTTTTGCTGGATCTTTCATTGTAATTTTTTGTGGAACTGCCTTTCTGTCTATAATTTTTGGAGCAACATTTGCCATAAGGCTTCTTGGCAAGAAGTAGTAAAATAATTGATTCAAAAAAGCTCTGAATATATAAAAAAGAATTTTGTGTTTAACTATACAATGTTTATTTTCGATAGCATTGGATTTGGCTCAGCTTTTGCTTTACTTATTCCTCTAAGCTATTCTCCTGACATTGCATTTGAAATATCGGGAGCATGGTTCGCTGCACCTTCAGTGATAATTATTTTTTATTTTTTAAATATTTTTGGCCAATTTTTGTCATCTTCAAATAGGAAAAAAGAAGAAGATTCAAAATTTGATGTTATAAAATGGGGGCTTTTGGAAAGGGTCGGATTTGTTTTAATTTTCTTGTCATTAAAGTATTTTTTAGAATCAGAATACATACTTTTATTATTTTTAAGCACTTATGCAATTTTTGTATATAGTTCTGGAGCTATTTTACCTGCATATTTTGATTTAGTTTCAAGACTTTTGTATAAGCATAGGGCAATTTTTTTTGCCGCAAATTTAACAACAGGTTCATTAGCAGGTTTTCTAGTATCTCGCTATGTCGACAACCGAATTCAAGAAAATGGTCTTATTGATGGTTTCTTAGACGGTTTACTTGTCGTTATTGTTATTACCTCACTTTCATTAATTCCTTTAATTTTAATTAAGGAACCAAAATCTACTAAAACCTTAAAAAGCAAAATAACTATTACATTGATTAAACAAAAGTTATTAAATTGGTATGAGATATTTTTTAAGAGCAATGATATTAGGGTGGTAGCAAAATCAAATATAGTAATTGCTATCCCAGAATCAATGGCACCATTTTTTACGATATGGCTCATTTCTTTCTATTCAATTGATGCAAACAGGATTGGAATATGGGTTACATTATTATTAATAAGTCAAAGCCTAGGTAGCTTCATTGTTCCTATAGTTGCATCAAGGCTTGGCTTTAAGATTACATATATTTTTGGATTGATATTTTATTTTATTGCAAGCGGATTATTCTTAATTGACCCTGTAACATTCCAGAATTTAATCTTTATATTTGCAGGTTTGGGATCAGGAACATTTGTAACCTCTCAAAGTAATATATCAGTCGAAATTGGTACTGTAGGTGACGCGGGCAATACTAATGCAATGCTCACCGCCTTCAGACTGCCAGGATTACTTTTAGGCCCCTTTATTTTTGCATATTTTGTAAATTTAGAAAATATAAGTTTTTTTCTTATAGTATCTATGATTTCTTCAATTGCAGGATTTGTGATTATGAATTTTGAATTGAAAAATAAAATACTTCCTCAAGTTAGATTCTGGACTAAAGACTCTTAGTTTCTTCCTTTGTATAAAAAAACAAGTCCAGCAATTAATACGATTACTGAAAGATATAAATATATTCCAAAAATAGAGCCAACAGCTGCCACTGTTAGTAGCGCAAATCCTGTTCTTTGATCACTGTTATAAGAAGGAAGGTAGTAAAAAATTTTGTTCAAAATATGATTTTTATCTTTTATCCTTTTCTCATCTATCCAAAATACAATAAATATAACTATAAATGTAGCTAAAAGAATCATTTGCTCTCTAAAAGGTAAGACAACCATTATGTTGAATAAGAAGACTGGGTGCCAGGTTTAGTAACTGAGTCTGAAGCACGTTCTATAGCTAATTTGATTGAGTCCTCAGTTGTAAGACCAGATGCTATTGCGTAAGAAAATGCACCGACAAAAGCATCCCCAGCTCCAGTTGTATCAATTGCTTTAACAATCGGTGCACTAATTTTTTTTACTAAACCGTTTTCAATATATGCTGCCCCTTGTTCACCCAGTGTGACAATCAGGTTTGATTTTATTGTTTTAGAAAAATCTATTAAATTATTGTCTTCAAAAGCACTTAACCCAGATATGGTTTCAAACTCTACTTCATTTGGTATAAACCAATCAGTAACATCCAAAAGATTTTTTGAAGGAATTTTTGCAGGAGCGGGATTTAAAATTGTCGTAATGTTGTTTGATTTTGCGTATTCAAAAACTTTTTCAGTAACTTCAAGCGGAATTTCAAATTGTCCAATTACTACATTTAGATCTCCTATTTTTTTTATAGCATCTACAGCAGTATCGCCATTAATTAAATCGTTTGCACCGGAAACTACAATAATTCTATTTTGACCTGAACTATCAACCCATATTGGTGCGACCCCACTTGATCCAGAAACTCTTTGAATGTGATCAACGTTTACGTCATTTTTTTTATAGTTTTCAATAGTCATGTCTGCATATACATCATCACCTAAGCAGGTAATCATATATGTTTCAGCACCCATCAGTCCTGACATAACAGCTTGATTTGCTCCCTTGCCACCAAAACCCATTTTGTATTCGCTACCAAAAACAGTCTCCCCATCTGACGGGGTACTGTCCACATAGGCAATTTGATCAATATTAGAACTACCTACAACGCAGATTTTTGCCACCATGCAAGAATTATAAAAATAATTTATTGTTTTATCTACTATGATTTGATTTATGGGGGTTAATTGGGAATCTAAAGTTTTGAGTTCAGTAGGGAATGTTATTGACAATGCCCAGCACCTATCAGTAAGTGAACATAACATAGAAATGGTTGCTGATTGGTTAGCGTACGAAGAATTCGGACTCCCTAAAAATAATAAAACAAATAAAGACCCTGACAACTTTATTCGAACGACAATGCTTATTAATACTTTAAACTTTGCTTTTACTGACTTCGATACTTCTATTAAGTACGAAATAGAAAGAGATGGTCAGAGACTTTCAGACAGTGAAGCTATGTTTACTCAAGTTCACGAAGCGATAGACTCTGGTATTAACCTACTTAGCGGTCAAGTAATGGCAGAATTAACAGTCGAAGATTTAGAAAAAATTTTCAAGGGAAACATTGAGATGCCAATGCTGAAAGAGCGTACAGAAATATTAAATCAGGTAGGTACAAAACTTATAGATAGTTATGAAGGAGATTGGTTGAAATTTATAAATCAAGGACCAAAAAAACTTTACTCGCAAGGAGAAGGTTTAATTGAAAGATTGGTTTCAGAGTTTCCACGATTTAATGATTCCTCTATTTATTTAGACAAAGAGGTAAATTTCTATAAATTAGCACAATTAGCTTTCTGGGGTATTCATGGTGAACTTGCACACACAGGTCATTTTAGGATTGAAGACATGGAATCTATGACAGCATTCGCAGATTACATAGTGCCCGTTGCTCTCATTGTTATGAAAATAACTCAATATTCAGAAGACTTGGAAGAAAAAATAATGCATGGAAAGATGATAGAAAGAGACTCAACTGAAGAAATTGAGATACGTGCTGCTTCAATTTATGCGACTGCAAAGCTTACCGAGAGTGTGAATAAAAGAAGAAAAGATGTTGGGAGTATAATAATACCCCAACTTGATTATCGACTTTGGAAACATTACCATGCCACTCATTTTCCTCACCACTTAACGTATACAACCATGTATTAAATTGAAAAATATTAATAAAAAAACTCAAGAATATTGAGAGACGGCATGAGGATATTCTTTAAAGAATTTGATAGTCTTAACATATGACACAGAGAAAATTTTTTATAGACACTGATACTGCTTCTGATGACGCAGTAGCACTTCTTATGGCATTAGAGACTCCTGATGTTGAGGTGTTAGGTGTCAGTATTGTATCTGGAAATATGCCTGTAGAACAAGGAAGTATTAACGCTAGATACACTATTGAGCTCTGTAAAAAAGACACACCTGTATATGTGGGCTATGACAAACCAATGGTAAAAAAAAGAGAGCATGCAGACTGGTTCCATGGTCCTGACGGCATGGGTAATATGAATTACCCAGTTCCAAAAATTAAAGAGAACAACTCTGACTATAAAGAAGTTCTAAATACCTTAGTTAACCAATACCCTAATGAAATCACTTTAGTCACTCTAGGTCCCTTAACAAATTTAGGTCAATTCATACTGGAGAATCCCGAAACTTATCAAAAAATAAAAGATATTTATATTATGGGTGGTGCTTCAACCACAGTTGGAAATGTCACCCCAGCTGCAGAATATAATATTTGGTGTGACCCCGAAGCAGCTGAAATTGTTTTTCAATCTGGCCATCCTGACATCACAATGATTGGTTGGGAGCTTTGTAGAGGTGGGGCAAACTTAACAGAGGATGAGATGGATTATGTTTATAGTTTTAAGACCACCAAAGGCGACTTTGCAATCGACTGTAATAAGCATGCTCTAGATTCAAGTCAAAATTGGCTTGGAGATCCCGGCCTAGGTTTACCTGACCCAGTCGCAATGGCAGTTGCTTTAAATGAAAAGGTTGTAATTAAAGCAAGCAGACACCATGTAAAAATTGTATTAGATGGACCAGCACGAGGAATGACGATAGTTGACGAACTAAATGTAGGGGAAAGCGAGCCTCATATAGATGAAAATTGGTCGCACACTACTAAAAATATAAATGTTATTTGGGAAATCGACAATCAGGAGTGGAAAGAAACTCTATATCAAACTCTAAGAAACTAGTCTTCTTTCCACGTCTCTTCTAAGTACCCTTTTCTTCCGCTCGCTTGAGCGTACATCTGGTAACGCATGCTTTGTTTTTTATAGAAATCTTGATGATATTCTTCAGCAATATAAAACTTTGGAGCATCAGTAATTGCAGTTACAATTGGTTTGTTAAATTTTCCAGAATTTTCCAACTCAACTTTAGAATTTTCAGCTAATTTTCTTTGGTTTTCCCCAACGGTAAATATTTCTGTTCTGTACTGAGTGCCGACATCTGCAAATTGATAATTTAATGCTGTTGGGTCAATATTTCTCCAAAAAACTTCTAACAATTCTTCATAACTTACTATTTCAGGGTCATAAAGTATTTCAACAACTTCTGCATGACCAGTTGTTCCAGTAGTTACTTCTTCATATGTTGGGTTTTCTACACTTCCACCCATATACCCTGATGTGGCCTCAATTACACCATCTAAGTCTTCAAAAGGTGGTTCCATGCACCAAAAACAGCCACCCGCAAAATAGGCTTTTTCATAACCTTCACTCATGCTTGTATCCACTGTAGTTATTGAACATGATATTAATATTAACAACAGGAAAGTTTTTAAATAACTCATATGAGAATGTTATTGCTCAAAATTCTAAAACCTAAATTAAAAAAAAGTTTAAAAAATCTAAGTTAGATATATAATTAAATTAATCCTTCGACCTGTAAGGCGGAGAGAGGAATATGAAAATAACAGTACCTAAAATATTAGATTTAAAGTCTAAACGTCAGATAACAATGATGACAGCTTATGACTTTCCAACATCAAAAGCAGTTTCCGAAGCTCAGATTGACATAATACTTGTAGGAGACTCTTTAGCTCAGGTCGTTTTGGGCCACGACGATACTTTGTCAGTAAATATGGATGAAATGTTGCACCATGTTAAAGCCGTTTCTCGTGCAAAACCAGACTGTTTAGTTGTTGCTGATATGCCATACATGAGTTATCACAATACAAAAGAAGAAGCAGTTAAAAATGCTGCAAAATTTATTCAAGAAGGTAAAGCTGATGCGGTCAAGCTCGAAGGGGGCTTTAAAAGAAAAGAAATTATCGAGGCAATAATTAATGCAGAAATTCCAGTAATGGGACATTTAGGCTTAACTCCTCAATCTAAAAATATGATGGGCGGTTATAAAGTTCA
>CEPK01018507.1_pt1 | contig 11705 bp, 22 predicted proteins | sample 356231 | NCBI WGS metagenome assembly CEPK01 (sample SAMEA2620259, study PRJEB7988) | marine metagenome | biome: marine biome (ENVO:00000447); feature: deep chlorophyll maximum layer (ENVO:xxxxxxxx); material: "saline water (ENVO:00002010), including plankton (ENVO:xxxxxxxx)" | depth 80 m
AGTTATAAAAAATAAAGAATCTCGCATGGATTACCACTTGAACTTCAAGGATCCTAATCAAACTACTAATCTTCCTAAGACAAGGTACGACAGTTTCCCTGATGGACACCCAAGTGTTGAAGGACATAGGCAGATCGCCAAAGATGTTATAAAAGTAATAAATAGTAACACTATATTCAAAGGAATAACATGTCCGTAGACTTAAATTCATCAGCCAAAACATATAATCTAGCAGTTAGAGCAAAAGGTAGACTATCTGCGGATGGTATTATAGAGTTCCCAAAAGCATGGGCGGGTAAAGTAAAGACTAATACTATCTCTATTATACTTACTCCTTACAAATCATATCAAGAATTATATGTTGAGTCTATATCATATGGAAGTAAAGCAATAGTAAAGAATGCAGCAGGATCTCATATTCAAGGATGGTATTTTCTAATCGCTAACCTACAGGACGGTGTAGAAATAGACACCAGCACAGGTAACTACAGTAATACTCAAGCGTTTGAGTAATGAATGGTAGAGGTGATGGCCGCAAACTAAAGATTTGGGGTGAGATATACCATAAGTACAGAACAGATTCAGGCAAAATTTACATCCAAGAGGAGGGACAACCAATGGCAAAGAATCGAGGGGATCATGCACCAACATTTGGTGCAGTCAGAGTAAAGGGTGACATACCAGACAATGGGGTTATAAATTTCCCTGCTGATTGGAAGGGTAAGATAGACATTGACAGTATTGTCATAATGGTTACACCACATGGTGCATTCCAAAGATTATATGTTGACTCTATACAAGGAGAAGTTTCAGCAGTTGTAGCGAATGCTATTAGCGGACCTATCAAGGGTTCATATATGATAATCTGTAACCTTAAAGGTTATCCTAAAAATTGATACCTTTATTATTAAATTTTGGAACTGCATACTCTGCGACCAGTCCATTGTGGCGAACTCTACAAGATGATACTAAGTATCTGCACACTGGACATCGTAAGAAGACTCATTGGTTATGGTTACTAAGGAATCAAGATACCAATGTGGAGAGGAAGTTTGTTCTCACACCAGAACCTTCTGCTCAAGCACCATCAAGACAGCATATAAAATTTACTAAAGAGGAGGAGGACTATTTCTTTTCTCTTCCTACATCTATAGAGAAATATATTGAATATTATAAAAGGCATTGGGACTATCTTGATGGTGAGTTCAAGTCGGTGGGTGACTTCTGTAATAAGATGGCAGTGGCAGATGAGGAATATCTTTGTTTTCTACGTGACAAGTTGTCTGAACACTTTGATGTTAAGATAACTCTGATATTCAGAGACCCTGTTCGTAAGATATGGTCTGAAGCACGTACAGAATACAGTAGAATATACAACAAGAAGGGTGGTATAAGACGATCAGCTTTATATGGTGAGGTGTATGAGAAGTATGCTAGAGTTTTTGGTGAGGAGAGAGTGTTACCAATGGTTATGGAAAGGATATGGGAAGACCCTAGTGAACTGTCAGACTTCTTAGGACATCCTATTCCAAAAATGCATAGGAATGCATACTATCCAGAGAGAGGTACTAACATAAAAGAGTTCCCTGAGTTCTGGGATCAATGGAGAAATGAAAAGAATCCTATAGACTATGATAGGTTGAGAAAGGAGTTTGATTTATGCTATGTGGATTATAAAAGAGTCTTTGGAGATGTACCTGTAGAGTGGGGTAAAAAGGACATAGATATAGTATGAAATTTTATTTTGATGGATGCTCCTTCTCACATGGGTATGCCATGAGTGAGTATGGACATGATTTCCTAGCAAATCGTTGGACAAAATTAGTTTCTGATCACTACGGTGCAGAAGAATTCAACTTGTCATCAGGTGGTGCTGCTAATGACACCATACTGAGACATTTTTTTATGGGAGAGAAGTTTAGAGAGCACAATGTGATGAAGAATCCTATACGATTCGATCTCAACGACTTTGATTTATTTTTTATACAGTCTACGTCACCTAGAAGAGGTGAGTATTGGAATAGAACTACTATGAAGTGGGAAAGATATAAGTTTAGAGGTGTCAAGAAAGAAGCAGAGAAGAGAAAGAAAAATCCTGAGTTGCAGAGGTGGATACAGTACTGGTTGACTGACATATATGACCCAAAACAGGGTGCAGTTTATGAGACTGTGATGATGAAAGCAATTACATCACATCTTAAACTACTGAAGAAACCATACATAACTCTTACGTTTATGAATCCAGAGAGTGCTGTTATGGACTACGACATATATCTAAACGCTGCAAGTAAACACTATGTGACTGAAGAGATAACTACAAAGTATGATAAATTACCTGATGGACACCCATCACCACTGGGTAATAGACAAATTGCTGATGATATTATAAAGTTGATAGATGAAAAAGTTTTACTTTGATGGTGACTCATGGATGAATGGTGGAGGACTAGAGTTATGTGGTCTTCCTAGGAAATCACGTTGGTCTACCTTAGTATGTGAACATTTTGGAGCAGAAGAAACTAATTTAGCAACTGGTGGTGCACCTATTGACACTGCTATGCGACATCTATTTACTGGTAAGTATAAAAAGAAAGAGATTCCTCTCCATGAGTTTGATATGTTCTTCATACAACTGTCTTACCCTCGTAGAAGAGAATACTTTTGTGATATTGAAAAGAGATGGAGGAGATATCATCCAGATAAAGATAAGTGGGCAGAGGACTATCTCAAATACAAATACAGTGAGGTACAGGGGAGAGTAATAGAACAGATTGCAGTCAAATCTATAAGAGCATACTGTAAAGAACTTGGTAAACCATTGTTCCTGTGCACTCAATGGAAAAATGCAAATAAAGATTTAGATTATGACCTATTTCTCCATACATATGCTAGACTACCTGATGGAGGGCACCCTTCAGTCAAAGGTCATCGTCACATTGCTGATGATGTAATAAAATTTATGACAAATGAACTACATTTTTGATGTTGATGGCACACTGACTCCTGCTAGGAGACAAATGGACTTGTCTTTCATGGCATGGTTCATAATATTTGAATGCAAGCACCCTGTGTATCTGGTGACTGGTAGTGATAGACAGAAGACTATAGATCAGGTGGGTCTTGATGTGTATAACAGAGCACAGAGAGTATATAATTGTTCTGGTTCAGATGTGTGGGAGGGAGATCGTAATGTTTATAGAGACGATTGGAAACTACCTCATGATGCCAATGCATGGTTGATGTTAGAACTCAAGCAAAGTAATTTTACTATCAGAACTGGTACACATATAGAAAGGAGACCTGGTTGTGTCAACTTTAGTATCTTAGGTAGAGGTGCTAACTTTGAGGAGAGAGAAGTATATAAGCAATGGGATAAAGATGAGAATGAGAGACATCAAATTGCTAGGAGATTCAATAGAGAGTTTCCTGACCTCTATGCTACTGTTGGTGGTGAGACAGGACTAGACATAGCACCACAAGGTAGAGATAAGAGTCAGATACTTAGAGACTTTGATGGAGATATAAAATTCTTTGGTGATAAGATGGAGAAAGGAGGTAATGACTTCCTTCTTGCACAGACAATAAGAGAAAAAAAATTAGGTGCTACCTATTATGTGTTTGATTATAAGCATACTTGGGAGATATTACAGTACGAAAATAAATGAAATTTTATTTTGATGGTTGCTCCTTTACATTTGGTCAAGGAGTGCCAGCAGATAAAAGATGGAGTTACCTTGTAAGTAAACACTTTGGTGCTGAAGAATTTAATATAGCAAGTAGTGGTGCCACCAATGATACTATCATGAGGCACTTTTTTACAGGACAAACTATGAATGAGTATGTTCCTGATATGACATTTGATCTAAAAGATTTTGATTTATTCTTTATTCAATTTACTTTTCATATAAGAAGAGAGTACTATGATAGCAGTGCCAGTAGATGGAGAAGGTATAGGTACAATGATAATGGTGCACGATGGTCACAAAGACACATTCAATTCTTCCAACACTACAGTACAGAGATACACACCAAGTATCAGGAGAAAGTTTTTGAGGAAATAAATCATACTGCTATAACCTCACACTTGAAGTGTCTGGATAAACCATACTTCTTAGGACACTTGGGACAATCCTTTGGTATGACATATGATTATGATTTCCGTACACCAGTTGACCTACTGCCATGTCACCACCCATCAATAGAGGGTAATAAAGTGATAGCAAAAAAGGTTATAGATATAGTGGAGAAAAAATTATTATGAAACCGCAATCAGCGAAGGCAAAGGGTAGGAAACTACAGCAGTGGGTGAGAGATAAACTTATTGAACATAGGGAAGTACATCCTGAGGACATCGAGTCTAGGTCTATGGGTGCTGGTGGTGAAGATCTTATTATGGCACGAGATGCTAGACAAAAGTTCCCTTTTAGTATAGAATGTAAGAACCAAGAGAAGTTGAACGTTTGGGATGCTTATCAACAAGCAATTGATAACTCTGGTGACTACGAACCTATTCTTATAATGAAGAAAAATGGTAAAAAACCACTGGTTGTCATGGACGCGGAAAGCTTTATCAAGTCCAAAGGCTGATATGGAAGACTGGCGTTACTCAGACGAGAGAATGTTACTGAGGGCAGAAGTCTTTCGTGCATTGCAACATCATTTAGCAGACCATACACGTGCAGTGTATGAGTTCTGTACTCTATGGGTAGATCAAGGAAACCCCAATACTAATGGTATTGAACAGGCATTTCAAGACTACCTACGTAAACTAGCAGAGGATTCTTATGCAAAAACTAATTAATGCAGCAGCACTATTCGCTGGTGCAGTATCACTCGCTGTCGTTGGTACAGCAGGGTATGTATACATCAGAAAAGACGCTATCATTGAGAGCGTCAAAGAGAAAGCACTTGAAGCAGTGATGGGAAGCGTTACTGAGTCACTACCTAGTGTTGATCTACCTGATGCTACAGGACCTGCAATACCTTCACTACCTACACCACCATCCCTATAAATAAAACTGCCTAGCAGTTTCTAGATGGAAGATAAGAAGGACAAACCTAAAGGTCCTATAGGTAAACTACAAGAGTTTGCTGAAGATAAAGAAGAACAGTTAGTAATTCTTAGTACATTTGTTCGCCTTGGTATTCTGGTGTGGTCTGGTGCAATATTAACATTGAACTACGTCACAATACCAGGTTGGGAACAAGACAAAATCGATCCGACCTTTATAGCTTCGGTGTTTACGGGAGTTACAGCTACGTTCGGAATCCAGACCGGTGGTAAGAAAAAGAACGGTGAAGCTGGTGGAGGTGTTAACATAACCAAGAAGGATATGGAGATGCTCATCGCCAAAGCAGCAGAAGCAGCACCCACTCAAACAATCAGGTTAGAACAGGGTCCCGTGACAATATCAGCGAGTCCAAATAAAAAGTCATCATAGGATACCTGTGGTATAGTACATAGTAATGTAGTAAATAATACAGAACTATGAAACACTATATCGTAGGTTATCATGACATGATGAACAACGTTATAGAGATCTGTGAGTACGCAGAGGATGCTTTCCAAGCACTACAGCAAGCAAAGCATGACATCCCAGAACTCATAGGTCACCCAAATGCATGTGAGTATTGTTACCTAGAAGATGGAAGAACTTGACTTCATACACTCTCCAAGTGTGAATAAGATAGAGGTAACTATACCTCCTATCAGAGTTCTCAACGTGCCAAATATAAAAGTATTCAATGCACCCTCTGTACCTAACGTAACAGTCCCAGTTACAGTGTACATTGGGAAACCAATAGTAGATTTACCAGGTTGTGTAGAAGCACACCCAGAAGACGAAGGAAAAAGTCCCTCACTTGTCACGGATGACAGTGATGGGACTGTTGTTTTATGTGACGGTCAGTATCCATCCTTTGATGCGATGGACTATGTACCAGAAGATATAATAATAACGACAGAAGCACCACCACCCGAAGTGCAACCACCACCAGATCCACCAGGTGCACCAGAGGTTCCTGAGACTACTGATCTAGGTACAGAGGAACAACCATGTCCTGCACCAGGTCAACCAAGAGTGGGTGATCTATCTCAAAGTGGAGATGAGAAGGTTATAGGTCATGAACTCCAAGGCACGACCTGTGTAGTATTATATGAACCTACTACTGCTATTGAAAAATATTTACCAACTACAAACGTGGTTACGACTACAGCAGTCATAGCAACTGTTGCTACTGCGTCTGCCCTATTTGCAAAACCCCTAGCGGATTTGATTCTGAGGGCTGTGAAACCTCTAATAAAGAAGGCAACTGATACTGTGAAGAAGAAACTGGGACGTCATCGGACTTTGTCTCCTCAGGAGGTGAGATCAAATAAGTATCGGGAGAAGAGGGGTCTACCTCCTTTGAAGGTTCCGAAAAAGAATAAGAAGTTGAAGGGATAGAGTGGGTATGATTTGGTAATGTATTTGGTGGGTTCACTAATACAACATCAGCACATACAGAGTAGTAAGGAGACTTTGGATGGAACATAATTCCCTCCTTCATTAGCTGACCACAATTTTTTAATCTAGCTATCTCAAAATCTAATCTCTTGTTGGCATTTGTCTGCTCGATGAATGCTATCTGCTGTGTTGCTGCCTCTTTACATAACTGAGTCAATTTCCTATCAAGTGGCCAACTTATAGTACCACTGATACCTATTGATATATTCTGGTTGTTTTTCTGACCTGTTCTTGTTGGTTTATAAAATAAAATTTCACCGGGATGATCGGGTACACCGTCATCATTGGCGTCTAGCATGTTGTACACTGGATCCATCCAGTAATCTTCGTAAGGATGCTGTTCGCTGAGACTCCCAGTGAAGAACGGAGTAAGGTTCATGGTAGCACCTTGACACTGTATACCATTACTATAAGTGTTGGTAATATAAGGTCCTTGTAAAACCTGTATTGCCTGATTGGTTACTGAGCCTGAAGAGTTGGCGACTGGATTAGCGGTAGCAGAAACTCCCCCCACGTCTGTGTTTGCTAAGACTGGGGTAGTTATGGTAAAAAGACTAAGGACGGATAGTACTGATGTACTTATTGACTGAAGATTGAGGTTGTATCTGTGACGCTTTGTATTGTTGTTGTTCTTTGTATTATTGTCTGTGTCTGTAAGCCTGGGCCATTGTAGTGCTCCGTGAATTGGAACGCTTGTCCTACATTGTTCTGTGTCCAGTTTGGTTTTTGTTCTAAGTCTAAACCAGTCCATGATGAAGTCACTCCATTCAAAGTATTAGATTGAGCACTCCCCACATCAGGAGATATGCTCGTGCCATCGTGTTGTACGTTTGTCCCCGTTACCGAGTATGTCCAGCCTGTCGAGTAATCCATAGAATTAATCGTCTCTGTCACGGTAGACGTCGTCTCCGTGTGGCTGGTCATCGAGCCCTGTGTGAAGTTAGGGACCACAGGGACTGCAATCGCAGTCGGTGCAGTCGCAAGGACAAGTGCACTGACAGTTATCGCACGATACAGTTTCATTTGTTACCATAACTCCTTATTTTATAGTAAGTTCAGTGACATGCTGTCCTGTAGCTGAAGTACCTGCACCACCAGCAGTTATTGTCATAACCCCTGCACTGGTTATAGTTCCAGCGAGTGTGTCTTTTGTACCAGCAGCAGTTGAAGTTTGATTACTGAAGTTTCCTACAGCACCTACTGTTGGTGCTGATGTTGAAACAGCGTCTCCTTGGGTGTATGACTGGGTAAAGCTGAAAGCTGCACCAGGTACATCTTGAGTTGCTGCTATAGTACCAGGAGCATAAACACCTGAAGTTATAGTACCAACAGAAACAGTACCAGCTGTTGTACCATCTGTTGTATCGACACCGTTTCCAGTGATAGAGAATGAGGATCCAATCCTCTCAACCTGTGTTGCTGCTGCGTTCACTTGTAACTGAACACTTGATGACAGTCTGTGAGTAATGTCTGCACGAGCAGTCATCGGTGCAGCTAACGCTAACATAATAAAAGGAATAAGTTTTTTCATTCTTATACGTAGCATTCTAGCCGTATTTATGATAATATATATCCAACGATAAAAATACCTAGAAACATGAGAATTTTTCTTGACACTGCTGACACAGAAGTGATCAACAAGCACTATGTCACTGGTCTTATAGACGGTGTCACAACAAACCCAACACTTATACGTAAGAGTGGTAGAGATCCCATCAAAGTCTACGAAGAGTTAGCAGAGTTAGGACTCACTGACATCAGTATGGAGGTTGGTGGTAATGCCATGGAGATGGTAGAAGAAGGCAAGAGACTTGCTACTTTGTTTGGAAATGTTGCAACCATCAAGGTTCCATGTACACCAGAGGGTCTATGGGTATGCAGAGAGTTGAAAAGAAATCTTATAAATGTAAATGTAACTTTGATATTCTCAGCAGCACAAGCAATCCTTGCAGCAAAGGCAGGAGCAAAGTATGTTTCTCCTTTCGTTGGTAGATTGAATGACAACTCTGTAAATGGATTAGACTTGATTGAAGAGATCAATGGTATATTCACAGTGCAGGGTGTGCATGAGACAGAGATACTATCTGCATCTATTAGAGATGTGTCTGGTGTGTCTGGTTCATTCGCTAGAGGTGCTGACATAGTTACAATGCCACCATCAGTATTTGAAAAGATGTACAACCACATCTTGACTGATAAAGGGTTAGAACTATTCAATGCAGACCTAGAGAGCATAGCAAATGCGAATCATTCATAACGCAGTATCAGAAGAACTCATCGACAGATGCCTCGATGAGATGAATAGGAAGAGGAAGCAAGACGTATGGGGTATAAGTAAATGGAAGTGGGATGAGAAACTAACGAAAGGATTCAAACAGTATTGTTTCTCATCCAGACCAGAGGTCTATCAGTTCAATGACCTCCGTAACCAGTTGACTCAATATTTTGATCAAGTTCCTACAAACATAAACTATCACTTGTGGTTACCAGGTTCTGGTATCAATTGGCATGATGATAAAGCAAGTTTATATGGTGCTACATTATATCTAAACACATGGGAACCAGAGAAGGGTGGTGTATTCATGTGGAGAGAGAAGTTGAGTGGTGAATTGAAGTGTATTCACCCTCAAAGAAATATGCTTATGATAAATGAGCAGGGAGAAGATCATGCTGTGACACCTATCATGGTCAATGAATCATTTGGTAATAGAAAGAGTGTTCAGATATTCTGTGGTCTACCTAAAGAGAATAGTACTGACATACATGAGAGATAATATAATCTCAAAACATATAGGATTAGACTGGGCAGATGATGTAGAACTGCTCTGCAAGAAACTAATACTACAACATAAGTGGAGTAATAAAAATTATAAGAGAGGTGAATATGTATTTGATATAGCACCAAACAATCTAGGATTCTTTCAACCTCTGTTTGATATAATAAAACAAGAAGTTATAACACTATATCCTAAGGCAGATATACCAGATAGAATATTCAATAAGAGTTGGGCGTACGTATCTAATCAAGATAGGACTGTGAGTTTTATGCACAACCACATGCCTGAGAAAGTAAAGAAAGATATATCTACTGTCTTCTACCTACGGAAACCACCACAGTCAGGTGACATCATGTTTTTATTGGGTGGAGAAGAGTATATACATAAACCAGTGGAAGGTGAACTCCTTATCTTCCCTGCTACATACTATCACTCACCTTTGCCATCTAAAACAAAGGAATATCGGATAGCAATCAATGTCAATGTGGTCACTCTAAATGAGTATGATTACTTCCTTGACAACTGAGGTGAATGAACAGTATAATTATGTCGTTAGTTCAAAAAACAATGTCGAAGAAGGGATCTTTTCTTTCGAGATTCAAAAACAAATCTCAACTCCTTGTATCTGCTGTTGAAAATAAGATAGATTTAGAGTATGATCATCCTAGTCTTTATGATTCTCTAAAGTCTTTCTATCAGTCACAGGACATTTACTTCTATAATGATAAAGATAAAGATTACGATGTTATTATGGAGAACTTAGAGTATGATTTATTGAATACGGGGTTTATTGGATGATTGAAAAAGAAAGAAGACCATGGGGTTACTTCACTGTCTTGAAAAGGAGTGAGAATTATTGTGTCAAAGAACTCTTCGTAGAACCAGAGATGAGAATCTCTCTACAATTCCATAGGTATCGTACTGAGGACTGGGTTGTTGTAGAAGGTGATGGTGTAATAACTCAAGGTAATCTTGAGACACCATGTAAAGTTGGTGATACATTCTTTATACAAATAGAACAACGACATCGTATACAGGGTGGTAAGAAGGGAATAAGAATTATAGAAGTACAAAGAGGTGACTGTCAGGAAGATGATATTGTAAGACTACAAGACGATTATAATCGTGTAGATCATTTTGCATGGGGTCACTACTAATGAATCCAGATGATTTCAAACCAGAAGACCCTGCACATTACCAACGTGGTAAGATACAAGTCTGGGATTTCATAGCAGATCAAGGACTTGACTTCTTCGCTGGTAATGTAGTGAAGTATGTCTGTCGTGCAGGATACAAGGACGATAAAGTCCAAGACCTAAAGAAGGCAAAAGCATACATTGATAAACTTATAGACTTATGTTCCTAGTTACAGGTGGTGCAGGATTTATTGGCAGTAACTTCCTACACTATCTCAAAAAATATACTGGTGTAGATGATCAGGTTGTTATCATTGACAACCTATCTTATGCTGCTGACAAACAATACATGCCACTCAATGATCAGTTTGTATTTGAGTACTGTGATATATCACAGGAGGAGAATGTAAATTATATCTTTGACAAGTATAAGATCAAGAAAGTATTTCACTTCGCTGCTGAGTCACACGTTGATAATAGTATAACTAATTACAGACCTTTCTTAGAGGCAAATGTAATTGGTACAATCAATTTATTGAATGCCAGTCTAAGACATAACGTAGAGAAGTTCCATCACATATCTACTGATGAAGTGTATGGTTCTTTAGAATATTATGACAAGGTATTATTCAAGGAGACAACACCATATGACCCTAGAAATCCGTACTCGGCAAGCAAAGCAGCGTCTGACCATTTTGTCAAGACGTGGCATAACACTTATGGTCTACCTTATCTTATTACTAACTGCTCTAACAACTATGGTCCTCATCAACATGTAGAGAAGTTGATACCTAAAGTTATATACAATGCGTTTAGAAATAAGATTACATACATGCATCAAGGTGGACATCAAGTAAGAGATTGGTTATATGTTTACGATCATTGTTCTGCAATATGGAAACTGGAAGAGAAGAATATAATCAACGATCACTTCAACGTAGGTGGTTCATGTGAGAGGAGAAATATAGATGTTACTATAATGATATTAGATATGCTGAAGAAACCACATGATCTGATTGGTATCAGCAATGAAAGACCTGGCATTGACAAACGATATGGAATGGATCATAGTAAGATTACACAACGCACAGGATGGAGACCTACTACAGATTTTGAAGTAGGTATTCGTGCTACTATCACATGGTATCTAGAAAAGCTAGTATGATTTCACTATACGGTCACGGTTTCATAGGTAAAACTTTCAAGAACCTATACAAAGAACAAGTTGAAGTACAGGAAAGAGATGATAGAGTGCCAAGGCACAATGACATCCTGTACATGATCTC
>CEPK01183776.1_pt1 | contig 11617 bp, 18 predicted proteins | sample 356231 | NCBI WGS metagenome assembly CEPK01 (sample SAMEA2620259, study PRJEB7988) | marine metagenome | biome: marine biome (ENVO:00000447); feature: deep chlorophyll maximum layer (ENVO:xxxxxxxx); material: "saline water (ENVO:00002010), including plankton (ENVO:xxxxxxxx)" | depth 80 m
CCATAGTCAGCATCTACTAGCACCCAACCGTCAGGAGCCTGAACACATTGCCTAAAAGAGTCATCTCTAGGAATCTGCTGATTATTCGGCTTAATACAACTCATCCGACCTGTATCTGCCCCAAGCTGCATATATGAAGCTCGAACAAATCCATCACTATCCATCTTTTCCTGAATAGAAGTCACCATTTGCCTTCTCTTCTCTGTCCTTTTCCATTGCAAGTAAATTTGAATTACTTCGTGGTCTGCTGCATACCCTCTCAATGCTTGCCTTGAAGCACTCTTTTTCCCATTGGAATCTCTAGGCTCCTCACCTAACACAGCCGTAAATTTTTCAAGCAACTGCTTCGGACTGTTCAAATTAAACCCCTTATATTTTTTAGTCCCTAACCGAATAGAACCCTCATCCTTGGCTCGTAAATTAAATGGAGCCATGTCATCGTCACCATCTCTAGGAAGCTTCTGATCTTCAGGCAAAGCTTCATCTAATTTGATTAAAAACTCTCTTCCAAGTTGCTCCACATCATATTCATAATCAGAGCGACACTGCTCTAATGCATTTTTGTTCCAGGGAAGACCTGTTCTCCACATCTGAGCAAGAGCAGGAATAGTCCTAACCTCTAACTCTTCTGCAATATCAAGCTGTCCATAGTTGATCTTGTCTTCCAGCTTTCTGTCTAATTCCAAAAGAACTTCAACATCTTTGGCTGCATACTCAAGTTGTTCTTCACTTAGCTCAGGTACGCTCCAGTCGGATTTCTGCTGTTCCTTAGACAACTCAATACCTAAGTGTCTTTTAACAACACTATCTAATCCATGTTTTAAAGCTGGTATCCCATTTGTAAGTAAACGATTCGCAAGCATCGTGCATCGAAGCGTTCCTTTTAAGTGAATGTTGTGCTCTTGAAGCCAAGCAATATCGAACACAGCATTATGGGCAATCCAAAAACGAGGAGTATCAAAAAATCGTTCCAGATACTTCCAGTCCTTTTCCTCTAATTCAAAACAATCAATCACTATGATTGTGTTCCGTTCTTTGCAACCAATCTGAAGAAGCCTGAGCTTCCCCTTTTCTGGTTGTAGCTGGAGCGTTTCCGTATCAAACGCTATAGTTATGCAGGTATCAAGAAGATGTAGGTTCTCAATACCGTAGTACACTTTGTATTTAGACATTTAAGTTAAGCTCCAGTTGAGTGGGTTTTCCGAGGGAGATTGAATGTTCTAAGAGAGCCATTGTTGCGTCTCTATATCCTTCATAGTACTGCCAGGATTTTTGAGATTCTTCAGCACTATGTTCAGTACGATTAAGGTTGTGCTGTTTGTAAATAGCTTCCTTTTTCGTATTTAATTTATCAAAGGCATCTGATAGTGCTCTTTGAACTTCTAGCTGTTCAATTAGATCCATAATGTTTTAATAAGTAGGGTGGAATTGCGTCGTGATAACCTCTATCTTTTAGATCTTTTACTAATCTTTTCCAGTTATTTTTGTATGGATTTGTCCACTCTGCATAAGATTGTGCACAGTAGATTCTCCTGCAATTTTCAAAAGGTAATTTAAATTGACCTGGAATAGTTCTCTTTAGTAAATGAGACAAACTATGATTAGCATTTCTATGCTTTGAATAATCATTTTTGCTGTGCCATCTAAAGATAAGTTGGAGCATACTGCTAACAAAAGGTTCGTCTAATTTCTGACGACTTCTCCTAGCTTCTTGCTCACAAGATTTATCTTTCCAGTTAAGAGGAGCTTGCTTTTCTGTAGGAAGAACAACTTTACTTTGTGCACTAGGAGTAGAGATAGTTACCTCAACTTCTGGTGTAACAACAGGTATAAGATCTGCTACTTTCTTTTGCCTCTCTTTTTCATCCTCCTTCGCATGAATAGCTTTTAACTGTTCATTAGAAATAGGTTGAATGTCTACCTCTCTCCTTACCTGGGAGAACTGATCTTTAGTTAACTGAACAACCCATATGTCAAGCTGTTGTAGTTCACTATTTTCTTCCTTAAAGACAACATATATAATGCCATCTTCTTCCTTTACAGCGTCAATCTCAGAGCCAGCGAAACTAAGCACAGATCGCTTAGTTAACATCTCTCTTTGATTAAATTCAATCATTTGAGATCCTCCGCTTCGCAGTCACCAAAAAGATAATCATCGTACTTTTTAGCTGTAATTGTTCCAGGTGTGTGAACAGGCGTTGGATCGTAATCATCAATACGCTCCAAGTATTCGATGGCTTCTTCCAAATTGTCCCTCATTTCAGAGTTTAAATGGGCATCCATCATATCCCGTCTATCTTCTCTCGTCTGCACTCTTGTTAATACTTTGAGTGCGTATTTAATGGCATTAAGTTCAGATCTTTCCATTATATATTTGCTCCTTTTTGAAACTTAAGTATCTTGTGCATGATTAAGTGCAGTTCAGATATTTCATCTTTTACTGCATCCCAATCTCCTCTCATAACGTCGTCATGTTGATCACGAACTAAGTTATAAAGAAGATCTAATTCTTCGGAAGTAAATTTATTCATACTGCACACTCCTGGCATACAGAAACACTTACTCTCATTTGATGTATTACAAAGGCTTCTTTGTCTCTATCAAAAGAGTCTGTCATTCCATCTTTCTTTGATCCTAGAGTTATAGATTTTTGTCCATAACTTTCACCTTTGAAAATCTTTTTCTTGCATGTATGGCAAGAACGTTCTTTTCTAGTCTTTTTTAGTTTCATTTGGGTGTAACGGAATGGATACCGCCCCTGAATGTTTACTCCACTACTGTAGCACAAATATTAGCCTTGGGTATATTCGGCAAGCTTTGGAAACATATTGATATCTTGAGATGTGATTATCGACACATCCATACCCATCTCAATCGCAGCAGTCGTATCCGTTTCCATTAGTTCCTGCTCACCAAAACCGTAGTCAATAACGTCCACTCCATTTACAATCCCATCTTCCCCATAAGAGGTGTACCGAACACAAGCAAGAGCTTCTGTGTATCGAATTTGGTAAATAGCAAGGCGAACAGGAAACTTAATCATGGTTTTGGATCGTTCCAGAACTTTTGTGCATTTTCCCTATGTCTGTGTGTGGGAGCGTCAAAACTCTTTTCCCTTGCAGCGGAAGCGTTCTTATTGACAATCGGTGTTTTGTCAAAAGTATTTTTGTCAAAAGTATTTGCCTCCACAGTATCCGAGCCAGGACTTTTGACAAAATGGACTTTTGACAATTCCGTTTTGTCAATAAGATCCGTTCCAGTAGAAGAGGTTTGAGTTAATACACACTTATTATCGGGCGTTAAGGAAACTGCCCTTTTTCTGAAGGTTTTTAGGTTCGTACCAAGAGCCATATAAAAAGCAGGTGGACGACCTTTAAAAGATATATTTTCTGGTGCGTCACACTTAACAATTAACTTCTGAGCAAGCAACTTCGAGAGGCTATATCTGATGGCACGTTTTCTGTGCATACCCCCAACTTTTTCGTGATCAGTTAATAAATCCGCAGACCAAGGAACTCTCTCCTCCCTCATCAACTGAAGAATGTCCAACATGTGCTGATTAGGAGTGTTGTCCTTCTGAGTATCCTTCCCTTCTGGAACGGGACCAATGATATATGTGTAATCAGGAAGCAAACTAAACAACATCCTTTGTCCTTCCCTGTCATCTCTTGACTTCTCTACAGTTACGAGTCTGCTATTGAAGGGAGCTGCCATTTCAGCTAACTCTTTTTTACTCACTTTCTGCATATTCCATGTTTCATCTACAGCAGCCTTAATTGCAGATGTTCCTCTAAATCCACCATTCCTGTTGTTGTGGTGAATCACAATAATTGAACAAGCACCAAAGTCTTGACCATTTCTTCTAGCCAATCTCTTTAAAGGAAGTGCATACTCTCTCCTGTTCTCTTCATAAGGATTGGAGTCATTACAGCCATCAAGACTGTCAATAACAATCAAGTCATATCTTCCTTTCTTCCCTGGACCGCCCCCTTGAATCTTGCAAAACTTTCTATACCAAGCCATATCCCATTCACCAATTACATCAACACCTCTATCAACACCAATCAAATTGAACTGCCTTCTTGTAATCCTTTCACTTTGATCTCCATTCAACCAAAGACATTTTCCCTTCGATATATCCACCATGCCTCCATGCACATTGAAATCTCTTCCCTGACTGATGTGCTTACAAAGTGTTTGACACATAGCAGATTTACCAGTACCACCGTCTGCATGAATCAAAAGCAACCAAGGCTTCGGTAACAAACCAGGAATTAAATAATCAAACGCTGTGTCATCCAGATCTCCCACATCTTTAGGTTTTCCACCTGCATTACGCTTGTAAGACAAATGTGCATCAATCAACCTGTCAATTGCTACAGCTCCCTCTCTGGCCCGTCCAGCCTCCATAGCGAGCACAGTTTTAGCCTGATCAAGTAGAGCAGGATCTTCTATCTCTTCTTCAAGATCTAATCCCCTAGCAATTAATTCTTCACCACCGATATATTCAGGCTTCCATTTCTGAGCAACAGCTTCTATCTCATCAACTAAAGCTGATATATCGTCTCTCTGAAATCTCTTTCTCTCTGGATCGACCTCATCGGCCAACTGAATAAGACTTCCAAAGCCAAGACCAGGACCACTCCTCCATCTCCTATTCCATTTCTGTTCACAAGGATTACCAACAGACCAGCAGTAAGAATATTCAGGATCTTGCTTCGACCAATTCTCCCAAACTTTTAAACCCTCTTCCCCAGGAAGCTCCGAATTAATCATCGCTCCGATCTGCCACCAATACTCTTCCGAGTAAGCACCCTTATGAGGAATCACACTCAAGCAATTCTCAGCAATAATGATCTTCTCTTCCTTGGTTCGTTTAGACCAACGAGTATCTTTCAATCTTCTCTTTGGCCTATCCTCATTCTCTTTTCTGTACTGCTCTTTCATCCTCTCCAACAACCAAGTTGGAGCAACAGGAATATTGTTTAAATCTCCCTCAAATTTATATATCCCTTCAGGAGTCTTAGTTGGTTCATGTCCACCATAAGCACCAAATAAAACACCTTGCCTTCCCCACAAAACTTCAAAGCCTTCTTTATCAGCAGCTACATGTGAAATCCCTTTAACAATTAAGCGGTCTTCTTCAGGAACAATAAAAAGATATTTTGCAGCGTTCTTTTTATTAGAAGTAATCGTTGGAGCGTTCTCTAAATCCTTGCCCCATTTTTTCTTAATTGCACCGAGGTTGTAATCAACATCGAAGATGGTTAAACCACCACTCGCAACACCTGTGAATACTCCAAAAGCTTTGAAATTTTCTGGCTCTCTTTCAATTAATAAGGCAGATCTTGAAGGGGACCAATGTGCACCTGGCTTTATAGCTTCTCCATAGGGTGACTTACCCTTCGCTACCTTTCCATCTTTCATAGTCACGCCCTTTGCATATATCGGGCACGTGGACCAATCAGAAGGACAATTAGAGACGAATTCTAATAGTTGTTGATGCTTACTCATGTGATACAATTGCTTTGTAAATACTTAACTTTTAACCCCATCGGCCCCTTCAGTCCTTGGGGTTTTTTCATTGTAGCTGATTGACAGGTATCTGTCACACTACTACAATAGAAGGGCACTTAGGGCGATGCCCACTTAGCAAACATGCCACTTTTATCAAAAAGAGCACAAGAAGAAGGTAAAAAGTCTTCTTCATCTGGAGTTGACCGCTACCTTAACCCATCCAAATTAGAGGATGGATCATCCGTTAGATTCGCTTTACTTGAGGAAAATGCACTCGACTTCTATGAAGTTTGGGGAGCACTCGTAGAAGATCCTAATAAAAGTAAGCCTTACAGGTTTACAGATGATCCAACACCTGAAGATATTGAAGAAGCAATGGCTGGTGAAGCCACTCGCAGACTCAACTTTGAAGGTACTGCACCTGATCCTGCAAAACTAGCTTTAGCTATTCCCGTATATAATTACGACGCTGAAACAGTTCAAATATTGCAATTCGGGCAAAAGACACTCATCACTCAGTTAGATCAAATCAGTCAAATGGATGATTACAAAGATGATCTACTTGAATGGGATTTTGTCCTATCAAGAGAAGGAGTCAAGAAAAACACTACCTACTCTTTACGCACTGCCCCTAAAAAGAAAAGTGCCATAAAGGATAAAGAAGCTGCCTGGATCGAAGTTCAAAAAGCAGGGTTCGACATCACCCGTTTAATAGACGGAACCGACCCGTTTTCAGATAAAGAGGACTAGATATATAGGGGCCATTCATCGGCCCCTTTTTACTCTTATGAAAAAGAAACAAGTCGCTACCTATGGTCCGTCTGGTCTTACAGAAATAAGACTAAGAAAGTTAATGACGGAAAACGGTGAAGTATCTGCAAATGTTATGGAAGCAGGAGTCTCCCTAGTTAATTTGTATGACTCTCTAAGACAAAATGGGTACACCGAAGATGATTGCTTTGCAGTAGCAAAAAGAATCGGAATGATCTGGCTCGGAAGATATATGGAGGAGGATACTAACTACGAGGAATATATCGTCAAGACACATAAAGACGATGACTGGCTCCTTTAGCTCTTTTATGGTAAACTAATTATGGGAACGTGTACTTTAATGCCTACTAATGTCGGTGTAGACACTCAAAACGCATTAGCAGGACTACATAAATGGAATCTGGAACGTGATGATTCCAATACGATATATCCACATCGTGTATATAGAGATAACAAGGACAATGTATATATTTCAGTAACCCATATCCTTAGTCAAACAGCTCCCCAAGAACAAAAAGATGCCCTGGAACGTTGGCTCAACCGTCCGAACAGCTATGAAGAACGTACTCTTGCCGCAAACCGTGGAACGTACGCTCATGCACACGCCGAATATATCCTCAAAACCACAGCGAAACTCGCAAGGCAAACAGCGAACAGCCGAGGAGTTTGGACCACTGGAGGCGATTGCCTGGAACGTGCACCATCAAAGATCACGGCATGGGCAATGCAAAAGGCCATCCGCAACGCACCAAAAGTCAACTTTAGTGCAAGTGGCTACGCCAGAGGTCTACGGACTTTTATAGAAGCAAACGTAACGGCCATTCATGCCGTGGAATTTTCCATTCATTACACCCCAAAGTATTCCACTCAAGGATTTGCTGGAACGTGTGACTGCATGGTGGACATTCAAGGCGAAGGCCCATATATCGTGGACTGGAAAACCTCCCGCAATAAAAGAAGCGAAGAAATGTACGCCCAATTTAAGGATCAATGCGGAGCGTACGCACTCGGTCTCACCAGTCTCACGGGCATCCAACCAAAGGGAGCTGCAATCGTTGTTGCCCGTAGATCAGGTGAACCAGAAGTAAAAATAATGAACAATATTGACTTATTAGCAGCTAAGGAGAGATACCTGGATCGTTTTCGACAATACTTGGCGGCAATAAACCAAGAAGATTGAACTTAAACGACATATCCTGCCAAGCGTGATTTTTTGTACCAAAAGGGCCATTCATGTGCCTAATTTGCCATTCATAGCCCCTGGCTCGTATCAATCCTTGAAGTTCCTCCATTTCCCAGGACGGTATATATAGCTCCCAATAAAATCCTGGCTCGAATTCTGTATGTAAATTTTCGGGCTTGGTCATATCGACGCAAGCCCTCGAATCGGAGTAATAAATTTTTACTGTTTTCATTTGTGTAATGAATTCCTTTGAGCTGGAGTTAATGCTGAGTTGTAGTAGTCTTGAGCTTCAAGATCTAATCTCATTTGCTCAAGTTCTTCCCCTGTTGGCTCGTAAGCCTCCAGGGATTCTAAGAACGCTTTTTCTCTAGGGTCCATCAATAAGCCTCCAACAAATTTTCGTCGGAGAGATATATGTTTATCTCTCCAAATTTTTTACAAAGTTCTGTGAGTTTGGTTGCCATTGGTTCGGACCAATCCCCATCCCAAAAGCCTGAGCCGTGACCATTTCTAGTAAGAATAAAGTCGTGAGCTGCATAATCCCAATAATCACCCTCCGATAAATCTATATATGTGATTCTGTGTTTTTCTGGATCGAAACCTAATTCGATTGCTTGAGCCTGGAAATTTTCCCAATCGGTCAAAAGTCTTTGCTCAAGTTCTTTTGACGGTTCAAAGTTTAAACAGTCTTCGTGAATTACTCCATTTTCTAGGTCAAGACATGTTGACCATTGGAGCGTTTGCAGTGCGGATTGATAAGACATTTTTAAAAACTCCTTAGTTGTTTTTTGGTTGTTGCGAATTGGGCTGCAAGTTGGCAAGCTTCAAGATGTTTGTTTTGTTCTTGATAGATTGGAATTGCTTTTCTGAAAGCATCAAAAATTAATTCGTTATCACTTCCATTTTTTGAAAGTTTTCTGATGCTTCTGATGTCGTCCCAATCTGTTGTTGGCTCGTTCTCCACTTCTGCCCAGTCTCTATAAGCTGAAGCTTTAGAGCGACCCGAGGAAATAACTATTTCTAGTATTTCCTCTTTTGATAGTCTTTTTTGATCTTCGAGAAGTGTTTTTGTTAATTCACTTCTAATAAATGAAAGAGAGTCTTCTTTATTCATTTTGTAATTCTCTCCCACTCATAGAGTGCGTTTTCTTTTTGGGAAATATGCCAACACCTAAAAACTTTTTGAATTTTTGAGTTTGGGGAAAAAATCAAAAGTATCTGGTCCGTGATTGTCTGGACTAAATGGAAGTTTCCAGACTTATCTCTTTTGTTAATCATGCCTGGTTTAGCTGAGTGATTACATTTACTAGAATATCACAAAATGAGAAAAGCACAATAATTTTTCTCAGTGAGAATGTGAGAAAAGAAATAATTGCAAAGTCTTTTTATTTATGTTATTGTGCTACAAGGTACACCCAAAACCTAAAATGACAGCTAACCAGCTAACAACTATCTCGAAGATTAGAAGAGCTTTCCCAGCTTTCTTTTCTAAATGTCAAATGGACACTTTTAAGTCCAGAGCTTATGACTCTGTAAAAGTCACTAAATCAGGTACTTACTTTATAACTTCTGAGATTTTCAAACATGAAAGAATCGGAGAGTATGAGGTTATTTACCACGAAAAAGACAGAGTATTTAAAGTTCGTTTTGCTGATGAAAATGATATCTATGTAATTGAAGAGTTCGACACTCTCCATAGAGCGAAAATGTATCTAGACAAACTAGATCATGATAATGGTGGTTTTAGAATTAGCCAGCATGAAGCAAATCAGGCAAAACTTAGAATTTTAGGGGTTAAGTAAAATGTTAGAAACTTTTAAAAAACTAAAGTTTAATCAAATAGTTTTGATCACTTCCTCCGATTGTATGAACTCAACACCAACAGAAAGAGCGTACAAAGTGGGAAGACGTACCCACTCTAAAAGGTACAACCTGGAGAAATTAACACTTATTCCTTATAGGTTTAAGGATGTTAAAAAACCTGATCCAAGATGCAAACATTATTTGTATTTTAGAAAGTCAACTGAAAGTCTAACGTTTGCTCATGTTGATCTTGCTTGCTCTTTACATGGAATAAGAGAGCCAGAGATTAGTTCACCCTATGCGGTTAAAACTGAAGCGGTTTAATTTTTGATTCATAGGCCGTGTTCATTCACGGTCTTTTTTATGCAATCATTCAGGCTTTCATTCATGCATTCACTGGTCAAGCATTCATTCACTCATTGGCTTGTTTTTTCTGTTTAACCTGTATCTGCTTGTAAGCTATGAATCTCTGGCTCGTTTTCTCCTATTTGTTCCGATTTGTCGGCGAATTTCTGAAAACTTACTAAAATACTACAGGATAATTTTAAAAAATAGATGTATCATTTTTTACATTTTGGTGTAATTAATGTACTACAATAAATTAATAATTTCTTAAGGTTTCGCTAGGTGAAATCTGTTCATTTTGTACTACAATAGTGATATGAAAAGTTTAACCCAATCCGTAGGTACTTTTCTATTTTCAAATGATCTCATCAAAAAACAAAAAAGCTGAAATTCTTGAGGCTTATTTTGAATTATTAGATGAACATCAAATGTTACAAAATGAGGTGATCAATTTACACAAAGTTGTTCATCCCGTACCAGCGAAAACTTACATCAAGGATTTCAAGGTACGTTCTGAAATACACAATCGCGAGTTGCATTTGTTACTCGAAGATGTGTCCAAATTTTTCAGATTTATTCGCGAGAATTCTGCCTCGATTGTGACACACGCAAAAGTGTCACTTCCTCAGTTCTCCAAGTAGTCCAGCTCCGACCCCTGCCAAGCGGTAGGGGTTTTTTATTGCCCAGGGGGGAAGGTAGAAAAATTTTTTTATTCTCTATCGTTCCCTGGGAACCTACTGATACATCCTAAAATAAGCTCTTTTGTAGTACTTACTTATACTACACTAATGACTTGTCATTGTCAATAATCATCGCAACTAATTTCTTTTTCGAGTAGTGAGTCCTAGTTCCCGCAAGCACTTGCAGCTTCTTAGAAGTTAATTGTAGTAACAAATTGTAGTATCCCTGCCCTGGCTCAGGAGAACGATAAACAAAGAAACTACCCACCCAATCCAACAATCTCCTCACTCGACTGGCTTCGCTTCAACACGAATCGCAAGCTCTGGAGCGTTAATATTCACAGTCTCCACACTTTCCCCAACAACCTTCCCAAGAGAATCCAAAATCTGAGCCGCCGTTTGAAGCTGCCCCTTCCTCACAGCCTTCTCAAACAATTTAACCCTCATACTCTGCAACCTCGAAATCATATTCTCCCGATCTTTCTGCCAATCCTCCTCATTCCACGCATTAACCTGCCTCCAATCAAACCAAGCAGTCTGTTCACTAACTCCTTCTTTCGCAGCATGATCCAAAACCAACTGCCTCACCGTCAAGCCCTCCAACTGCCTCTTATAAAGCCTGTGCTGCCTAGCCTTCACAACCAACGCAGCCGACCTCCCAGGATTTTTCTTCTTCTTAACAATCCCCGAATTCTCTGGAACGAAAGCATCACCGACGCCTCCTAAAATAGCTTCAGCCACGGGCAGAAACACATACAACTAAAAGAATACTAACCCGCAAAATGATAAATAGTCGATAAACACAGGGGGAAGGGTACAAAAGATGACTAATATGTAGTACATGGCAGTAAAAACACAACCACTATCTTTACGTTGGGCGCAAGGCGAGGTCTTCAATAACGAAAAGCGATTTAGAGTCTTAGTCGCTGGCCGCCGCTTCGGAAAATCATACCTCTCCTGCATCGAACTCCTAAAAGCAGCAATATCCAGACCAGGAGAAACATACTTTTACTGTGCCCCGACCTACCGCATGGCAAAAGACATCGCCTGGAAAGAAATGAAAAAACTTGTCCCAAAAGAATGGGTCAAATCCAAGAACGAAACCGACCTAAAAATAGAACTCATAAACGATTCCACAATTGAACTAAAGGGAACTGAAAACGCAATGGCCCTCCGAGGTCGAAGCCTCGCAGGTGTAGTCCTAGACGAAGCAGCTTTCATGGATTCCGAGGTCTGGTTCGAGGTCATCCGACCTGCCCTAGCCGACAAACAAGGCTGGGCCTTATTCATTTCCACACCCGATGGAACGGCAAGCTGG
>CEPK01030264.1_pt1 | contig 11604 bp, 18 predicted proteins | sample 356231 | NCBI WGS metagenome assembly CEPK01 (sample SAMEA2620259, study PRJEB7988) | marine metagenome | biome: marine biome (ENVO:00000447); feature: deep chlorophyll maximum layer (ENVO:xxxxxxxx); material: "saline water (ENVO:00002010), including plankton (ENVO:xxxxxxxx)" | depth 80 m
TTGACCCTTATTCAGCAAACACAGGAGCTGCTAGCCAGTTCTATGTTTGTGGTTATAAAGGCACAAGCCCTTATGACGCTGGTCTTTTCTATTGTCCATATGTACCACTACAAATGGTTAGGGCTATTGACCCAAGCACATTCCAACCTAAAATTGGTTTCAAAACTAGGTATGGCATGATCGCTAACCCATTCGTAGTACAGTCAGACGGAACTACAGATGCAGACACATTTACTGCAGATCGTAACCAGTACTACAGATCAGTTAAAGTTACAAACTTAATGTAATCTTACACTAAGGTCAAACGGAAAAAGGGAGCATTGCGCTCCCTTTTTTTATCTACATAATATTATCGAACACTCTACTCATGGTTTTCATATCAACACAGCTACATTCCATATCGGAATAATTCCTACCTTCACATAATGCTATGAGGGGAACAGGACAACTATAATTCCTGAGATCAGGTTTGTAGTTATATTTGCTTGAGAAGTCACCACTCGTAGATGCACACCCTGTGGTTAGTAGGGCTACCAATAACAGTTTTTTCATTGATTGTCACCTTGTTAGTGATTGATGTTAGTGTGAAATGTCCCTGAGGACACAGATATTTATAAAAGGTATTTTTAGAGATTGACATTTGGTTACTTTGAAAGTATTATAAATACCAGTGTATATATTAAACTAACCGGAGAATATATGGCGTACAGTAAAAAGGTTGTAGATAGATTTAATGATGTTTTAAATAATCCACAAGATCATGGGGTAGGAAGATTTGACCCTAATGACCCAAATGTTGCTACAGGAATGACTGGAGCACCAGCATGTGGAGATGTTATGAAGTTAGATCTTAAAGTTAATCCTGATACAGATGTTATCGAGGATGTAAAATTTAAGACGTATGGTTGTGGTTCTGCTATTGCTAGTTCTACAATGTTTGTTGAAATGCTTAAGGGTATTACAATGACACAAGCATTAGAAATTAAAGATAAGGATATAGCAGCAGCACTTGAACTACCACCTATTAAACTTCATTGTTCTGTACTAGCAGAAGATAGTATTAAAAGAGCATTGAAGGATTGGGATGAAAAGAAAGCACACAGAAACCATAACAGAGGACCTGAATGAATATAGATTGGACAGACGAAGCTCTTACACAGGCAATTAAGCGTGTTGAATCAAAGGGTGTACCTGGAATCCGTATTGGATTATTAGGTGGCGGTTGTTCTGGTTTCAAGTATGATTTTAATTATGCCGATGGTCCGAAGTCAGACCAAGATATAGAGTTAGACTTTGGCAAGTTTAAAATGTGGGTTTGTCCTATGTCAGAGATGTACCTTGATGGGGTAGTAATTGGCTGGGAAGTAGAAGGATTGAATGAACAGTTTACATTTTGGAATCCACTAGAAGCTAACTCATGTGGTTGTGGGGCATCGGTAGGTTTTTAAAAAGGAGTATATTATGGCAAAAACTTGGAGTGGAAAAATCACTCATACAGTTAGAAAAAAAGCCACTTCACAAGGTGTAGGTGGTAGAAGTAGAAGTGTAAAATGCTCTACTTCAACAATGAATAAACACAAGAAAAGATCTTATAAGAAATATAGAGGTCAAGGGAGATAGATGGCATTAACAGAAGACATTACCGTATCAGCTAATTCGTGGAGTAATGCAAATCCTAATGAGTTAGATTACCTAAGACCAAATGGTTTTAAGTTTCAGGTACATAACATACCTAACACGTCTTATATGTGTCAGGCTGCTAACATACCTGAAATATCAGTAGGTAATCCAACACAATTCACACCACTTGTAGACATACCAATTCCAGGAGACAAATTGGAATTTGGTGCATTACAAATAATGTTTATTATACAAGAGGACATGATGAATTACAAAGAATTATATGATTGGCTAATTGGAATGGGTTTCCCAGAGGATAGAAAACAATATCAACAGTATGGTGAACAACAAACATACAGATTTCCTCAGGTAGCAGACTCAACCAGAAACCAGCAAGGTTTATTAAGTGATGCTTCTTTGTTTATATTGGATTCAAATAATAATCCTAGTGTTACAATAACATTTAGGGATTGTTTTCCAACAAGTTTGGGTGGTCTAAACTTTGAAATTGTATCTGGAAGTACAGATTATATGCAGGCAGTAGCCATGTTTAGGTACAAAGATTATCTAATTGAAACTGCAGCAGGTAGTTAACCAAACGGTACAATAAACAGTTGACTCTTAGTTACTAAGAGCCTATAATGTGTATATTATGATAACTCTAAATGAGATACAAGAGATGTGGGAAGAAGACTGTAAGGTCGACGAGCTCAACTTGGGTCAAGAATCCACAAAAATACCAGAATTACATGCTAAATATTTGAACATGTTAAGCACATTCAAATTACAGCTACGAAAAAATAGATCCAATTTATTATCCTTGCGTAGGACCAAATGGAAATACTACCGAGGTGAATTAACTCAACAAGAACTTAATACATTAGGTTGGGAACAATACTTAGGTTCAGCTCCACTGAATAACCAAATGAATGATTATTTAGATACTGATCCTGATATAATTAAGTTAACAGACAAGGTAGAATATATAGAAACTTGTCTTAATCAATTGGATTATATTATGCGTTCAATCAATAGCAGGTCTTTTGATATTAAAAATGCTATTGAATGGACTAAGTTTACAAATGGACTTTTATAATGAATATATTTTTATTACATGAAAATCCAACCATCTGTGCAGAACAACATTGTGATAAACATGTGGTTAAAATGGTAATTGAGTATGCACAGCTCATGTCAACAGCACACCGGGTACTTGACGGAGAATTATATGAAGACAAGACAGCAGCAAACAGACGAATCAAAAGATGGCGACATCCTAACTTATGTATGGAGGCTAAGTTATACAAGGCCAGCCATGTTAATCACCCAGATGGTATATGGGTTAGAAGTAGTGATGCCAATTATAATTATCTATATAATTTATGGTGTAGGTTATGTGAAGAATATACTCACAGGTATGGCAGGGTACACCTAACAGAAGAAAAACTTAAAAATTTACTTAGGTTTGCTCCAACAAATATTAACCATGTAAAACAGGCAGACGTACATGGTTTACCTCTTGCAATGCCTGAAGATGTTAAAGGTAATAGTGTAGTAAATTCTTATCGTAGGTATTACAAGAAATATAAAATAGACTTTGCCAAATATACAAACAGAGATTATCCTGAATGGTTATTAGCGTAACAAAGAAAGACGAAGTACATTTAAGAATCAAGACTGAACCTAGTATTGAACAAGAAATAAATGACTTCTTTACCTTTGAAGTGCCTGGCGCAAAGTTTATGCCTTTGTATAGAAAAAGAATGTGGGATGGTAAAGCAAGACTTTTTAGTATGTACAATAAAGAACTATATATTGGTCTGTTACCTTACTTAAAAGAGTTTGCTGATACATTAGAATATAAATTAGACGTAGACATACCTGACATAGGAGAACAAACAGATGTCGACAAACTCACAAAAGCGCTCAACTTCCAATCAGGAGGAAATCCAATACAAATTAGGGACTATCAGAGGGATGCAGTTGATCATTGCATTAAGCAAGGAAGAACTTTACTTCTGTCGCCGACTGCTAGTGGTAAGTCTCTTATTATCTATAGTCTTATTAGGTATCACAACGCTCGTGGGCGTAAACAGCTTATTGTCGTTCCTACTACGTCCTTGGTAGAACAGATGTATGGCGACTTCCAAGATTATGCTAGTGCAGATAGTTGGAGTGTTGCAGAGAACTGCCATAGGATATATGGGGGCAAGGTTAAGAGTAATGATTACCCTGTTATAATAAGTACATGGCAATCAATATACAAGTATCCTAAAACATGGTTCAAAGACTTTGATGTTTTTTATGGTGATGAAGCACATTTATTTAAAGCAAAGTCATTAACAACATTAATGAACAAGTGTACAAACACACCTTATAGAATAGGAACAACAGGAACATTAGACGGAACAAAAACACATAGGTTGGTGTTAGAAGGTGTATTTGGACAAGTACATAAGGTTACAACTACTAAAAAATTAATGGACGACAAACAACTTGCTAATCTAAAAATTGTTTGTATGGCATTGAACTATGATGACAAAACTAAAAAGGAAAATAAAACATTTAACTATCAAGAAGAGATAGATTGGATAGTTAAGAACCCAGAGCGTAATAAAATAATAAGAGATTTAACAGTAGCACAAGATGGTAATACATTAGTTCTATTTCAATTTGTAGAAAAGCATGGAACAGTACTACATGAGATGGTACAGAAGGCAGTAGATAAAGATAGAAAAGTATTTTTTGTATTTGGAGGCACAGATACAGAAACAAGAGAAGAGATTAGAGCTATTACAGAAAAAGAAAACAATGCTATTATAATTGCTTCTTACGGAACATTTTCAACGGGTATAAATATAAGGAACCTTCATAATATTGTGTTCGCCTCCCCTAGTAAGAGTAGAATAAGAAACTTACAGAGTATAGGTAGAGGACTTAGAAAAGGAGACAAGAAGGTTGTATGTAACTTGTTTGATATTGGAGACGATTTATCATGGAAGTCTCACAAGAATTACACTTTAAACCACCTAATAGAAAGGGTTAAAATTTATAACGAAGAAGGCTTCGATTATAAGTTAGTTAAAATAGATGTCGGAAGTTAGCATATTAAAATTAAGAGACGGAACAACTTTAGTTGGTAAGGTTACCTCTGATGGAGAAATGGTAGATATAGAACACCCAATAGAAGTAGTCCCAACACAAGGGATGCTTACACAAGGTATAATTGGTGAACATATAAGTTTACGACCTTGGATAGCATTAGCAGAAGAACAAACTTTCACAATTGAAAGATATAATGTTATAACAATAGCATCATTACAGACAGCATTTCAGAAAGGATATCATGATATGGTTGAATCTATATACATGAAAGACCCTGAATGGGCTGGCTCATTTATTAACGAGCATGAACTACTAGAAGAACTTAGAGAAGATTTAAGGAAAAGAGTAGAAGACATGGAAGATGAAGCAAGTCTATCAACTGAATTAGCAGATGCTAAGTTAAATAAAAAGATTCATTAAGGAGTATATAATGGCAAAAAGACGTGATCCTAATTCAGCACATTACATAGATAACAAGGAGTTCCTTGCTAAGATTACTGATTATAGGAATAGTAGGATTGAAGCAGAAGAATGTGGAGACCCTAAACCACAAGTAACTAATTACTTAGGAGAGTGCTTTGTTAAAATAGCAAACCACTTAGCATACAAATCAAATTTCGTAAACTATACATTCAGAGATGAGATGATTTTAGATGGTATTGAAAACTGTTTAACATATATAGACAATTTTAATCCAGAAAAATCTAATAATCCTTTTGCATACTTTACACAAATCACATATTACGCTTTCATTAGACGTATCCAAAAAGAGAAACGTCAACAAGAAACCAAAATGAAATATATTAAAAGTTTGGACCTTGAAGAGATGTTAGAACAAGGTGCAGATGGTGATACACATTCAAATGAATATTTGAATTACATGAAACAAATTATTGAACAGTCAGACGCAGATAAAGAGGCAGCAGATAAACAAAACACTGGTAAGAAAATGCCTAAGCGTAGACCCAAATATTTAGATGAGAAAATTAAAAAAGAAGAAGAGGCTAAAAAAGGTAAACAAGACTCTTGATTATAGGTTAGCCCTTATATATAATATCACATTATGAAACTCAGGTACTCAGAAGCATTTTATAGTATTCAAGGCGAAGGTAGATTCGTTGGTGTCCCTAGCGTATTCCTTAGGGTGTTTGGTTGCAACTTTGAGTGTAGAGGATTTGGACAGGAAAGAGATAATATGATTCCTGTAGAAGAAATGCCTTACTACACAGATCCAAAGGCAGATAAAAATCACCCAGAAGCTTATAAGTCTATAGACGATTTACCTGTTACACCAATAGGTTGTGATAGTTCAGCATCTTGGGCTATGAAATATAAACATTTACAAATGACTAAGACAATAGATGAAGTCTTTGAACATGTAATAAGTTTATTACCTAATGGTAGGTTTGATGAAAAAGAAGATATCCATTTAGTCATAACAGGCGGTGAACCGCTATTGGGTTGGCAAAGGTGTTGGCCAACTCTACTCCAACTATGTTGGAAGAAGGGATTAAAGAATGTTACATTTGAAACTAATGGCACACAACTTGTTAGCGGTGACTTATGTTCATTCTTTAATAACCTTCCTGACTTACATGTAACATGGAGTACATCTCCTAAGTTAAGTTTAAGTGGAGAAAAGAGAGAAGAAGCCTTGAACCCCGAGGCACTGAACACAATGAATGGGGTATGGAACAGTCATTTATATAATAAATTTGTAGTTAGAGATATGGATGATTTTGAAGAGGTAGATATTTTTGTTAAGGCATATAAAGAGGCAGGTGTAAAATTAGATGCTGTATATTGTATGCCAGAAGGTGCAACCCTAGAACAACAAACTCTAACTGCAAAAGGTGTTGCAGAAGCATGTATGGAAACAGGTTATAAGTTCAGTCCTAGATTACATATAGATTTATTTGGCAATGCCTGGGGAACATAAACAATGAAATGGTGGGATATATTATGGAAACAAAATCCTGAAACGGATATTGATACTTGGAAAGATCCAGATCCAGCAGATTTAAATATAGATAATGCTTATAAGACAAGATGGATTTGGTATCATACTATATTAGCAGTTGAACTCTTGTTAGTTATTATAATACAACTTGCTATTTTATTATTGTTAGCGATAAAATTATGAAAACAGCAATTGATCCAAGAACAACAGAAGAAAAAATTTATGTTACATGGGACGACCATAAAGGTTTAGTCTATGAACTTTACGAACAAATAAAAATAGCAAGGTGGTATTACAATGAACACTTATCTGTTCATCATCAACGACCTGTTAAAAAAATTGTAGGTGTGAGTCGAGGAGGACTTGTACCTGGTGTCATGTTAAGTCATATGTTTGATGCAGAATTTGAACCATTAGTTTGGCAAACAAGAGACGGTGGTGAAACAGATACAATAAAGGCTATTGAATTAAATAATAGTGATATATTAAAGGATACCATTTTTGTAGATGATATATGTGATAGTGGTACTACAATAAAACAAATAAGATCTTTAATACCAGACAGTCAATGGGCAGTACTTCATAACAAATTGGGTGACATGGATATTGACTTTGAAGGCAAAAGGCTTTATTATGATGGACAATCAGACCAAAGATGGGTAGTTTACCCTTGGGAGAACAGTTAAAGATGTATAAATATATAGGCAACACAAAGGTTGCAAGTATAATAAACAAATATCCGTGTAAGGAAGGAGTAAAAAATGGCTTTTAATAAGACAAAAACTGACCCAGAACTTGGGTTAGAAATTCACAAGCACTTAGTCAAGTGTGGAGTAGAAACACCCGTAATAGATAATTCACTTAATCGTACTGAGAAGATAGATATAATTGAATCTCGGTTTACAGATATTATGAACGCATTAGGACTTGATCTTAATGATGATAGTCTTATGGACACACCTAAGCGTGTGGCAAAGATGTATGTGAATGAAATCTTTTGGGGTTTAGACTATGAGGCATTTCCAAAATGCACAGCAGTTGAAAACAAAATGGAATATGAAAGCATGGTTATAGAAAGGAACATTAATGTTCAATCTAACTGTGAACACCACTTTGTTGTAATTGATGGTGTTGGAACTGTGGCATACATTCCTAATAAAAAAGTATTAGGATTAAGTAAACTGAACAGAATAGTAGAATACTTTGCTAAAAGACCTCAGATACAAGAGCGTTTAACCAGAACAAGTATATTATGCACTACAATACATTCTCGATACAGACAATATTGCAGTAGTTATTGATGCTCAGCATTATTGCGTAAAGAGTAGAGGTGTAGAAGATGTAGGCTCGTCTACTATTACTAGCAAACTAGGTGGTGGGTTTAAAGATGACCCAGCACTAAGGCATGAATTTATGAATATGATTGCTAGAAAATAACAACAGAGATTATATTATGAATATTGATGGAAGGCACATAGTCTTAGACTTAGAAACATTATCAACTAGATCCAATGCAGCTATTGTTTCAATAGGAGCAGTAGCAATAGAAGGTCTTGAGATAGTTGACGAGTTTTATATTAATGTAGATCCTAAAACTTGTAAAGAATCAGGTCTACACATAGACCCTTTGACTATTGAGTGGTGGGCAGAACAAGATAGAGAAGTAAGGGAAGCCCTACAAATTAATCCTGTTACATTACAAGAGGCACTAGACAAATTTATTAGTTGGTATGGTAATGAGTCGGTTCCTATTTGGGGATTTGGTGCTAACTTTGATGTTGTAATTATAGAGAGTGCCTTACATGCAGAAGGCATTACAATACCATGGAAGTTCTGGGACATTAATTGTTTAAGAACATTATCTAATGTATTAGACAAAAGACTACCTAAGAAGAATAATCACAATGCGTTAGACGACGCTAAGGCGGAGGCTAACCTTTTAATTGAAATATTGGAATCATGAATAAATTAGAATATGTAATATCAGGAACGTCATATATGCGTTTAAGTAATCCAGGCATTGCTTTAGACGAGACAAATACTGGTATTGTGAATATGTTAATAGACAAATTATGTAAAGACTATTCACACAACATATCCCTATTATATAATGCTCATACCGAGAGTGCATTTGGAGAAAGATTTAAACCTTATAAGGACCATGTTCATAGCATACATGCTGACTCAGGTGGTCTACAGATGATTACATTAGGTTTAGATATTACAGATGAACTAAAAGATAAGGTTTATGAAAACCAGGCAGAGTATGCAGATGTAGGTATGTGTTTTGATGAGATACCTGTTAAAGTTCGAGACGGAAGGTCAGAAAGAAATGACACAAAAGGCAGATCTTTTGATAGAGAAAATTTTGAAGACTATGCTAGGAAGACAGGACAAAATGTTAAACGTCAACTAGAAGTCTTTGACAGTAAAGAGAGCAGCTGTAAACCATTTGTTATTATCCAAGGGAACGATATTGATACATACCTGAGTTGGTATCACTATGTTATGGACGAAATCCCTAATGAATGGCACAATCGTTTGGGAGGAATAGCATTAGGTGCAGCTGCTCTTGGAACTGGAGCATTAGAAGATATTAAAAGAGGTTTCATAGCATCTGAAATAGAAAAGTTATGGCCAATGGATAATATGCACTTACACGTCTTAGGTATTGGTTCCATTAGACGAATGTTGCCTTACTTGGTATTCCAAAACAACGGTCTTTATAAGGATATTAATATATCATATGACTCTACAACTCATAGTAGGGCGGTTGAGACGGGTTTGTTTTACATGGGACAAGGCACAACTAAGTTTAGCAGAGAGATGTCCAATTTCTATACAGAAATGTATCAAAACTGCATGAAAACTATTAATTTGGGTGTAGAAATAGACGAATTTCACACTCTTTTAAACACACCTAGTCTAAAGGCAAAGGAACAATATGGAGATTTGAATAAGTGGTTGTATGTTAGAACAGCATTTATTCTAATGTCTATTAGAAACTTCATGCAACACTTAGAACAAATGACTGAGAAGGAACCTTTGTTAAAGTTTGCAAGTCGTATGAAACTTGAAACTGTATTTAATGCTTTATACAATGTACAAGACAGAGATGGCTTTGAACGTTGGATACAAGAAACAAGAACAGTTAAAGAGTTGAAAAGTCAAGCAATTGGTACTGGAGATGAAGGAGAACTAGAATTAGAACTTCCCGAAACAGATGCAGATGCTTTAAAAGAGTTTAAGAAAAGTAATTTTAAAAAGGAGACAGGCAGTTTAGATGAACTGTTTGGTTAAGATATGGATAGTTTAAGTTGGTTAGTTGGTCTAATGTTTTTAGGTTATATTATTACGGAGATGTTTTTATATGTCAGTTTCTAATAGAATGATAAAAGTATCCTTCCAGAGAGAAGGTGTCCACATGTTCCCTGGAGCAGATACAAATCCAGATTATGCAACAGGTGATTGGAGAGATGTTAGTTTTTTAGGTTATCCTCATAGACACATCTTCCATTTTTATGTAACCCTAGGTGTTTCACATAATGATAGAGATGTGGAGTTCATACAGTTTAAAAGAGAATTGGAAAGACTTTATAGTAATGAAGTACTACAATTAGACCACCAATCATGTGAAATGATAGCAGAATCTCTTATAAATTATATAGAGGAAAAGTATCCTAACCGTGCAGTCCGAGTGGAAGTATATGAAGATGATGAAAACGGAGCAATATTAGAAAATGATTTATTTAGTTGATCTAGAATATGTAGAATCCAGATATACTGCCCAATGGAAAGACGCATTTCCTCAGATGTTAGCAAATGCGTTACGACAAGATATCGTTTCAATTGAAGGCCCAGATTCCATACCACCTTCTACATCTCCAGGTGCTTTTTTAAACTTTGGTGGTACCAATATTTACAAGTCAGCACAGGTTATAGAGATTTCTAGAAGATTTACTGAGGATTTAATACAAGATGGTGACCAATTTGTATTTGCAGATGCTTGGCATACAGGTATCTTACAGTTAAAATATATGGCAGAACTATTACAAAAAGATATAACAATACATGCTTTATGGCATGCTGGTAGTTATGATAAACATGATTTCTTAGGTAGACTTATAGGAGATAAACCTTGGGTAAGGCATACAGAAGAAGCTATATTCCATGCAGTAGATAAAAATTATTTTGCATCTAAATTTCATATGGAATTATTTGCTAATTGTTTTTTCCATGATCCTGATTGGCAAAAACCTAAAAAGGTAGAATATTTATCAAATAAAATGGTTAGATCAGGTTGGCCTATGGAGTATCTAGAATTAATGATACGAGAAGATGTTGAAGATAAAGAATACACAAATAAAAAAGATATAATTTTATTCCCACATAGAATTGCTCCTGAGAAACAAGTAGATATATTTAAAGACTTAGAAAAAGAATTACCTCAATATGAATTTATTGTATGCCAAGAAAAAGAATTAACAAAACCTGAATATCATAAATTGTTAGGTGAGGCAAAGATGGTATTTAGTGCTAACTTACAAGAAACATTAGGCATATCTTGTTATGAAGCATTGTGTACAAAAGGAATGCCTTTAGTACCTGAAAGATTAAGTTATAAAGAAATGTATGAAGATAGATTTATGTATCCTTCTAAGTGGACACAGAATTGGAAATTTTATCAGCAGCATAAAGAAGAATTAAAAGAAAAGATTGTTACTTTGATGGATAGTTATAATACTAATGAAGTCTTAGCTGACATTGAAACAAATAAGCAGAGGTTGCAACTAGAGTATTTTGGAGCAGCTAACTTATACAAGGAGATATATAATAATGAACCAACCGGAACCTTATAGAGATTACAAGTATTACTCTACAAAAACTTATGGACATGAACAAGGGCTTTCATGTATGTT
>CEPK01016342.1_pt1 | contig 11580 bp, 11 predicted proteins | sample 356231 | NCBI WGS metagenome assembly CEPK01 (sample SAMEA2620259, study PRJEB7988) | marine metagenome | biome: marine biome (ENVO:00000447); feature: deep chlorophyll maximum layer (ENVO:xxxxxxxx); material: "saline water (ENVO:00002010), including plankton (ENVO:xxxxxxxx)" | depth 80 m
GCTATTTTCTGTGGACTTGTCTTTAAAAATAAATACAGTTTTTTCATTCCTCTTCTTGCAATGTTTATGTCAGATATGTGGCTAGGATTTCACAATGTGTTGTTTTTTGTATACTTTTCTTTCTTAGTTATATTTCTAATTGCGTTACAGTTTAATAAATCTATTAATTTTAAAAATATTACGAGTATATCTTTATCAAGCTCAATTGTATTTTTTATAGTGTCCAATTTTGGTGTTTGGCTTATTGGATACCCTAAATCATTACAAGGGTTATATACATGTTATATAGCTGCGATACCATTTTTTCACAATACTATAATCTCTACTCTATTATTTTCATATGCTTTCTTATATGCATATAAATATTTAACACATAACAATTCAGTATTGTTTAGAAAAAGCTAGTTGCATTTGAAAAGTAATTTTTTTTTAGTTATACTTCTCTATTCTTTAGTTTTTAGCAATTCATACAATAATATATATGATGAAAACATTCATGTATACTTAGATCCCTTTGATATTAATACATTTTCTTTAAATCGATTTTTTCCTAATCTAAATGATGATATTAGTTACTATTCCATTAAATTTGATGGAAGCACTTTTATTCCTTTAAGTGAAATAATGCCAAGTAAAATACATTTTAGCTTAAATGAAGGGGGTACTATCTCTCAGCTTATTTATAATCAAAGAAAATCAGATGATTATTTTGATACTAGTATAGCTTTAAAAAATGATATTTATGATGATACACAAATGCTTCTACAGCTTGAAACAAAATCAATTGTAGATAATATAAACCAAAACTTCTTTCTTAATTACAATAAGAATCGAGAAAATTATAAGTTAGATTTTAGTTATATGTATAATTACGGTGAAGATCCAGAGAATTTTGATATTTTAAGTGGAAATGATTCTTTTTTTAAAGAAATAGAAAATTATAATTTGGGGTTTAGCATTGAATATGCTTTTGATAACCTGAAGTTTTATTCGTCTAGTTCTTCACAAATCTCATCAAGCAAAAGACCTGAAGCTAGTTTTGGAGATTATTCATATATTGATTACGAATCTCAAGTATTTTGGAATAATTCAAAACTTGAATATATATTTAATGAAAATTTTTCAGCGTTCTTGAGTAGCTTGTTAAAAAAAAACATTACCGAGTCTAGTCAGGAGTACTTGAATGGCTACAAAGAAGAGATACGAAGTATAGGTTTAAAGGTAAACAAAGGTAGTATATTTTTAAATATTGGTGGTGATTATCTGGATAAAGAGTTTGAACCTTCTTTTGCAACAGGGTACGGAGGAGAATATGTAAATATAAATATATCTGCGAATAATAGTTTTGCATCATATATAGTAGACTCTGATATTCTATATGGACATTACCAACAATATAAATTAAAAAAATATAATTTCAATATAACATTTGACTTTAAAAATAATTATAATTCATTAGATGTTGGCTCAATAGAAAATGAAGTCTTTAATTATAATTATTACCTGCTTAATGGGTATTTTGATTTAAACAAAATTAAACTAGACTATAAATATTATAATTATCTAAATATTGAAGGTGTTGGGCTTAATCTTAGTGAATATATTAATTATGGGATATCCTATTACCCATTTAAAAATAAGTATAAATTTGAATTGTATGGAAAGTTAAGTTATAATCAGTATAATTTAAATTCAAATATTGACTTATTAAGTTTAAGCCCATTTTATAATCAAAATATTGATGATAAGAATGTAAGTTTATATAATAGTGAGATTGGATTTATATTTGATTCATTTACTATATTATACAAAAGTAAAAATGTCTTAAATGATGAAGTCGTTTTTTCTGATTCTATAAACCCGTTTCAAAGGCTTGACTATATTAATATAATTTGGATTTTTAATGACTAAAAAAGTGATAGTTATATCAGCAACACCATTTAGCAATTTGGATTTGGCTAATGATATATCAAAAATATTAACTGAATTAAATGCTGAATATGAGATTTTAAATGTTGAAGATTATGATTTACCTCTATTTAAATCTTCTAATTATGAGAAAATTAAAGATAGTATTGCTAGCGATATAGATGAGATAAGTAAAAAAATAATTGATTCACATGGGATAATTATGTGCGCCCCTGAATATAATGGAAGCATTCCACCAATTCTAACAAATATGATTGCTTGGGTTTCTGTTACAAGTAAACATTGGAGAGATGTTTTTAATCAAAAGATAAGTTTGGTTGCGTCTAGTAGTGGAGGAGGGGGATCTAATTATCACAACTCAATGAAAATTCAATTAGAGCATTTAGGGTCAGTTGTTATGCATCGTGGAATTCTAGTTTCATCATCAAAACCTCTAAATATTGATTCTGCCAAAAAAATATTAAAACAATTTATAAAGCTGTTATAGTTTTATAGATAATTTTTAATAAATTAGTATCTGTTAATTGTTTTAATTTTAATGTAATAAGGAGTCAATATGAGTGATCAAACCAAAGAATTTACAGCCGAAAATTTTGAACAGGAAGTTATAAAATCAGATAAGCCAGTATTGGTAGATTTTTGGGCTGAATGGTGTGGTCCTTGTAAAATGTTAACTCCAGTTATTGATAGTGTAGCAAGTGAATATTCTGATAAATATTCAATAGGTAAATTGAATGTTGACCATAACTCTGATATTGCTGCAAAATATGGAATAAGAAGTATCCCTTGCTTGTTATTTTTTAATAATGGCGAGGTTCAAGAACAAATTGTTGGAGCCGTTGAGAAATCTGAAATTGTAAATACGTTAGAAAAATTATAGATGGTTAAAAACGTAATTATAATAGGTTCAGGTCCAGCAGGTTATACGGCTGCATTGTATTGCGCTAGAGCTGATTTACAACCACTTTTATTTGAAGGTAATCAGCCAGGAGGACAATTAACTATAACTACTGATGTTGAAAATTATCCAGGTTTCCCTGATGGTATAATGGGACCAGAATTGATGGATAAATTCAGATCTCAATCTAAAAGATTTGGAACTGAGATATTAAGTCAACATGTAGATGAAGTTGATTTTTCTAAATCTCCATTTAAAGTAGTATCTGGAGGGACAGAGTATTTAGCAAAATCAATTATTATATCAACTGGGGCATCTGCTAAGTTGTTAGGATTAGATGTTGAAAAAAAGTTGATGGGATATGGCGTTTCAGCTTGTGCTACTTGTGATGCTTTTTTTTATAAGGATAAAAAAGTATTCGTTGTAGGAGGAGGTGATAGCGCAATGGAAGAAGCAACCTTTTTAACAAAATTTGCTTCCTCTGTAACAATAATTCATAGAAGAGATGTTTTTAGAGCTTCTAAGATTATGCAAGATAAAGTATTTAATAATGAAAAAATTGATGTAATGTGGAATTCAAGTGTTGTTGATATGATTGGTGAGCCTGATAAAAAAGGATTAGAATCGATCGTAGTAGAAAATACAGTAAACAATGAAAGAACAACAATTGATTGTGATGGTCTATTTTTAGGTATTGGCCACACTCCTAATTCGAGTATATTTGAAAGTAAGTTAGATCTTGATAAAACAGGTTATATTATAACCAAGCCAGAAAGTACTGAAACATCTATTCCTGGTGTTTTTGCTGCTGGTGATATCATGGATTCAATATACAGACAAGCTATAACAGCGGCTGGCTCTGGGTGTATGGCTGCTCTAGATTGTGAAAAATATCTAGAAAACCTTCATTAATTAAATACTAATATATAAATTAATTTAAATACAAGGTCATTTTACTATGATTAAAGTAGTATTGTTCTCAGCTGGTCCAGGCTTACCTGAAGTTGTAAAAGAATATGGTCATTCATCCCAATGGATTCCTGACTTAATCAAACAAGAAGGTGTTGAGGTTATTGTCAGGAAAGCCTATGAATTGGATTTTGGTCATATAGATGAAGCTGATGCTTGGATAGTAAGTGGAAGTAAATACTCAGTCTATGATGATATGCCTTGGATTAATGAATTGATTGATTATGTGAAAAAGTTAATTAAAAACAAGAAATCACTTTTGGGAATATGTTTTGGTCATCAGTTGATTGCAAAATGTTTAGGTTCAGAAGTTAAAAAAAATCCATTAGGATGGGAACTTGGTTCATATAATATTAGTTTATCTAGTGAAGGATTAGAAAGTCCATTATTTAATGGATTGAAAAATGATGATATTGTATATGAAAGTCATCAGGATGTTGTTTGTAATATGGGCCCGGGAATGACATCTTTAGCTTATACAAAAAAAGCCAATCAATCCTTTTCATATATGAACAATGTTTTTGGTGTTCAGTTTCACCCTGAATTTTCATGGGATGTAACAAGAAAGTTGATGGACTTAAGATTAGAGAATGGTGTTGAAATAGATTCGCAAAATTTAGAATTATCAACAAATTCGTATAAAATTGTAGATAATTTTATTTCTATAGTTAAAGGAATTAAAAATGAATAATCCTATTTATAAAATAGAAAATTTAGATTATAAGAATAATAATAATCTATTGTTAAAAATTAAAAAGTTTGAGATTCACAGAGGCGCTTGTTATTTGTTCAAAGGAGAAATGGGAGCTGGTAAAACTTTGTTGTTAAATCTTCTAAATAAAACAAATAATAAATATAAAGGAACAATTAGTTTTGATGGTAAAAATTTAAATAAGATTAGTAACAAGGCTTATGGTAAGGATATTTCTATAGTGCATCAAATTCAAAAACGACCTTTTTTCAAAACCTCCGAGCAATATATATATAAGTATATTAGAATGAATAATTCTAAAGAAAAATCTGCTAAAATACTTAATAGTATATCAAAAGCTATGAATTTAAAATTTTTACTTAATATTAAGGTGAGAAATCTAACACCATCACAATTTAGGTGGGTTGATTTAGCTGCGAAAATAGCTTCAAATCCAAAAGTTCTTTTTATTGATGAAATGGAACAGCATTTAAGTAAAGAAAATTTAAATATTCTTAATAAATTGTTATATAGGAAATGTAACTACGATGGAGTGACCCTGGTTTGTTCCAGCCAAAATGCTAGATTGTTCTCTAGCTTGGTATCTGTAGTTATTTCCTTAAAACATGGCCGCATATCAAGTTTGAGATCTCGTTCTAGAAAAAAATAAATTATGCTATATAATAAAAAAATACTTTGTGCATTATTTGGAGTATTTTTGTATTTAACTTCATATTATTTTGTTTCTGATATAATTTCAAAAAATAATGAGTTTCCTGAGTTAAATAATATTGAATTATTTTATAAGTCAAATGCTGATGTTGATTTATATCGTGATAATATTATTTCAAAATTAAATCAATATGATGGGTTTGTAAGCTATGCATATTTTGATAACTCTAAAGATATAATTTTAAATAACTCTTTAAAAAATAAGTCTATTAAAGAAATTGATTTATTTACAAATTTTTTCAAAACTCCTTCGATAAATAATTTATTTTCATCTTTTGCAGATTTATCTGCAAGCGATGATGGTGAAATCAACAGTTATGTTTTACAAAACTTTATCAATAATCTATTTAATTTATGCTTTGATAATAAACATAAGGATTATTCTTTTGATTATCTGATTAATTCATTATTGTCACCCCGTTTGGATGATTATTATCAAGAATTCGATAAGATAATAATATTATCAGAAAAACAATATTCATCATCAGTTGAAAAAGAAGAAAATCTAATTGATTTATTCAAATTTATAGAAAGCGTAGATAGGTATAATAATATAAAACATATAAAATTCAGTAATAGATTTGCATATGATGTTTATTTGAATTACAAAGATGAAGTCAAATCTTCAGTTAGTGCTATCTTTAAACCTTTAGATGTTTTTTATGTTGACTCTGTTGATAGTTTGAAAGTGCTCAAAAATGATCTTAATGCTTATTTAGGGGAAAACTTTGTTAGGTCACTTCTTGATTATACAACGCCAGATAAAATAGTTGGGGATAAATATAAAAAGATAAAAAATTTATCTATATACGTATCTGCATATAGTAAGGTGAATGATTTGTCTAGATTTGATTATGATAAATTATTAGTAGATTTAAAAAATATAGAAAACAACATTGTAACCTCTAACAGCCAGTTGGCAAATAAGCTTAATCATATTTACAAGTATTTTGAAAATAATGATATAGAAATTATTAAGCTGATAAATCAATATAATTTTAATTGCCCAAATTATATAGGTGGTATTTCAAACACAGAAGTAATTAACATTGATGCTGTAAACCCGTTAATTAAGAATGATTTTTATAATGAGCGGCTTGGGAAATATGTTATAAAAATAGAGTCTCAGAGTAAGGATTATACATTTTATAAAAGATTTTTATTTAATGGAAATAATTCTCTCTATTATAATTGTGGTATGTTTTTATTAAATTTAATATTTGCAATATTTTTTTCAGTAGGCACGGTATTGACCTTATTATTTAGAAAAGCTAAAAAATGAAATTTATTTTATCTCTTATAGTGTTATTTAATTTTTCATATTCAGATTCAATGTTTTCATTGCTAAATCAGAATGCTCTTTATTTTTCTTACTCTAACTGGTTTGATACAGTAAACATTTCTAATCAAGGTTCTCAAAATTCAAATAAAACTACATCTCTAGGGGAATTATCATTAGGGTATGTATATAATGGGATATATGATTTTTCAATTCAATATATTCACAATAAATCATTGTATGATAATTTTCATTATTTGAATAATAATAAATTCTATTCGTTTAATTTCAAGTACAATTTAAATGATTTCGACAAATTACCTTTTGATATGCAGTTAGGTGGTAGGTATACAGCATCTTCACAAAATTCATATGAGTCTAATTCTTTTGTTTTCAATTTATACAAGGAGTATTCTTCCGGTAATTACCCTGTCATACCTTTTTTGCAGTTTGATAAATTTAATTTTGTGTCAAAAGGTGAATATTCATCTGAAGATACTATGATTAGTATTGGTTTAAGCATAAAATTAGTAGTCGATAACCAGGATAATGACGTATTTAAAGATATAATTTATTTAAAACCAGTGCTTAGAACTTATGATCTTTCATCTTACTTTTTCGATATAACAATAGGTTTGTACCATCCTATTAGTTAAAAAAACTCTTCTATTTGTACTAATAAATTTATAAATTATACCGACTAGTCGGTATGTTTATGGGTGATGTAAATACAAAAGATAGTACAAAAAATCAAATATTAGACGCAGCATTAAAAGTTTTTGTTACTAGTGGTTATGCACAAACCACAATGAATGATATAGTTGAAGAATCAGGACTTAGCAAGGGAGCTATCTATCATTATTACAGTAGCAAGAAAGAGCTGTTCTTAGCATTGATTGATTATTGGGAAAATTATTTTTTTGTTAATATAATAAATAAAGATCTATCATTATCGTCATCTGATGACTTGTTGAGAGAGATAACTAAAGATGTCATTAAAACCTTTAAATCTAGTAAGCATATTTTTTTAGCTGAACTGGAATTCTGGTCTTTAGCTAATCATGATTTAGAAGTTAGGAAAAGAACAACAGCGCTATATGTTAAGTTGCTAGATTTATTTAAAAAGATTATTTCAAAAGGTGTTGATGAAGGAGATTATAAAAATATAGATATTGATGTTGCGTCTTTGTCAGTGATGACAGCATTGCAGGGTGTTATATGGTTTAGTATATTTGAAAAAACTAACATTTCTGCTGAAAAGTATTTAAACGATGTTATTGAATTTATAATATTTGGATTTAAAAAATAAGATTAAGGATATTTTATGGAAGCTGAAGTTAAGGAAAGTAAAAAAATAGATTTTGAAAATTTAGTTGATCAAATTCAATTTGATAACTTTTATGGAAGAGGAGCCTCTTTTTTGATTACTCCTTTAGATCAAGCTCGTGTTTTTTCTAAAGAGATGTTTACTGAAGATCAAAAAATGTTTGCCAGCGCTGCATTGGAATATGCAGAGACTAGATTAAAGCCTGTTAAAGATGATCTTAAAGAATTGAATGGTGATTTAACAAAAGAAATTTTTAAAGAAATGGGTGAAATGGGTTTTTTAGGTGTTGATATGCCAGAAGAGTACGGTGGTTCTGATTTAGATAAAACAACTGCAGCTTTAGTCGTAGACTATCTATCCTTTTCTGAATGTGGTTCTTTAATGGTTACCTTGGGTGCACATACTGGAATCGGGACACTCCCAATAGTCTGGTATGGTACTGATGAACAAAAGAAAAAATATTTATCTAAAATTACATCAGGTGAATGGCTTGCTTCATTTGCTTTGACTGAACCAAATGCTGGCTCAGATGCTATGAATGCTGAAACAACTGCTCACCTTAATGATGAAAAAACTCATTATTTATTAAATGGACAAAAAATTTGGATAACCAATGGTTCATGGGCAAAATCATGTGTTGTTTTTGCAAAAGTTGAAGGTAAAATGACAGCTTTCATTGTTGATAAAGAATGCGATGGTTGGGTTATAGGTGCAGAAGAGAAAAAAATGGGAATAAAAGGATCTTCAACAGTTACAATGTACTTTGAGGATTGCAAGGTTCCTGTTGAAAATGTTCTTGGTTCTGTTGGAGAGGGTGGACATATTGCTCTTAATGTGCTATATGCTGGTAGATGGAAATTAGGTTTTTCTTCTGCAGCAGGATGCATGAGCTCAATGAATGTTGCTTATAATTTTGCTAAAGAACGTAGGCAGTTTTCCAGATCAATTACTAAGTTTGATATGATTAAAAGGAAATTTGCAAACATGGTTGTTAGAGCTTGGGAGTCAGATACATTGAATTACGCAACAACAGGTTCAATTGACCATACAATTTCAAAAGTTGACAAAGCTGATAGTGATTATTATGTTAAAGTTCAGAAAATTATTGAAGATCATGCAATTGAAGCTAGTATTTGTAAAGTTTTAGGTTCTGAAGCATTAGCTTACTGTGTCGATACATGTGTACAGATATTTGGAGGTTCAGGGTTTTGTGAAGAATATCCAGCTGCCGGTGTATACAGAGATGAAAGGATTAACAGGATATTTGAAGGAACTAATGAAATAAATAGACTGTTAATCTCTGGAATATTACTAAAAAAAGCAATTCTTGAAGAAATGCCTATAAGAGATATGATATTTAAAAGAAGTAGTAATAAGATGCCTGATATTAGCCAAAAAGGCCATGAATTAGAAAAAGAAATGACAGTTATAGAATATTCAAGGTCTCTAACTTTAGAAACTTTGAATAACTTGATTAATGTATATGGTCAGGATTTAAAAAATAAACAATGGGTACTTGAACCGTTAGCAGATATTGTTGTTTCATTATCTGTAATGCATAATGGCTTTTGTAGGTATAATCAATTGGAAAATGGTATACATAAAGATAGAACATTACCTGTTTTGAAAGTATCTATAGCAGAACATTTTGAATCAATGATAAAAAATGTAAAAGAAATAAATTCGCATATTGCTGATAAGATGAATTTTAATGATGATTCAGATAAAAAATCATTTTGTGATTTAGATGAAGCTTTGTCGCTTGATTATCATGTTAATAAAATAAATCTTAAAAAAGAAATTTGTGAAGAGTTTTATAAAAATGAAAAATACTATTTAAACGTTTAAGGAATATAATTATGAATAATTCAGTTATTATTGATGGAGGTAGAAGTCCAATAGGTTTAAAAAATGGCAAGCTTCTAGGTATGAGGTCAGATGATCTTTGTGCTGATGTTGTAAAAAAGCTTATTGCTAGAAACAACATTGATAAAAAATTATATGATGACCTTGTTTTAGGGTGCGCTTTTCCAGAGGGTTCACAAGGCATGCTTATTTCAAAAGGAGTTGCTATTTTATCTGAATTACCTGTGACAACGGCAGCTAAAGTTGTAAATAGGTTTTGTGGTTCTTCTATGGATGCTGTACACCAGGTAAGTCAATCAGTTATTTCGGGAGATTGTTCTGCTGGTATTGCTGCAGGAGTTGAAGATATGTTTAGTGTCCCAATGGGAGGCTTTAATCCTAGTTTCCACCCAGAATTATATGAAAAAGAATACTACATGGGTATGGGTGAAACTGCAGAGAATTTAGCGAAAGATTTAAATATAAATAGAGCTGATCAAGAAGAGTTTGCTATTTCATCACATAAAAAAGCCTTAAAAGCACAGAGTGAAGGTAAATTTGATAATGAAATTCTTGAAGTTTCATTTAATGAAAATACTCTATCTCAAGATGAGGGCCCTAGAGAGCCAGATTTAGAAAAAATTAAATCCTTAGCTCCAGCTTTTGATGAATCCGGAACAATAACAGCTGCTACATCTAGCCCTATATCCATTGGTGCAGCTGCAATGATTATCATGGATGAGAATAAATCAATAGACCTAGGCTTGAAGGCTAAATTCAGAATAAAAAGTAGGGCTGTTGCAGGTGTAGATTGGACAAGGATGGGCTCAGGGCCTTTGCCAGCAACAGAAAAAGCATTAAATAATGCAGGGTTAACTATGAATGATATTGATGCTATTGAACTAAATGAAGCTTTTGCTGCACAATCTTTATATGTTATAAGAAAAGGTGAATGGGATCAATCTAAAATAAATATAAACGGTGGGGCGATTGCATTAGGACATCCACTTGGTTGTTCAGGTGCTAGAATTATAGTCACTTTAATGAATGTCATGGAGCAAAATGACCACAGTCTTGGATTAGCAACAATGTGTATTGGTACAGGCCAAGGAATTGCGACTGTTATAGAAAGGATTAATTAGAATGGATTTAAAGTTTAATAAAGTTGGAGTACTTGGTACAGGTGTGATGGGTGCACAAATTGCTGCTCACGTATCAAATGCTAAGATAGAAGTCTACGCATTTGATATGACACAAGATGTTGCTGTAGATGGCCTTGAAAAATGTAAGAAATTAAAGCCAAGTCCATTTTATAATCCTAAAACTGCAGACTTAATAACCCCCTTAAATTATGAAAATGATTTAGAAAAGTTAAAAGAGTGTGATTGGGTGGTCGAGGCAATTTCAGAAAGACTTGATTGGAAACAAGATCTTTATAAAAAAATTATTCCTTATTTGAAAGATGGCGCTGTAGTTTCATCTAATACATCAGGGATATCTCTTTCAGATCTTTCTGATGGCATGCCTGAAGATTTCTTGAAGTCATTCTTTATTACTCATTTTTTTAATCCTCCTAGATATATGAAGCTTGTTGAAATTATAGCATCTGAAAAGACTGATAAAGCTATGATTGATTATACTGATAATTTTTTAACAAATACTCTAGGTAAGAATGTTGTTCATGCTAAAGACACACCTAATTTTATAGCAAATAGAATAGGTGTGTATGGTATGAATGTTACTTTGCAGGAAGCAATGCAGAGAAATTTATCTATAGAAGATGTAGACTCTTTAACTGGCACATTAATCGGAAGGCCTAAAAGTGCAACTTTTAGAACAGCTGATGTCGTTGGTCTTGATACGATGTGTTTTGTATCTAAAACAGCATATGACAAGTGTTTAGATGATCC
>CEPK01166127.1_pt1 | contig 11574 bp, 18 predicted proteins | sample 356231 | NCBI WGS metagenome assembly CEPK01 (sample SAMEA2620259, study PRJEB7988) | marine metagenome | biome: marine biome (ENVO:00000447); feature: deep chlorophyll maximum layer (ENVO:xxxxxxxx); material: "saline water (ENVO:00002010), including plankton (ENVO:xxxxxxxx)" | depth 80 m
ATACCAAAACCAAATATTCCAATACCAAATGATGTAATAACTAATACACCTAATACGCGAAGTGGTTCTGGATTAGTAAATCAAATGGCTTTTCCTAATAACCCTATTCCTAAACCAAGTTTTAGTCCTTTACAGCCACCACCACCAAAACCTTTTTATAATCCGCCACCGATGACATTAGGTGACAGGTTTAAAAGCGCAGGCACTGGTTTATTAAATAATCTTTCAACATTCGTTAACCCTCAAGACGAACAGCAAAGAATGGCTAATTTAAGATTTGCATCAAAACTTGCACAATTATCCAGACCGCAAGTTGGGGTTACAAACAGAGGTATTGGCGCAACGATTGGTAATATTGGTGAAGCCTTAGAAGCATATTCTGAGGGAATGTCACCGCAAATTTTTCAACTTGGTGACAGGCTAGTACAATTAAATCCTGATGGAACTACAACTGTATTAGATGAAGGAAGTTCAGAAGATGATGAAGAAAGGCGTTTAACTGCAAAGTCAAGCGAGGCTGAAACTACAGATGTAACTGCAATTTATGTTTCTCTAGATTTAATTAATAAATCAAAAAAATTCATAAACCTAATTGACAATAATAAACTGGTTTTTCATGCAGGCAAATCAGTAATCGAAAATTTTCAAATTATAACTGGTACTGGTGATCAAGAGCAGATTGCAAATTCAAATGAATTTAGAAAATTTATTGATAGGTTGAGAAATGCTAAGTTAAGATTGGCAAAAGGTGTTCAGACTGAAGGTGATGCTGAAAGAGCAGTTAACGAATTAATAACTACTTCCGAAACAAACAGCACACAATTAATTAGAGGTTCATTACTTTCTCTCATTGATGGCGCAGAAGTAGAAATTGCAACCAGAAAATCAATAATTGACATAAGAAGAAAAAATGCAGGTGTTAAAGAATTTGATTACAGTCAGTTACAAATGCAAGCACCATCGTTTCAAAGCACAATGGAAAATACAAGTTTAGGCTCACTTTCCGCAGAAGATCAACTAAAAGAATTAGGATTATAAAATGGCTGAAAAATATGATTTTTTTAAAATAAGAAGTGATGTTAAAAAAATAAAAGATAATGGCGGAACTATTGATGCTGTAAAACTTTATTTAAGCAGAAACGGCATGACATTAGATGAATTTGTCACAAGAAATAAAAGTTTAGGGCGTAAAAGTTTATCTAACATTGCTAGAACTGGCATTGGTCAGGGTTTGATGTTTGGGTTTGGTGATGAAGCTACCGCAGGAATTAAAGCGTTATTTGGTGGTGATTATGACAAAGCATTAAATAAAGAAAGACAAATAATTGAGACTTTTAGGGATGTAAGTCCTAAAACAGCCATAGGAACAGAAATTGGTGGGGCAGTAGTTCCAACAGTCGCAGGTTTATTAGCAGGAGCATTAGCATCACCATTTACTGGCGGTGCTAGTGGAGTTGCAACAACCGCAGGCGCAACAGCAAGACTTGCACCATTAATTGCAAAATTGACAGGTAAAGCAGGCAGTCTACGAAGAGGTACAACTGTAGGCGCAGGACAAGGCACATTGTATGGCGCAGGAACTGCTACAGGTGATTTACAGGACAGGGCTGAAGGTGCAGGCGGTGGTGCTTTACTAGGCGCACCTCTTGGCGCAACATCTACATTTATAGGGAAAAATATTATTCCTAGTGCTTTTGAAGGTACTAAACGCAGGCTATCAGATTTAGGTCTTTTAAGAAAAGAAGGTGTAGATTTAACATTAGGTCAAAAGGCAGGAAATGTTTTTAGGCGCATGGAAGATGTTGCTACAAGTGTACCTATTTTTGGCGATTTAATTAAAAATGCAAAAGCAATACAGACTGACCAATTTAACAGGGCAGTCTACAACAGAGTATTAAGTCCAATTGGTGGCAAGTTAGATGATGATATTGAAATTGGTTCTGATGCACTTAAACAGGTTAATAATAAAATATCAGAATATTACAAGAAAGTTCATGTAGGTTTAACATTAGATCAAAATTCTGTGACAAAAATGTTAGATGATTTTGATACCATTTTGTTAAAGGCAAGTGAAGATGCTGATTTAACTGATGCCATGTTACAGGAAGCTGAAAAGCAAATTAATGGCAAAATTAAAAGACGTATTATTAATGGCGAAATGTCAGGGGTTAAAATACAGGAAGCACAAAGCGCATTAAAAGCAAAAATTAGAGATTTAGCACGTTCTACAGATGACAGCGCAAGAGATTTGTTTAATGTTTTAATAAAAGTTAATAAGGCATTCGATGACATTTTAATTAATGCTAACCCATCCAAAGCATCACAGAAAAAGGCTGTTGATAAAGCATTTTCTCTCAATTTAATTGCTACTAAAGCAAAAGTAAATGCAGGTGACAATGAACTCTTTACGCCTGCACAATTTTCAAGGGCAATTAAGCAAAGTGATTTATCAAGATTTAGCCAAACTTTTGCTAAAGGTGAAGCACCTATGCAGGACTTATCAGGAGCAGGGGTAAGGCAATTAAGTGGAACAATTCCAGAAAGTGGTACTGCTTATCGATCTACAATGACTAATGCAATATTAGGTAATACTGCTGTAGGCGGTGCAGGTTATGCAGGCGGTGCTTTGTCTGGTTTATATGATCCTAATTTAGCGTTATATGCAATGGGCGGTATTCCATTAATGTCAGCTTATACAAAATCTGGGATGCGCAATATTAACAGATTTTCGCCTAATGCTAATTCTCGATTTAATTTAGTAAATCTTCCAAGAGGAACAGAAAATATAGCAAGAACAGGGTTGCTGAGAGGTGCAATGATACCTGCAACACCTTATCAGGAGTAATTAATGGCACAAGCAAATGTACCTTATTCATCATCTTTAGGTTTGCTAAATCTTTCATTGCCTAATATGTTATCTAGATTAGGAGTTTTAGGTGGCGGTTTGCTTGATTCTGCAAAAATGGCAGGTGGCACAATTGATGAATCTACTATTCCACTAACAAATTTTATCTTTAATAACAATAGACCAGTTAGCAATAAGTTTGTTCCAGTGGATGGCAAATTGAGTCCGCAAGCAATTGATGAAATAAATAATTTAGGACTTCTTTTAGGCGGTACATCTCTTACTGGTTCAAGTCTATTAGATGATGTAGGCAGTGGCGTTTTAGGTATGGGCGTTACTAAAAAGCCTAAAGCATTAACTAAAGAAGAAATTGATCCTACTGGCGAATATTTTAAGGTTAAAGGCACTAAAACTAAACCATTATCAGAAACTAAAATAGATTTAAAAAAAGAATATGAACTTATTCCTAAAAAGAAAATAGATATAGCCGAACTACAAGGCAAAACTTTATTTCCATTAATGGGTGATCAAAGTGCTACAGGTTTATTATTAGGCGGTATTGATGATGTAAAGTTTAAACCAGTATCATTAGAGGGTGGTGCAAATTTTATGCGTGGTAAAGCGCAACAGGATGAAGGTGCTATATGGGCATCTGGTAAAAGTGTAATTTCAGATATAACAAACCGAATAAATAAAATTGCACAAAAAACTGGTGAAGCACCTGATTTAATTTATTCAGCTATGAAAAAAGATGCAATTGATTTTGCTACTTTCCCTGCAAAAGCATTAGCAAGACAAATAAAATCTTCAAAAATTTTGAAAAAAGATATGAAAGCATTTGATAAGATTATGAAGTCAAATGTAGGCAAGCCTGACAAAAAAGGAAAATATGAATTTCCTGCCGATAAAAATTGGGTAGGTGTAGATAGTCCAAACCTTGAAAAATATTTAGATAATGCAGGTGCGGAAGTAAGAAAGAAATTTGTTAAGATGATGGATACTGCTCCATTTCAGCAAGCAGGCTTTCCAGATGTAGGTAAAACAAGATACGCAATTACAGAACCTGATTTAAGAAACATAAAAGCAGGTGATACTGGCGCAGTTATAGCTAGACCAGATTTAAGTAAACCTGCATCACCTTCTAAACACAGCACTTATGATACGCAAATTTATGGTGACTATGTTGGCGGTTTATTAGATCAAGTACCAAGAAATAAATTATTCAAAGATTTTTACAAAGCAATGGAAGGTAGAAAAACAAGCACTGGTAAACCATTAAATGATGCAATGAAGGATTATATTTTCAGATTAAGTTTGCCAGAACAAAAAGTAGATCAGGAACTGGTAGATATTATTAGTAATTTAGGATTATTAAGGAGCAAGTAAATGACGATAACAACAATAGCAGAATTTTCAGCTACCGCAGGATCAAACACTGATATCAATGGAGTTGATATTGGTGAAGGTACTGCGCCATCAAATATAAATAATGCTCTGAGGGCGTTAGGGGCATTATTAAAAAATATGGATACAGGCGCAAGCACTTTAACATCACCTGTTATGACAAATGCTACTATTGGCGGTTTAACCTACCCTTCCGCAGACGGCAGTGCTTCTCAATATATAAAAACGGATGGCAATGGCGCATTGTCTTTCGGAACAGTTACTGTAAATAACTCAGGGTTTGATGCAACAGGAAATGAACAATTATCTGTAGCTAATGGTGGTACTGGCGCAACTTCTTTAACTGATGATTCATTGCTTACTGGTACTGGAACAAGTGCTATAACGGCAGAGGCAAATTTAACATTTAATTCTTCTAATGTATTAAGTGTTGATGGCACTATAACCTGTACTGGAAATATTACCGCCTTAACGTCAGATAAAAGATTAAAAGATTTTAAAGGTAAAATTCCTTCTGCTCTAGAAAAAGTGCAAAAATTAAATGGATATAATTTTAACTGGAATGATACGGCTAAAGAATTAAATGCTGATGTTTTTGATGATGAAAATCAAGTTGGTGTTTCAGCGCAGGAAGTTTTAGAAGTTTGCCCTGAGGCAGTAAAACCTGCTCCAGTAAATAGTGATTACTACACTGTTCAGTATGAAAAATTAGTTCCTCTTTTAATAGAAGCTGTCAAAGATTTAAAAGCTGAAATAAACGAAATGAAAGAAGGATGTAAGTGCAATGACTCTTCAAGGTAGTGGCGCAATAAGTTTAGAACAAATTAGAGATGAATTTGGTCAAACTGGCTCAATATCAATGAGTCAATTGTATAAAGATGGTGGCATTGTTCCTTCTACTTCAACAACAACTGTAGGCGGTAGTGTACCAAGTTTAGCAGGCAGTCCTGTTAATTATAGTTTGCATGGGGGGGGTAATTACCATACTAATTGGAAGTCACAATTAACTGGAACGATTACTTGTGGTTCTAATGGGAATGTTACAGCAAATGGTGCTATTACTTTTGTTAATAATGGTACAAACTCTGATTCTGCTACAAATGAAGGTGGCTCAATGAATGGTGGAGTAAAAATTGTGTCAACAGATTCAGTGATAACATCTCACAATGGCAGTTTTTCTGGAACACTTTATGACCAATTTACTGGGTCGTTGGACAGTTGGACTTGTACTGGCAACAGTGGAAATTGTGATTGGGGGTATGGTACTTTTACTACTACAATTCCTAATGGTACTGATTTAGGTATACCAAATGGTGTTACATCATTTAAAATTTTAACATATGGCACTTGTAGTGCAAGAGTAAGAGGTGATGGTTCTGGTGGGTATACAGGTTATGGGAGTGTGACTTTGGGTAATCCGAGTGGCAGTATCACTTCTACTACTACTGGCACTATAAACGCTACTGTTCCAACAAATGGTGCAATATCATTTCAAAATTTTTATGGAGCAACCGCATAAAAATATTTTGGGTTTTACTTGTTTTTATCAATAATCAGCAAGTAGCCTCAATAGCTTTTTCAGATATTAACACCTGTATTGAGTATGCAGGAAAAATTTCAAAACAAAATAGTAAACAGGTAATAGCAGGTAGCACTTATGTAAATGCGCTTTGTATTCCAAAAAAGAGAGAGGATTAAAATGGATTTTGGTATTTTTGTAGACGCAGTTATTGGTATTTTAATTTTGGTTATTGGATACCTATGGAAAAGTCAGGCTGATGACGTAAAGCGCATCGATATATTATTAAACCGCACAAGAGAGGATTTTGCATCTAGATCAGAAGTCAAAGAGCAAATGGATAGAGTTTTAGAATATCTCCACCGACTAGAGGATAAGTTGGATAGACTTAATGACAAATAATGGTAGTTGCAGAAGTTTTAACTGGTATCAGTTTAGTAAAGGCAAGCGTTGATTTTATAAAGTCTAACATAAATACCGCCAATGATATAAGCCAGATTGCAAAGCAAATTGATGACTTATTTAAAGGCGAAAAACAAATTCAAAAACAGAGGAATAAAGGCGGTTTTAAAAAATCATTTCAAAGCCAGTTTGGTGTTGAAAATGTTGCGCAGGAAGTTATTGATGCAAAGTTAGCGCAGGAACAAATACAGGAAATATCGACTATGGTTGATATGAGGTTTGGGCATGGAACTTGGGCAGGAATAATTGCAGAGCGTTCCAGAAGAATCCAGAAAGCTAAAGAAGAAGAAAGAGAGTTAACTAGACAGCGTTTAAAGCGCAAAGAAGAGTTTCAAGACACTGCAATACTCATAAGCGTTATTCTTGCCTCTGTAGTCGCTGTAGGCGGAATTGCTGTCATAATTATTTTAGGAATGGCTTGATAAGCAATACAAAGAATGGGCGAATTGCAGAATACATTGCAGGCGCAAGTTTGGAAGAACAGGGTTTTTCAACATCATTTTGTCAGCAAGATGGCATAGATATTTTTGCATTTAAAGATCAACATTTTTACAGGGTGCAAGTTAAAGGTTCTTTGCTACGAAAAAACAAAGGGTATTTACACCATCAATTTCAATTAGGTCTTGGCAGTAAAAAAAGAAGTCCAAGCATTAATGATTTTGATTTGTGCGTTTTAGTTAGCCTGTATGAAAGGCGATGTTTGTATTTACCTGTTGAATATTTGGCAGGGCGGACAATTCGTAAAACTTTAAAAATTTTTCAAAACAAAAATCTTGAAGAAGAAACTTTAAAAGAAAGTTTGAAAATTATTCATAAAAGAAAAGATAGGAAAAAAATAAAATGGAAAGTTTAGAAGATCAATTAATAAGGCATGAAGGCATGAAATTAAAACCTTATTTTTGCCCATCAAACAAATTAACTTTGGGCGCAGGAAGGAACATTGACGATAATGGCATAACAGAAGATGAAGCTAGATATCTTTTAAAAAATGATATTGCGCGTTCAAGAAAAGAATTAGAAACTTTTTACTGGTGGGAAGATTTAGATGAAGTCAGGAAAGATTGCTTAATTAATATGGTTTTTAATATTGGCTTTCCAACTTTTAAAAAATTTAAAGGTTTAATATCTGATCTTGAAGATAAGAATTTTAAAATGGCATCCGCAAATATGCTTGACAGCCGTTGGGCAAAACAGGTTAAGGGCAGGGCGAAAGAATTAGCTGAACAGATGCGAACAGGTGAAAGACAAAATGGATAATGACAAAAATGATCTAATTCCAGATAAACTTGCTTATCAGGTAAATAAGAGGCGTATGGCATGGGTTTTGATTATTTTGATGGGAATTACCACAATAGTCACTTTAGTAGCCCCAGACCGCTTAGAAAGCGCAGAAAGCATACTTATGACACAGTATATTAGTATGTGTGGATTGGTAGGCGCATATTTTGGTTTTAGTGCTTTAGGCGGTAAAAAATGACGTTCTTTATTCCACTTATATTAGTTATGTGGATTGACAGCGATGAATGGTTTACAATCCCTGTTCCAGTAAAACCATTTTACAGCTTGGAAGAATGTGAAAGTAAATTGGAACTTGTTAAATTAAGTATAACGAAACACCCACAATATCGTCAGGGCATTTCAAGTTGTGTTGAATTTAAAGTTGGAGATTTAACTTAATTACTTTTTCTGTTTGAATACCCTTCAACCATCTGGTTAAATTTAATTAAATTAGTTTTAGTAAATTCAAAATCTGGGTTTTTCTGAAAATCTTCTGTCAAGCACCATTGGACTAAGCCATTAAATGTTTTGTCTTTATATGTAGTAGCTTTAAACTTTTGTGCTTGAAATCCTAAAGCCATTAATGAAGATCCAGTTTCATTAGGTTGGGTATAAGTAATTATAGCTTTATACCCCATAGCAAAACACGCTGTTACAGCTTTGCTTAATAAAAAACTAGCTACATTTTTACAGCCATCTTTTACAACAAGCCTACGAATTTCAATATGATTCCTTCTTTGTGACCATGCATGACTTGAACAAGTGTCAACTGTCACTAGACCAAGCAAATCATCTTCAATAATCATTGGAGATATATACTTAGATTTATCATATGCACCAATAGTAAACTTATGTCTTTTTAATGGTTTACTGTGTCTATGATATAGTTCAGTAAATATTTTAGCTTCACTAAGTTTCAATCTAATTGTATCAAGTTTCATTTTAATCGCCTTGCAATAACTTAATTAATAATTGATTTAATTTCTTTCTCAATCTCATACATATATTTTTGTCTTAAAACTTCTACAAATTCTTCATTAAAATAAAATTCTTCTGGAGTTAATGGTTTAGGATTAAGAACAGTTAATTCTGGAACTCTTTCCTCATAATATTCTTTTAGTTTTGTTAATTCTTCATCATAAAATGTTATATCAATTTTTATATCAAAAGATAATCTTGTCATCTAACTTGCCCCCACTTCCATTAACTGGCATTCTTCACTTTCTAATTGATACTCAGAATGATTTTGGCAATTATCTATGAAAAGAACATCAACATCTAAACTTTCTATATAATCGTCAATAAATTGATTATAAAATTCTTCTTCTGACGTATCTATTTTACTTTCGTCAATCTCACCTTTATCGTCATCAAAGAAATTCATTTCAAGAAATTCCTGATAATCATATTGAGTTTCATCCACCCAACTTTTTAAATCAGCAAAATCTATATCAATGTTAATGTCATAAATTTTAACATCAGTTTTGCATATTTTTAAATTGTAATTCATTTACTTTCTCCCTCAAAATATTCTTTAACATGAATATATAAACCTTCCCAATCTTCAAAGATTGTGTAATTACCATGTGGCTCACCTGTAACAGAGCAATATATACCTATATCTTTATCAAAATGAACCTCTCCTTGTGGGTGGTTATAATCATCAACTTCAAATCCAAGATTATTTTTATCGCATATTCTTTTAAATTTTTGATAATAAGATTTTTCTCTTGCACGATATTCTTCATGGCTTAATCCATCTATATTACCTTTAGTACAGGGCAAGCCACCAACCTTATAAATTCTAGGTTCTTTAGGAATTGCAACTTTAGGAACTGATAACAAGTCATTAAAAAGGTTAGGATAAATCTGCCTACCTTCTTCATCACCATAATAATAATTTTTATCATTTTTAGGCAATTTGCATTTAGCTATTTTTCTCATTTACTTTCTCCCTGCATTCTTTTTAATGGATGATTTGCAATTTTCTTTTCATACTCATAATGCACACGATCAATAATATATTTTTTAGCCTCTTTTAAAGTGCCAAATCGATCTGGAACAAAATTTTTATCTAGTTTATGAGTTAAAACATAATCTATTTTTGTAAAATCAGCACCCCAAGTATAAATTTTTTCAACACAATAAGTTTTATCTTCTGTGCTTTGCCAAATGGTGTAAGGCAAAAGTTTAAATTCCTCACTATTTTCCTGACATACAACTAAGTGTTCCTTAGAATTTTCATCTTTAAAAAATCTAATATATAAAGTCATTTACTTTCTCCCTGCATTCTTTTTTCTACAACTACTGATAAAAAGTTATGTGAAATTCTTTCCAATTTAGACAACTCTTGCCTGCGAATTTCATGGTCATAACGATGTTCATGCTCAATAAATTTTTTATGATCATCAAGCAAACTGTCTAATAACTCCAACTGATTACCAGTTAGAGTTATTTTAAATTTTTTATTTTCTTCTTCTAATTTAATTTCCATATTTACTTTCTCCTATTCCCATATCTCAATTGGTATTAAAGGCTTTTCTTTCCAATTAGCTATAATATCTTCACCTCTAACGATTTGTTTATTAACAATACTAATTGCTTTTTCTAACGTAACTTTTCTTTTTACTGGCTTTTTATAGCCATCGTCTTGCAACCACATTTCTACAACCTTTACAGGATTGCCTAAACGATCTTCTTCAGTAACGGCTACTTCTTTAAAATTTTCTATATTTAATTTTAAACGCTCAACCCAAACTTTAGTTACTGAGCAACCTAATTCTAAAGGCTCATGCTTGCTACCATAACAACCACCAAGTTGACCGCCATACATAAGCGTATAACCATGTTCTGCAATTACATTATATTTTTTGTCAACTTTATGATGCTTACCGCAAACTTGGCAAGTACCCCAATGGGTTGCTTGCCTGTCAGTAAATTTAATTTCTTTCTTTACTTTAGGTTTAGCTGTAATGCCCATGCTTTTGTATTGATGCCATAGTTCATACAACTTCATAACTTTTGGTCTATCATTTTCATGGTACTCAGAAAGATGTTTTTCTGGTTTAAAATTCCAGATATCTACACTTTGAGAATGCATTATTTCTGTACCAACTAATTCTGGTTTTACTGGCATAACTTTACTAAAAAACATTGTAGTCTCACCATAAAATTTACCTGTAGGCTTATCTCTCATATTAAAATTTCTAAAAGCATCATCAAGATATCTTGTAGCTTCTTTCTGACTAGACTTGCTATGAAAGCCACCTTCAGCCTGCTCTTGCGCTAATTTTAAATATTCTTCATATGAACGGCTCATTTACTTTCTCCATTTATTTGTTCAAGGATTAAATCTGACAATTCTGTCATATTAAGTTTTTCTACGTTAACTTCTGGTTGCTTTTCTAAAACATAGTATGAAGAAACTGTTCTTTCTTCTAACCATGTATCCCTTTGCACATTGTCAACAATTGCAACTAAATGCTCACGAGTTAAAGCAATTACAGAACCGCTAGGCGCATCCGCAGACCAATTGCGAACAGATATTTTTTTACCTCTGGCATCTTTAGGAGTTGGATATCTTACAAAGCCTTTACGCTTTGCATACTCTTTCCAAACTGGATGGCTGTTAGGCATATCACCCATTTCTAAACCTAAAGCAAAAAGTTCTTGAAATGTTACAAGGTAATCTTGATCTAATGCAATCGCAAATGATCTAATTACACAGTCACCAATTTTTTTAGTAGAAAAATATTTTGATCTACCGCCATCGTCTTTTACATATTTGCCTTTGAATTTCATTTTGTAACCCTCTCACAAGTTATTATTAATACCCCTATTATACATTAACTAGAGGTTAATACAAGTGTTTATTTGTAAATAATTGCAAATAGTTGTAAATTACCTCTAAAATATTCTAAAATAGGAGTTTTTATATGTTCAATACGTTAAGCGTCATTGGTCAAATAGCCACCACCTTTCTTGAAGGTAGGGTAGCAAAACAAAAAGGTGAAAATCAAATTAAACTTGCAGAGGCAGAGGCTAAAGCAAAAATTCTTAGTTCTGA
>CEPK01026584.1_pt1 | contig 11558 bp, 5 predicted proteins | sample 356231 | NCBI WGS metagenome assembly CEPK01 (sample SAMEA2620259, study PRJEB7988) | marine metagenome | biome: marine biome (ENVO:00000447); feature: deep chlorophyll maximum layer (ENVO:xxxxxxxx); material: "saline water (ENVO:00002010), including plankton (ENVO:xxxxxxxx)" | depth 80 m
GGTTCTGGCTCAGGCTCGGGTTCTGGCTCAGGCTCGGGTTCTGGTGACGCAGACTTCTTTGTGACCTTCCCATACTTCTTCTGCAGGCCCTTGACCATGGTCCCATAGTTGCCCTCGAACTTCTTCAACAGCTTCGGGATGTTAGCAATCTGCTTCGAACGCTCGGGCTCTTCCAAGAACTGTTTGTATGTTGCTTGGGCTAGTTTAGCCGCCTGTTCCGCTGTTGGTCCAGTCGCCACGGGCTCTTGGAGGAAATCCATCACTTAAGGATTTGACCGGATTCAACTCCCAATTTCGAGCCTATATTCATCAAGAACTTCACTGAAAAGTTGTATGTCCGACTCGAATGTTTCCGGCAGCAGTGGGCCAAAAGAAAAGCGGAAGAACCGAGCATATGGGGTGGTATAACTCGGGTCCTTGGAATGGGGACGTGCCATGTCGCAATCAGATGCGCAGAGTATTGCTGCACCGCGCTTGAACAGCCTCCTGTTAAGCTCCGCGCTCTCCATCCCCTCGGGCAACTCAAGCCAGTGGTAGAAGCCACCATCCCCTGTGTATACCCCTAGCCCCATGTCCTCGAACGCTTTGCCATACCTCTCTCGTTGCCAATTGTAATGCTCTTCGACGGCCTTCCTGGCCTTCTTCACCCGGCTTGGCTCCAGGAGCTTGACGGCATAGTGCTGCGAGGGATGGCTGACCCCTCCCATGCCGAAACTGGAGTAGTTCGATAGGGTCTCGACATTCCTCTTACTGGCCACGATCCACCCAATACGGATGCCCGGTGACTGGAGTCCCTTCGTGCACGCCCCGGCAATGAACACGTTGCTATTGTCCAGATCCTTCACGAATTGGATGCCACTCACCGATGGCGAGTGGAACATCTCGTAGGCCTCATCAAGAAGAATCCCATTCTTCGGCTGCTCCGCGAGTTGGATTAGGTGTTCTAGCTCATCACCCCATCGAGTCTGACCAGACGGATTCTGCGGATTGGAGATAATCGGCATTATGCGAGTCTTGGCATTCAGGCCGGTTCGATCGAAGTACTCGTCATTGCTTGGGTGGAAGTTGTTCTCCTTGGTGAATGGGACGATGTGGAAACTGGTATTGGTCTGCTCCAGTATATCCAGATATGCCGGCCACTCAATGTTCCCGATCCTCGCTTGGACGCTGTCCTTCAGGAAAGCCAACACAGTGAAAATACCGGGTCTCCCACCTGCGAAAACCATCACGTTCTCCGGCGTTATTTTCGAACCGTACTGGGTGTTGTAGTAGTCGGCAATGGACCCTCTAAGCTCCGGGTGCCCCCATGCCTTTGGGTAGAACCTGTCCTCCCAAGTGACCTCTACGCTATCGGGTAGAGAAGGTCCACCGAACCTTTCCAGGGGGGTGGTCAGGGGGAAACCTTGGGACCAAGGATGCGTGCCCTCCGTCCCCATGAAGCTCCCGAACGAGTCTCTGAATGCGTACAGCGTCTCGTAGATCCCCATGGGGGGGCAGTTGTCCGAGAGGAACGACTCCACCTCTGACCCCTGTTCCATGGTCCCCGCAAGACGTTTCGCAAATTAGTTTGACCTTCTGGAACAGAAAACAAAACCTCTCGAAAAAAACCGTTAATACAACCATTCTACTTCGGAGGCTATGAGCGAACAGTATGTACCGAACAAATCCCTTTCAATTGCACTAGCACTCCTTTTCCTAGGGATGTCAGCCTCTATGGGATTCCAACCAGAAACCAACGAAGCCCTAGACGATGAGATTAGACCCATGGCTACTCACGAGAATCTGAACTTCCCGGGTTCCACCGTCGGTTCGATTTACTCCCTGACCGCCCTAGGGGCTTCATACGAATACACATGCGTGGTGATGGACAACAACCAGATGAAGTGCTGGGGTAGCAACTATGGAGGATTCTTAGGCAATTCAGCGGGTGGTTGGGACTCTGAAAACGAACACACCCCAGTATCGGTAAATGACGTCGACTCGACTACCTGCTGCCTCTCAGACGTCATTGAGACGAGCCCAGATGGCCGCCACACAGGTGCACTCACATCTACCGGCGATATCTATGCGTGGGGGGAGGACTACTCGGGGCAGATCGGACACGGTCACATAAGTTGCGGCAGCGTCTGCAACCAGCCGCATGGTCCCTCCGTGATGCCTGGAAGCAGGACCTTCGTGTCAGTAGCTACCGGCGTATGGCACACCTGTGGGATAACCGAGCCAGACATGGCCGTGTGGTGCTGGGGATACAACTCCGATGGGCAACTCGGAACCGGCGACAACAACGACAGGAACGCCCCCACCGAGATAACCCTCCCACAAGGACGCCACCCCGTCTCCCTAAATACCGGATACGCAACAACCTGCGTAATCCTAGACAACGGCTCCGGGATGTGCTGGGGCAAGAACGACTTCGGGCACCTCGGTGATGGCACATACAACGACAGGAATGAGCCCACGCCAATCTCGATACTGCCGGACAACAGGTCCCTGATTGCCATGGACCTCGGTGCTGGACACGCCTGCGGCATACTAGACGACGGAATGGTGAATTGCTGGGGGAACAGCACTTTCTGCAATGGGGAGGACTGGACAGCATGCGCCAATACCACCTCAGGAGGTAGATTGGGTGACGGCACGGAAAATAGCTCGAATTACCCCAGGTCCGTCGCCCTTCCTACAGGACGGACGGCTATATCCATAGACGCGGGCGTCGATCATACCTGCGCTATACTCGACGACAGCAGCGCCGTCTGCTGGGGCCTCAACGAACAGGGCCAGCTAGGTGACGGAACCACCACCAACAGCACGACCCCCGTGAGCGTCTCAATGCCCTCCGGTCTCGGAGTGGCCGAGATCTCAGCGGGCTCCAAACACACATGCGCAGTAGCGACCAACGGGTCCGTTTACTGCTGGGGATACCATGGAGATGGTGCCCTAGGAATAGGAGAGGACGTCGATAGCGACGTTCCATCTTACGTCGACCTGGGCACCGGAAGGCACGCACTGATGAGCGAGCGTGACAATGACGACGACGGTATCGTCAACCTATTCGACCCCTACCCAGAAGGATGCCCAGTCGGCTATTTCGCAACCGACGGTACCTGCTTGGAGGCCGAGCCCGGCCATTACGCAGACGGTGTCCATCCCTACGAGCAATTCCCCTGCGAACCAGGGACATTCCAGCCAAGCACGGGCCAGACATATTGCATAGATGTCAGCCCCGGGCACTTCGTCGGGATTGCAGGCTCTCCAATCCAGAACCCCTGTGAGGCGGGTAGCTACCAGCCGGACTCAGGCCAGACCTCCTGCATCCTCGCGGATCCCGGGAACTTCGTATCAGATCAAGGATCAACCCGTCAGAACCAGTGCTCTACGGGCACCTACCAGGATGCATCGGGGGCCTCGACGTGCCTCGATGCGAGCCCAGGCTACTTCGTCGACACCTTCGCGGCTTCAGAACAGACCGCATGCCCCGCTGGATCATACCAGATGCTGACCGCAGCAACTTCCTGCTTCCAAGCAGGACCAGGATTCCACGTGCCATCGGAGGGCTCGGATTCACAACTGCAATGCAACTCGGGCACATACTCCGCCCAGCAGGGCCAGGCAAATTGCACAGAGGCATCACCCGGATTCTTCGTTGAGGGGGTGCAACAGACCTCCCAGTCACCATGCCAGCCGGGCCAATTCCAGTACTCGCCCGGACAGGAATCCTGCTTGGAGACGTATCCGGGTTACTACACGGACGAGGAGGGGTCCGCCGATCAGAACCCCTGCGAAGCCGGGAGCTACCAGCCGGACTCTGGCCAGAGTTCCTGCATCCTTGCTGATCCGGGGCACTATTCGATGGCCGGGGCCACAGCCCAGACACAATGCGAGAACGGCACTTACTCCTCTGAGCCGGGCCAGGCCTCCTGCACCCCTGCCGAACCGGGTTACTTCGTGGACTTTGACGGCGCCACTGGTGCCACACCCTGCCCACCCGGGGAGTTCCAGTCCGAAGCCGGCTCTTCGGGTTGCGAGACCCCCCCACCCGGCCAAGTGGCTAGCCCAGACGGCTCCTCGACCACGTCCTGCCCCCCCGGCAAGTACCAACCAGGCGGTCAAGCGAACTGCATCGAGGCATCCCCGGGGAACTTCGTAAACCAGTCAGGGGCCTCTACGCAGACACCATGCGAAGCAGGTACGTTCCAATCGCAACCCGGTCAAGCATCATGCGATTTGGCAAGCCCAGGCAACTTCGTCGACTCAATAGGGTCAACCAGCCAGAACCCATGCCCCAAGGGGCAGTACCAGTCTTTCGGAGGGCAGGACTCCTGCTTACCGGCCATGCCCGGGAACCACGTCCCGGAGGAAGGCGCCGTATCCCAGACAACCTGCAAGGCGGGAAGCTATCAGCCAGCAGAGGGCGCAGATGCATGCACACCCGCCTCTCCCGGGAACTACGTCTCGTCCTCGGCCGCGATATCTCAAAACCCCTGCCAACCAGGTTCATACCAATCGGAGGAGGGCAGGGTTGCCTGCCTCCCAGCCGATCCAGACAACTTCGTTTCCGAGTCTGGTGCGACTGAGCAAGAGGCGTGCCCTTCCGGGACAGAGCAGGAACTCAGCGGTCAGACCGGCTGCATCGATATCGAGAGGCCTCTTTGGATGACCATACTGATGTTTGGAGTCCCGGCCATCGTCCTCGGGACAATGGCCGTTCTCTATATCGCCAACAAGAAGAAAGGCGGCGGTGGAGGCCGCGGCAAGGCGTACATGTACTCAGAGGACCTCAGGAAGTAGCGCACTACCAGAATACGCACCAGTTATGTGAAACGCCCGTCCAGCGAGGCTCATGAGGGATTACCCCGGAGACAGAGTAGACCTGCGGAGCGACACGGTCACCCAACCAACCCCCCCAATGAGGGAGGCCATGGCAAAGGCCGCAGTAGGCGATGACGTATGGGGGGACGACCCCACAGTGATACAACTCCAGGAGATGGTCGCCGGGATGCTTGGAAAGGAGGCAGCCCTCTTCGTCCCCTCCGGGACCATGTCGAACAACGTGGCAATAAAGTCGCAAACGAATCACGGGGACGAGATAGTCACCCATCGCAAGAGCCACATCTACCTGTGGGAATCAGGCGCGTATGCATCCCTAGCCGGATGCTCCATCTCCCTGGTGGACGGAGACTGGGGGCAGATGACCCCCGAGGGCGTCCAAAACGCGATTAGGAAGACCGCCGGGAGCAACTCCCATTTCCCCGATTGTAAATTGGTGTGCGCGGAGAACACCGCCAACGTCGGAGGGGGGTCGATCTACCAGCAGGAAGCCCTTGACGGGATATGCAAAGTAGCCCACGAGAACGACTGTCGAGCCCACTTGGATGGTGCACGGCTGTTCAATGCCGTGATTGGCGGTGGCACGGACCCTGCTCGGATGGTCAGGGATTTCGACACCATCTCGGTTTGCCTGTCCAAGGGCCTAGGCGCCCCAGTGGGCTCGGTTCTGGTCGGAGACCGAGAAACTATCTCCCGTTCTCACAGGTGGAGGAAGACCTTCGGAGGGGGGATGAGACAGTCAGGGATACTCGCTGCGGCAGGGATTTATGCCTTGGAGAACAACATAGAACGACTATCCGAGGACCACATCCGGGCATCCAGGCTCGCGGAAGCGATCAGCAGAATGAGCTCCTTCACCGTCGAACTGGAGGCAGTCCAATCCAACATGGTCTACGTGCAATGCAAAGAAGGCAGCGCAAAGGAGGTGGCCAGCAGGCTCGCTAGCCAAGGGGTCGACGTGAGCGAGGAAACAGACTCCATAGTCCGGGCGGTAACGCATCTCCACATCACTGACGAGGACATAGACAGGGCCATAGAGGCTTTCGAGCAGTCACAATGACCCGTAACCGTTCAATAACTCCCCCACCTCGAGAAGAGCATGAGGCGACTGTGGGCACTGGTTCTGGTAGCGCTCATCGTCATTCCAATCCAAGCCTCTGCCTCCACAGATAGCCTCTGGGACAAAGCCAGGATTACGGACGATTCGGGGACACTCTCGGGAACCATCGGGGGGCTATCCATTGAACTCTCAAACACGACCTACGAGGAATCAACATCCGGGATACTAGATTTGCCGAGCATAGTGGAGGTCTACACGGCGACTTGGTGCTCCAACTGCGTCAAGACAGAAAAGGCCCTGGACGATGCTATCGGAGATCTCGAGGTCACCAGGATACACTACCACAGACACCTCTACGAGACTCTGGACCCATTTGGCAGCAACTCTACCGACTCCAGGTGGGTAGAAACCTATGGGGCCGGGTCCCTACTCTCCACGGAGAGGTCAATCCCGGCATCCGACGGAGGGGTCATCAAAGTCCCCGGAACAGAAAGATCCGCCCCGAGCAAGGTCTTCGATGGGGAGAGGATGTACACGGGAATCAGCACCAAGTCCAACAGCCTGCTTACCGACTATTCAACCGCACTGGCATTGGGCTCCACGCACCCATTCGCATCAAACGGATCGATCTCCCTAGAAGTGTCCGCCGCAGTAACTCTGCCAGCCGAAGGCCAGGACGAGAATGATACTGCCGAGGTCGTGGACTACGCCTTCCAGTGGGAGATCAGCCTCTGGTCCGAGGGAGATGCCCCATGGGAGGTGAACAGTTGGCTGATGTTCGTAGAGCATAATGCGCACTACCCAGAGGGTAGCAACGGCAAGGCGAACTACAGCCATGTCCTCCACGAGGCTGTCAACATTGGCACGAGCCATGCAGGGTCACTCTCCATCGAGCCCCCCGAACCATGGGACGGCGATGACATGTCGGTAGTCCTAGTAGTCGACTGGGAGGCCCGAGGGTCCGCCAATGGTGCGAACTCCCTCCCAGCCCCGGGAGTAGCCACCCTATTGTGCATGCTAGCGGCTTTGGCACCCAGGCGCCAGAGGGATTCAGAGCCATTTCAATGAGTGCCAACAGTTGGGTTGAATAACCACCCCCGAGCATGGTCAATGCTCGGAGATGACATGTTGGTGCGAAGGGAACATTGTGTGACCAGCGAGAGGGTCCCAAGAGGGCCATTACCAGAATGGCTCAGGGAGCAGATCAGGAACCAGTCCCTGGGGGTCCAAAGCTCAGATGCAGATTCCCACGGGAGAATCCTGGTGATATATCCAACAGAGAAATCCAGGATGCAGCTACTCTCCTCATTAGGCCTCCGAGGGGCCGTGGACGGCACTCTTCACCACACAATAGAATCCCTAATTTCATCCCTTGTCGCAGATCTAAGGATGCCTCGGGTTCTATCCAGGGACGGCCCGCTGCTGTCCGTGATCCACAGCGAATGCAAGAAGGAAGCGGCAAGGCTCGGATTCCCCCTCATCAACCCACTACCTGACATGGCTTGGGGGAAGGGGAAGACGGAGGCCCTGGCAGATCTCCACTACCAGCTTTCCAGGGAGATGGCGGTCAGTAGGTGGGAAGGTCCCGGAATGGTGACTTTCAGACGGGTAGTCGAACGTCTTGAGGCCAAGCTAAGATTCACTCATCCGGATTTGGCAGTTGATCGAATCATCGACTCATTGGAGAGCGGCAACTCTCCTTTCACTGTCTCCGACGTGGATGGAATCATCATGCTAGACCACCCCCCAGTCTTATGCCGGTCACACACAGAGATGCTCCTCTCGCTGTCTAAGCATAGGCCAATACACCAACTCGCCCATCCAGGTAATTTCCGACTCGGGCACCACGGGAACCTACTGGTAGATGAGCACCCTGTGAAGGACCCCGAAGAACTCCCTAGCTGGGTACCTAGTGGAAGAACTCCCGCTGAACCCGAACATCCCCAAGTCACTAGGATCCTGCTCAGGAGGGAAGCCCACTCTTTCGACTTCACCACACGACTGATCTCTGACAGGCTCACTCGGGGGGACTCGGAGATAATCATCATCGATCCAGCAATCGAGAAAAACAGACACAGGTGGGAGCAAGCGCTCGGCTCAATCGGAATTTGCTTGGAAAGGGGTAGAGAGCCTCCTTCTTCCCACCCCATTGGTCACTGGATATTGCGTCTAGCAGGCCTTGCTCATGGGCCCGATGCATTCTCCCTAGAGAACCTGAGGGCGCTTTCCCTGCAGGAGTCGATCACCCCGTTTGAGATTAATTCTGAGCACCCAACCGATCCTGAGATTTCCCCTTCGGCCGACTCCGAGATACTCACAAAGATAGCAAGGAACGAACACGTCCTTGGAGGCCCAGGGGCCCTAGTCAAGTGGATTGAGACGCTCTCTCGACCACCCTCGGATGAGAGGGACGGTCCCTCAAAGGAAGCAGCTCAGTGGTGGATGCTCTGCTTGGCAAAATCCCTATTCCCCATCCTCAGGGGCCCGGACAGGGAGCTCGTACGGGGCCTCGAGAAGCCGGTTGGGTGCTACACAGGATCCCAACTACCCCTGCCTGACTCCGCATCGGATGGCGATGGCTGGCTGAAGAACACTCTTTCACTAATCGACCTCGATTACCAGATGCAACTCTACCCCGGCAAGGGGCTCTCTCCCGCTGGGGCAGTCCACGCACTGGTTAGCGACAGGGAGGTTCTGAGGGAGATGCAGCTAAGGTCCGGACAAGACGGGCCAACCCTTGGTCCCGATTGGGTGGATGAAATGACTTCGCTAGCCGATCAGTCGTCAGCAGTCACCGGAGGGACCAACTTCTCCGGGAACGTCTCGGTACTAAGCCCAGAGGAGGCCCTTGGTTGCACCTCCGAACTAATCATCCTCGCGAACCTTTCCAGCTCTTCATGGGACCTAAGAGTGCCCAAGACCCCTTTCCTGGGGGAGGAGGAACGCCACTCGCTGGGAATTCTCAGGCCCGACTCCCCGATCAGGGTCGCCAGACACAGCCTGCAGCATATCTTGCAATCCGCACCAGAAGTGTTCATCCTAGACCCGAGCATGGACGAAACGGCCCCCCCGTCCGCACCAATCAGAGAATGGGTCCGAGACGCCGAAGTAGAAGGGATCGAGGAGGGCGATTTCCAGTTCTCCGTGGAATTCTCGTCACCCAGGGATTCCAGACAGGAGGACGGTTTGCGAATCAGGGAGTCAGACGACCCATCCACGCCCCCAATCAACCCTGACGCGATCACGATCCCTATCGACCCCCTCGTCCAGCGGGACCGTGAAAGGAGACAGCCCACGGTTGCTGATGAAGATGGATACCTCCCAGATGGTGCCGTGAGGCACATACTCTCTCTCGAGGACCTAAAATTCCATGGAAGAACCCCGCCCGGAGTCGAAAGCCCTCGAACCAACCACAGGTGGCCCGTCGTGGGAGGACTATCCGGAGGAAGACCATCGCTATCGATAGACCCGAGGCCGCTAACCCCCTCCCCAACGGGCTCATCAGTGAGCGACTCTAGACACGGGCACGCTAGAGAGATATCGCTGGATGTGCCCGTCTGGTCACCAACCAGGCTTCAGACTTGGCTCAGGTGCCCCAGGATGGGATGGCTCTCGAGGGAGCTGGATGCAGGCAGGGAGGAACTGCAAGGCGAAGACATCGACAGCAGGACCTATGGTGAACTGCTCCACAACGTACATCACGACATAATAGCAAAGATCCTCGACTTCCCCACTAGCGAGGAACGATCCTTCGAGGGGGATCCAGGTCTACTGAGCGTGGGGAAATCTGGCTTGCATCCCAACGAGATTATGCAGATCGCTCTGGAGTCCCTGGACACAAGAGCACCTTGGTTGGAGAGATCGGACGCAGTTTCTACACAGCGCCTTAGGTCGTTGACGGGGATGTCCAGACAGGACTGGAGCAGCTGGCTCGCAGACCCATCCCCGATACCTCCTGCGGGCAGGGTCGGCAGCATAGTATCAGCAGAGCTGCAGATAGCCGACTCGGCCCCCATCTCCATAGAGTGGATGATTGGAAAGGAAGGCTCGAAAAACGTCGAAATCTCGGTCCCTGGGGAACTCTCAGGGCACGTCGATACCGAACCCATCAAGGTCAGGGGTTGGATAGACCGGGTCGACATACTCCCAATTGACCCGTCATCCGGGAAGTGGTTGGACGATGACGGCGACTCCAGCGTCGCACCAATCAGAGTCCATGGCACTGGTTGGAGGCCGAGGAGGATTATCGCAATCAGGGACATCAAGACATCTGAATCACAACTCCCCAGGAATCGCCATTACAAGGGCCTACTCGAGGAACTGCAATTGGCAGTCTATGCCCGTGCCTGGGAGGAAGCACACCCAGGCGACCTGGTCCTCGCAGCAGGAATTTCCGTGTTTGGACACAACTCAGACCACCTATTGGAGGTCTCCTCCCAATACTCAGAGTCGCAAAAGGAACTCAACATTGGGACGAGGTCATCAATCACTAGCTCAACTCACAGATTCGCCGACGAGGACGAGAGCACACAGAGCGACCACTTCAGATCATGGCTGGCACAAAGACTCTCAGTAGCCCTGAAGGTAGCCTCCAATGCAAATTCCGGAAAGGTCCACCCCACGCCATCTCCGGGGGTTTGCGGCTACTGCCCTGTCAGGGAAACTTGCAACGTCAGGATGGAGGGCTCATTTTGATCCGACTAAACACGGCCCAGCGACTGGCTCTGAACCTCGATTCTCACATAGTCATAGACGCAGGAGCCGGTACCGGAAAGACGAGCACCATCGTAGACCGAGTCATAGAGCACTACCTGGCCACCGATCAACGCGCAACCAGACTCCTGCCCAAGCCAGCCAGGCCCTCCAGCACCGGAGGGGGGATGGTCACAGCACCGGCATCGGAGAGAATAAACCTCGAGGAATGGGAGGGCCTCCTCCCGGGGGAAGTCGTACTCCTGACCTTCACAAACAGGGCCGCAGACGAGATGAAAGATCGCCTTCGTAGTGCAATATCAAGGATCAGGCCGGGACCATTGGGCGACGATGGAAATCACAGGTTCGACCCCAGGGTGAAGAGCCAAGGATTCGTCGAACAGATACTAACCCTGCTCGAAGACGCGCCAATCGGAACCATCGACTCCTTCCTATCCCAATTGGTATCCCCATATCGCGGAAAGCTAGGAGACGCACTTAGCCGGGAAAACGTATCGGATGCATCCAGGGCAATTCTGATCGAGACCTCGCTCAGGACCATCTGGCGCCTCGCTAGCGAGAGGAGCCGAATCGGAGAAGCAGTGGATGCTGGAATTCCAGCCCAGATAGCTTCGGAAGTCCTCTCTGCCAGAGACCGCGTTGCTCGTCACTACTCGGGGAGGACCTCGGCATCCAGAGTACTCAGAACACTGGTGGGTAAAGCCGTCTTCGTAGCGGAGTCCTCCCGGAAGATCATGGACGACAATGGCTCCTTCGACCGAAACAAGCTGATTTCGACGATCATGTCATCCGTTGACAAGACAGAGATATCGACCCAATCTCAGAGACTCCACTCGATCGTGTCAGAAATCTGCGAGACTGTCAAGGAATCACTCCAGTCACCCTCAGCAGCCGGTTGGCCACCCGAGACCAGAATGGCATCGCTCGACGAACTGGTTCGTAACGGACCTCCTCAGGG
>CEPK01182649.1_pt1 | contig 11548 bp, 10 predicted proteins | sample 356231 | NCBI WGS metagenome assembly CEPK01 (sample SAMEA2620259, study PRJEB7988) | marine metagenome | biome: marine biome (ENVO:00000447); feature: deep chlorophyll maximum layer (ENVO:xxxxxxxx); material: "saline water (ENVO:00002010), including plankton (ENVO:xxxxxxxx)" | depth 80 m
TCCTTCATCACCGACTCAATTTGGTCAAAACAGGAGTTGCGATACGACGCAACTGCACCCGCAGGAAGAAGCGGACTGATCAATGGACAGATTTCATGCGGCAACAACACGCCATGGGATATTGAGATTCCTTGGTCATCTCATTCCAATCGGATTCACCACACTTTGACTGAAGCAGATGTTCCAATTGATTCTATCAGTCAGGTAGTAATTGATTTGGACATTGAAGGAGATGACACACGCGCAGTCAACGTTGTCGTTTCGGGTCCTTTGGAACGAATCGCGTCTGTTGAACCGAGGATAGAGGTTTCTAAGGGCTCAACGCTGATATTGAACGTAGATCCGAATGGATTAATCACACCAGGAATGTTGGCGAAAGGAGAGATTATTTTCGTTGACGATTTAGGACAGACCGAGAAAGTTGAGGTAGAATTGACAGGTGAGTCAATTTCAGGTTCAGCAGATATCATCCGAGGCTTACGCAACCCTTCTACAATGTCCTTAGTGGTCTGTAGTTTGGCAGCATTATGGGTTGTACTCGGTATTGATAGGAAGAAAAAGCCACCAGTTAGAGCCTCTCAGCCCACTTTCAGAAGTGTAGATGATTTCCACACTGAGAGCCTTGTATCAGCGCCCCAACAAGATCCGTTCCATTCCGAGGAATACTGATTCATTCTGCAAAAGCAGGGCTGAAATCCACAATTTGTTTACTCCGGCAGCCAGTCTAGCCCTGAGGCAGGCTTCGTCCCAAGAACGTGGTTTTTGTTCTGGTGTGGATAACAGCCAAGGTGCGTGCGCTTCTCCTACAGGTGAATCATAAACTCTCCATCTACAACCGTATTTGAATCCAGGTCTAGCAAGAAGTCCATTCTCTAACAGCGTATCCAAAATCAAGACCTCTCCCGACATCTTCTCTCCAGTAATCTTTGATTGCAACCAAGTGGCCTCTATGGCATCCAAACATACTCCTCCCGCTTGTTGAAGACCGAGGTTCTCAAGAGGCCAATCTTGGCAATTGATAAATCTCCCCTCGGCACTAACAGTACTGCATTCCAAGTATTCTGTGATGTCGTCCCATGCATGCTTTTCTAATTTGGATGGAGGTAGCATATTCCCAGTTGGAATTTTTCTTGTCAACTTGTATATTGTGCAATCATACTCCGGATCTACTACGACAATTTCTGCGCGCTGCCCCTGAGCCTCAACAATATCTACCCAGTTCAGTATATTTTCAAATTCCAATGAATCGGTTGAGAGAAACCACCTGACTTGGGCAATAGGTGGTCCTTTGGAAGGATGGTCTGTTCGATTCCATCTCAGACCCCATGTTGATGAAGGAATATTGTGGTCGGAATTTTCTTCTCGGTATAATTGCAATATCTCTCCACCCGATCTAACTGCTTCTATTGCGACAGTCTCATGCAGGAAACGACCGTCTTCCGCTAGCATTTGTTCAATGAAGTCAGTAGATGGCAAAGCTATGTTTCGATGCCAATGGCAGTAGAGAACTTCTGCAGAACTAAGGATAATTGCTCCATTGTCTACTGTTTTTCCGAGCGCTGATTTCTGCCATAATCTGCTAGAGACAGGTGCTTCTAGTCTCCAACCACCTTCGTCTTTCTTGAGCCCAGTTTTCAACGATTCAGAACCCGGTTCTCCAATGTGAATTACAGGTCTAGAGTCTCTGGCCCTTGGCCGAAGTCTCCTTTCCCCTGCATCACTCATGGAACTTCGGCGACGGCATCAAACATCAACCCGCCGCACCACATCCCTGAAGTGCTGCATCAGTTGTGCACCATTCGGTGCAGGCATGGTTGAGGGCCAATTAGGGGAATTAACGGTCGAGGAAAGAGTCCTACTGCATTTGCTTGAGAACCGATTGCAAGAAGGGTCTTGGGACGCTGATGCCAACAATACACAGGCTGGAATTTCTAGTGCAGTTCACATACAAAGGAAGCACCTTCCTCGCACATTGAAGCGAATATTGGAATCTGAAGAGGTGCTTCAAGAAATGCGCCATGTTTCAGGTTCAAAGCAGCGTAGGAGAGTCTATGATTTGACTCAGAAAGGCAGATCTAGGGCGAATGATATCAAAGAACGTGTAATGTCTTTAGTCATAACTCGAGATGGTGAAGAAGTAACTTTGGAGAGTCTCGAATCTACGGATTCAATACTTATCACACTTTCACATATCGATTCTAACCGTAGTTGGAACGAAACACCCCTACAGGTGCCAATCTCTCAGGGGAAGGGCGATGTAGGAATAGAGGGCAAGGTAAGCGAAGCATTGGTCAAGGCTGTGTTTGAGCGAGCCTGGAGGGACGGAAGTCTTTCTGAGGCAGAACGAGGAATCGTAGAAGAGATTGTGAATTTCTTAGGAATGAGTCCCGAAAGAGTCACTCGAATGGAACAAGATGCGTTGAACAACCTAAGTGAATCAAAGGGTCCGGACAGGGAGAGAATCTATCGTGATCTTCTAGAACAAGCGTTAGAAGATGGAGAGATAATCGAAGAGGAATTGGTTATGCTGGAGACGTTACGGACGACTTTGGATATTGACTTGGAAATCCATGGTCGTCTTGTGGCTCAAGTGGTTGCACATGCAGAGTTGTTGGATAGTCTAGAGCCGCATTTCCATCCATATGTCGATGCTGTCAGGACTGCTCTTGAGGATGGTATCATCAGTTTGGACGAAGATGCAATCTTGACAAGTCTCCGGCGCAGTTTCAATATTCCAACTGAAGTTCATGTAGCGATTGCCACTAGTATTCGGGACAACATGAAATGACAGTTACCACTGCGAGGAGTTGAGAAGATGCTGGAAGAAGGCGATTGGGCCATTCATGATGGCCTGCAAAGGACTAGAAGACTCGTCGAAAACATGGAGCCTAGCCTTGTGGTTTTGGTTGGAGACGTAATGTTGGATCGCTATATTTACGGCTACGCAAATAACCTCAATCCACGAGCCCCTGTGCCAGTTCTAAAGGAAACGCATCGCGAGCAAGGAGCAGGTGCTGCCGCCCATGTTGCTAGAGGTTTGCATTCATTGCAAATGGAAGTTGCAACTTATGGAGTTGTAGCCGCTGATGAAGCCGGACAAGATGTCATCGAAGCATTGGAAGAAGTAGGGATTTCCTCCGATGGAGTGGCTTTGTTGGAAGATTGGAGGACTACTGTCAAGACAAGGTTCATCGCCAGCCGAGAGAGTCTTATCGCAAATAAGCAGATGATGTTGAGACTTGATGAAGAAGCTGGAACAGATGTGCCAGATGAAGTGGCTGATTTATTGTGTAAACAAGCCATTGAACGCTTATCTTCGGCCAAAGCCTTGGTAATCAGTGACTACGGTAAAGGAGTTGTCAATGATGAAACCGCGAAAAAATTGATTGATGCAGCCTCTGAAACTGGTATCCCAGTAGTATGCGATCCAAAATTGACGGGTTTGCACCGAACAAGGGGTGCTGATGTGGTATTGTTCGAATCTAGAGGGTTGGAATTGATGCGCCGCAGATTGTCAAAGAGTAGCCCTGAAGAGGCGGCTGAAGAGTTAGTTTCCGAATATGGTTGGGGGGCCTTAGTAGTACTTGGTGGACAGAATGGCCTTGATTTGTACAGTTCAGAGGGTGAGAATATTCATGTTGATTGTACTCTTCCTTCACCGAGTCAACAGATAGGTCTGATCGATGCAGCAGTGGTAGCGGCAATCGCGAGCAGGATTCTTTCCCTCACTGATGTGGACATGGCACATCTGATCAATGCGGCATGTGAGTGCATTTTAGAGGCCGAGGATGCGGATCATTTCGCCATTGATAGAAGGGAACTTTGCACTAGACTTGATGAGATTGCTTGGGCAATGCAGATTTCACAGAGGTAGGGCCATGTCATCTTGGCCATACGGCACAACCGCCGATATTGGAATCTGTGTATTTGCTAGCAGTCCTGAGTCATTGATAGGTCAAGCAGTGGAAGGGATGCAGGGGATTCTTTTGAGTAGCGAGGGAATTGAAGCAATCAAGGATTGTCCTTGGCATCATTCTACATGGAATCTGCCATCATCTAATTCTTGGGATAGAGATTTGGTAAGAATTTTGGAAGAGGTCCTGTTCCGTTGTGAAGTACATGATGAGTGGGTTGTCGAACTAAAATTATTGAAATTACAAGAGGATGAGGAGGCACAATTGGCATGTCAGGTTGCTTGGGTCGATGCCGAAGCCATAGAGCGAGAGGTCGAGATCAAGGCTGTCACGCGCCACAATTTGCGATTCATAGAATTAGCAGAAGGCCAAGAAAGCATTTCGCAATATCCTGAAGTTCCTGTAGTGAGGGGTCCCGGATGGTTAGCAGACGTTGTCTTTGATATCTAGGTGGGAGGGCAAACGGTGGACGCTCGTCTCCCAGAACCAATCCCACGCACTTCCTCCATCCCGGAACCCTGAGGCACCCATGGCCCCGAGTAGGGCTGCTCCGTTCCCGGCCTGACCTGATTCCCCGGTTATGCGATTCCCGTTTCCTTCCGGATACGGTTCACGACAACCCGAGTCACTCAGGGGCGAGACATCAACGTCCATGCGTAGGAAGCTCTGGGCTCGGTTGCGCCGCCCGAAAGCGTTCAGACCACCAGTCACGATTTGTGGTACAGGGTACGTCACCACCCCTCCTATCCCATACATTGGGGGAGGTTTGTCCCATTTCAACCCTACGTCAAGGCTCCAATACTCATTCTTCGTACTTGCTGGGACAACCTACAGTAATCAATTCGGCTTCGAGAATCCATTCTCCTTGACTTTTCTTCAGTATGCCGTCTACGAGCACAGTCAATCCCTCATCAAATGCTTGCGGTATCGCTGCTTGAGCAGCATCGATCGAAAGGTTGTATTCACTTCCTTCAAGACTGAATGTCAATGATTGAGAGTCGTATGATCCATTACTGACAACTCCCCTGATACTAACTTCGCTTTCTTCGTGCTTATCAGGCGATTTCATCAAATCGTCAACAGCCATGGAGGGAACAGGTTCTGAGAGGAAAAGTGTGGCAGATAGAGCAAGTAGGGCCAAGCATCCTGCTGCTAGCAGCCTACCTCTTCTAGACAACATTTTCATTCCTCCTCTTCTAATGCCAGCCCTATGGCTTGGTCAAGAGATGAGAGCCCATTCAGTTTCAATTTTCTCTCTAGCCCATTTACAATATTCCTGATTACACTCGGTCCCTTGAAGACCAATGCAGAATATAATTGCACACAACTAGCGCCATGAATGATTTTCTGCCAAGCATCTTCAGCGGTGGAAATCCCCCCTACTCCAATAATTGGCCATTTTCCTCGACAGCGTTTGTGAATATGTGCGATGATTTCTGTTGATCGCTGTTTCAGGGGTTGTCCAGACAACCCACCTGCTTGCTCTACGAATGATTCAGACTTACGATTCAAAGGTTGAGGGCGCTCGAGGGTGGTATTGGTTGCTATGATTCCCGCACATCCAGCGCTTCTTGCGCAATCGATTACCATATCCAGTTGTTCATTGCTGAGATCGGGGGATATTTTGACCATTACTGGTTTTCCAGAGCCACATCGTTTTTCTTCTTCAATACAGGAATCTAAGAGATTTTGCAACGCGTTCCCCTCTTGTAATTCTCTTAATCCGGGAGTGTTTGGAGAGGAGACATTAATCACAAATCCGTCTACATATGGCCACAATGTACGGAGGCTTTCACAATAATCAGAAGGCGCATTTTCATTACTGGTATTCTTTGAGCGCCCTAGATTTGCAAGTACTTTCATTCTTCGACTCTTGCGCTTTGACATGGTCTTCGATAATGTATCTGCAGCAGCGGCTGAACCTGGATTATTGAAGCCCATCCTATTGATTAGAGCCTTGTGAGTAGAGTTTCGAAACATTCGAGGTTTTGGATTCCCACTTTGAGCAGTTGCAGTAAATCCGCCCACTTCGATAAATCCGAATCCAAGACTTTCCCAAGCCATTACATTCTCTGCTTTTTTATCCATCCCAGCTGCTAATCCCAGAGGGTTTGCTAGATTCCATTCAAGGAATTCACACGGAGTTTGTTTGGGCCGCCAAAGCAACTTCATCAGTAGTCTCATCGGAGGAAATGCTTGTGCCATCTTTAGTGCAAACATTCCACGGGAATGCGCCTTTTCAGAATCTTGCAAGGCGATAGCCGGCCTTGCTAGTAGATTCCAGAACACCCCCATCGTAAGAGGCGCTCAGCCGCCACCCTTCAAGCGTTGCGCTTCATCGGCAGGCCATGCTCCCCTCTCTCGGTGAATTCACCAGACGGTTGTTGCGAAATGAAGGAGTGGTGTTGTTGGTTCCTCCAATATTTGCTGAACGCTGCGAGGATTTACCTAGATTGGTGGCGGAATACATCCCCTCTAGGTTGCATCTTCCCGAAATCGAAGTACATGCTGAAACTCATGTTCTGATGAAATCAGATGGTGAAGAGATTGGTAGATTATCAGGTAGTGAACCAAATCTCGATTCCGTGTGGGTAGTTGGACAAATGTCTGAATTGATTGATGAGTTGTTGGAACTTTCATCTGCTTTCCTTGCAGCTGGATATCCCGGATGTCGAGATTGTTTAGGTCCTGCTGCCAGTGAACCTTGGGATGAAGAAACCCATCGGAAGAATACGGCGCAGGGTAATTGACAAGGTACGTTTTTCCTCAGGTACTAGTATAGTACCTGTAGAATTCCACGTCATGTGAGGGATTAAGTAGCGTGGCGGAGGGGAGGGGAAATCATGGTCGCCGTAATCATCGCTGAGAAGCCAAGTGTCGCTCAAGATTTGGCTCGCGTTCTCGGGGCCAGCGGTAATCATCCAACACACATTGAAGGAAATGGCGTATTGGTGACCTGGGCGGTAGGGCATTTGTTGGAATTGATGGAACCCGAATCTTATGACAAATCATTCAAGACATGGAAGATGGATCACTTACCAATTATTCCTGAACAATTCAAGACCAAGCCAAAGGGGAAGAGGAACGATGCAGAACATCTCAAGGCGGTTGTTTCCCTGATAAATAGAAGCGATGCGACAGAATTAGTCAATGCTTGTGATGCAGCAAGGGAAGGGGAATTGATATTCCGTAGAATCCAAGAGCATTCGAAAAGCAATCTGCCTGTGTCAAGGATGTGGATGCGTTCTATGACAGATTCAGCAATACGCAAAGCATGGGATGAACGTGCGCCTGCCGAACAGTACGATAGTTTAGCAGATGCTGCGCGCAGTAGAGCAGAAGCGGATTGGTTGATTGGGATGAATGGCTCAAGAGCAGCCACTCTACGATTGAGAAGTCGTGGGCAGAAAGGCTCGATTAGTCTTGGTCGCGTTCAGACGCCAACTTTGGCGATGCTGGTTGATAAGGAGTTGGAAGTACTATCTCATGAACCATCCCCGTATTGGGAATTGGAAGTTGGTTTGAGCCAGAATGATGCAGTCTGGGCTGCAAAATGGAGAAGGAATGGAAAAGGCGAGATACCTCGTACTCACATCGTAGAAGAGGATGAATTGGAGAGCCTATCTGCGGAGTTGAAGAAAGGTGAAATCGAGGTTTTCATGACTAAGAAAGAGAGAGTAGAGAAGTCGCCTTTGAATTTCGACTTAACTACTCTACAGAAGGTCGCCAATCAATTATGGAATATGTCTGCAAGAGAAACTCTCGACCACGCTCAGCAATTGTATGAGCGGTTCAAGTTGACGACTTACCCAAGAACCGAATCACAGCACTTGCCTCAAGATATGAGAAAAGATGTAGATGAGATCATTATCAAGTTACAGTCTCAAGCAAGATGGTCCGAACACGCCAAGAGGCTTGAGAATGGTACTTTGGAACATGTAGAGCGAAATTTACAGGATGCAAAGGTCTCAGATCACCATGCAATTATTCCTACTGGCAAAGTTCCTCCATCAGAAGTTTCTGGAAGAACTATGCAGGTTTACGAATTGATAGTATCCAGGTTCCTTGCTTCTTTTCATCCTAATGCTAAATGGCAAGATGAGAAGCGTAAGGCCAGTCTTGGTGATGGTGCATTGATGGCTGAAGCCAACATGCTATTGGAAGAAGGTTGGAGGCAGGTCATTACCAAGTCAAACAAGATGCCCGACGGATGGGGAGAAGTGGCACCTCAAGCGATGAGCAATGTTGACTCAGTCATGGCTGAATCAGGTATGACCAAGCCCAAGACGCGCCTTAAGGACGCGGGATTATTGTCGCGCATGGAAAATGCTGGACGTGATGTTGACGACGATGAACTGAAGGAGGCACTGAAGGGCAAGGGTCTAGGGACTCCAGCGACACGTGCAGAGACAATTGAGAAACTAATTGCCAAGGGATTGGCTCAGCGCCTCAAAGGTGGCTCATTGAGGGCAACTCCAGAGGGTATTCGTCTGGTTGATGTTCTGCGTAGAATACCAGTGGATTGGATTGCCTCACCTGAATTGACTGGAGAGATGGAATCTCAGTTGCGTAGAGTAGAGGAAGGCGATGAGGGAAGCGAATCGTACATGCAAGAGGTCGAGTCCAAAGTTGAGCAGTTAGTAGAGCGATTTAGTTCATTCACCAAGGAGGAATTATTCGCTTCTGAAGAGCCGGTAGGTAATTGTCCAAGTTGCAAATCTCCAGTAGTTGAATTGGACCAGAGATATGCTTGTAGTTCTGATGATTGTGAAGCCGTGTTTTGGAAACGCTCGATGGGTAGGTATTTCGATCGAAATACCATTTCGCGAATCCTGAGAGATGGCAGCATCGATGAATTGCATGGATTTGTACGTCGTTCCGATGCTGAAACCTATACTACAGGAGTGAGTTTGTCTGAAGATGGTACCTTGAGTTTTCAAGATCGTCCAGAACGTGAATTGAACGCTGGTAATTCAGTAGAATTGTGTGCTTGTAGTATCTGTGAAGATGGTTCAATCTTTGCAGATGATGAAAATTTTTCCTGCAGCAATACAGATTGTAGTCTTGCCCAAGGACGTCGAGTCATGGGACGTCGGAGGTTGTCAGATGATGAATTAATCATCTTGATCAAGAATAGTAAGACACCAGTTTTTGATGACTTTATTTCTAAGCGCGGAACACCGTTTAGTGCTTGCCTCTTCCTCGAAGAACGCAGTCGTGGAGGTAAGAAAAGAATAGTTGCATCATTCGAATTTGCGGCTGCTGAATTACCTGAATACGAAGTTGATTCAACACCTCTTATCGATGACGGCAAGGGCCTGAAAGTGGTCGAGACTCCTACGCATTTTGAAGTTCAGAGCGATGGAGTCAAGGAATACGAAGTTCCTCGGACTATCAAGGACCGAGAGATAATCAGAGACGAAGGAAAGGAACTGATTGAAAAGGGCCAAGTTGGCCCATTGGAGAACTTTATTTCGGCCAAGGGTAAACCGTTCAAGGCAACATTGTATCTAGATGCTCGTAAGCAGGTGAAGTTCAGATTTGAAAAGCGTTCTCGCAAGAGATCTCCCAAGAAGAAATGATTCCCTTCTGTATCGCTTCAGCACAATGATATTCAATGATGGTGAAAGCCCAACGGATGTGGAAGACGTTCGGGAGCACTGGGATGTAGTCATCGTCGGGGCTGGTCCGGTAGGCGGGTATGCTGCCCGCAGGTTACGTGAAAAGGGCCTCAGTGTACTAATGCTAGAAGAACATCTCGAAGTAGGAAAACCGTTCCAATGTGCTGGTTTAGTAAATCCCGGTGCCATGCTCAAAGTAGGGCTAGAAGATACGATTTTGACGCAAGTTCACGGAGCGAGGATGTACAGTCCTTCAGGGATCGAAGTTAGAATTGGTAAGCCAGAAGTAGTCCGAACTCATGTTGTTTGTCGCAAGTTGTTCGACGAGGGAGTTGTTCGTCAAGCAATGCAAAACGGAGCGGTCCTATGGTTGGATAGCAGGCCATTATCCCTTGAGATTGAAGAAGATGGAGTAAATTTGTCTGTTAAGCGGGGGGATGAAGAGTTAGAGGTCAAAGCCTCACTTCTCATCGGTGCCGACGGAGCTCATAGTTGGGTGAGACGCACCTTGAGAATGGGTCGCCCAAAGGAGATGATGGTTGGATATCAAATCGAAGTGAGTGGCTATGTTGGTGAACAAGGAAAGTTGGATATGTTCACTGGTATTGATGTGGCGCCCGGATTGTTTGCTTGGGCCATACCAAATGGCGATACTCATCGCATAGGTGTTTGGTCAAGAGCAGAGGACTTGGATGGACGTAGTTGTGAGCAATTATTGGACCATTTGATGAAGCGGTCAAGATGGGCAGAAAGATTTGCTGATTGCAGAGAAAGTGCGCGTTTTTGCGGGCCCATACCATGCGGATTGTTGCGCCGTCCGTGGCGAGATAGAACTTTGTTGATTGGAGATGCAGCTGGTCTATCAAAGCCTACAACTGGTGGTGGAATAGGGCCTGGTTTTGAGGCCATTGATTTGGTCATTGATGATTTAGCAAATGCCGTAAATCAGGATAGATTATCTTCCAAGGATTTGAAGAAGGTTTGCAAGCCCTTGCGTGGAATGCGCAAGAAACAGGATAGGGCGCGTGCTTTGCGTGATTTATTCGTTACATCATGCGATGATGATGAATTGGATCAGCATTTCGAAATATTCTCAAAACCAGAAGTAATTCAACTTATCAACAAAGAAGGAGATATCGAACGCCCAGTTCCACTTGGACTATCGTTGCTGCGTAAAGTACCGGAATTCCGCGGTCTTGCTATCAAGGCTGGTATAGAGTTGTTGAAGACAAGGTGATTGTTATCGATTACAAGGTGGTTGCTCGCAGTGAGGTTAGACACCCACCCTTTGAATCCTCTCTGATGATTCCTGAACGCTTGCCTACGATTAGATTGGAGCAGGTCTTGGGAGAGGCTGAAGATGAAGAAGAGGCCAAGTTGATTGCAGAGCAACAATTGCCGGGATTCAGAATTGGTGAGGCCAATAGTTGGTTTATTGAACGCCGATTGAGCATTGAGGGGCCGGATGGAAAGGAAGAATTCAATTCTGGAGCTAAGGTTAGAATGGAAACCAGAAAGGCGCCATTGGTGGTGGAACGACAAAGAACGGGATGGTATCTAAGTCCTAATCCAATACACAGGTACGCCAGATGGTTCTTGATAATAGCCGTAGTAGTTCTTCTAACAGGCCTATTGATGCAAACCTTGGAACCTATGCTGATGGCGACAGGGATATTGCCTGAAGCAGTACTTGGAGGGGTTAGATTTGGTTTGTTGGATTATCCATTCATGGTGGTCGTCATTTTACCTTTGATGATAGTTCCATATGTGATGCGTTTAATTGCAAATGTCAGGGATCTCAAGCGTCAGCGAGAATTCCTTAGCAGCGATACTCCTTCTCCGGATATTTTGTTTCTTGGACCTGTTGTGGCTGATGCAGAACTAGAGTGCAAAATAACCTTTGAAAATCCTCACAAAGGTTGGAATTCCCTGAAGGTATGGTGGCAGGTTGGGGCCTTACCACCTATACGAGAAACAGTGATGGAGATATTGTCTAAGGATGAAGAGGCACAA
>CEPK01139617.1_pt1 | contig 11541 bp, 17 predicted proteins | sample 356231 | NCBI WGS metagenome assembly CEPK01 (sample SAMEA2620259, study PRJEB7988) | marine metagenome | biome: marine biome (ENVO:00000447); feature: deep chlorophyll maximum layer (ENVO:xxxxxxxx); material: "saline water (ENVO:00002010), including plankton (ENVO:xxxxxxxx)" | depth 80 m
GCGAGGAGATTGTTGTGGGGTCAAACACACCATGTTGCACAGACAAAGGAGACTGTTGAGCAGGCACACCACCATTCGACACAGCAACTTGCACCGTCGCTGGACTCTCCGGCAGCGCAGCCACATTCAGGCTAATCACAAGACTGCCGTTTCCGTTGCCGTCAGTAGCCGTATAGGTTCGGCCCGTCTCAGTGCCGAGTGTACCAAGGTCAACGTCCGTTGAGAGGCTCAGACCGAATCCTGTGAGCGTCAACGTAGACGCCCCGGCAGCACTGAACGAGTCAGTGTGGCTGGCTATCCAAGGCATTAGGGCTGATTCTCTATGGCTCATGTCCAGATGCTCCACTTGTTGTTAAGATAGCTTTCAAGGGCTGTTAGGTCTGTTCCGGTAATTTCGGTATTAAAAACCAAAAGCTCAGAAAGCTCGAAATCAGACCACTGCCAACTTATCCATGCGTGTCCTATAATCATGTCTTCGGTCATAGTGCCCGTTCCCGTTGTAGAACTATCGGTATCATCCACGGCCCCATTAACTCTAGTGACGTATCCAGAGTCGGTTAGAAGCCACGCCCCTAAGACCTTAGTCGGGAGCGATGCCGTGGCCGTGCCTCCAGTGCATTTGGCTGCGCCTCGGTAAATGTAGAGGCCGCTTGCTCCGGTGTAGCCAGCCGAACTAACCGCGCAACGAAACACGGGGCTTGCTCGCATTGACAACACCCCCGACGTAGTTGAGCCCCCCGCGCCGTCCGAATGAAACACGGCAAAGACCGAACTGTTAACAACGGAGTTGGGTTGGGTAGCGAAATCGACCTGTGACGCCGGTTGTAGAGAATTATGAGAACTATTCCAACCAAACGAGATATGTGCTTGACCAATCGTGCCGCCGCTCGGCACATATGCTGGTTGAAGCGTTCCTGAGTTTTGAATGGCGTGAAATCCATTGCCGCTTTTATCATCCCACCGGGACACTTTATTATTATCGTTTTCGTCGAAAGTGATAGTAGACACGTCTCCGGCGTCATACCAAGCCCGTAAGGAGGCGATTTGTGTTGGCAGAAAACCATGGACAACGGTAATGGCTCCAGCAGTAACACCCACCCCTTGGCACGGAACGCCTCCCTGACTAATCGGGATGGTTCTATTCGTGGACGTTCCTGCCGTGAACGACTCAACCGTCATCGTGATTGTAAGCGTTCCCGAGGTCGCACTTGCCTTAGTATAGCTCCGCGCCGTCTCAACACCCAAAGCCGCCGGAATGGTCACGGTGGTAGCCAAAGACAAGCCAAAGCCCGTGATAGTAAGGGTTTGCCCAGCCCCTGCCGTGCCCAATCCTGTGGTGTGCTCTGTGATATAAGGCACATGGCCTGCATGGTTGTGGCTCATTCGTTAGCTCCCGTACTTGTCGGCCCAGTAGGCCCTGAGAAGGGTAATCTCTGAAGCCGTCATTTCCCTGGAAAGGATGATAACCTCGCCAAAATAAGTCTCTGTGTTTGATTTATAAAGAGTCCCAAATCTTGACGGGTCTGTAGAGTTAGCCTTTTCGGTATAACTAATCGACTGGGTACAAGATAACTCCGGTATTGTTAGCGATGCTGACCCGCCCGAGCCGGTGAGAATGGGTGTGATGATACTCCCGTCCCAACTCGAAGCGAATGATGTGGTCGTATATGTCCCGGCAACCCACGTTCGTGCCTCGTCATCGCGGACCACTATAAAATATCTTTTGTTAGAATCCAGTCCACCGGCCCCAACGGCCACGGGTTGGCTAGAAACACTAACCAGCGAGCTTTTTGCAATCAGAGCCACAGTAAACCCAGTTATAACGCCTCCAGTCTCCGTCAAGGGGATTTCCTGCCCTCGCATCTCATCGCTCACGGAATAAATGGCTGCCGCCGTCTTGGACCCGCTCCAAACATAGTTAGAGTCCTTGAACGCTGGCTGGTCTGCACCATCACTCTCAGTCATCGTAAGACCGGCAGCCGAGTCTGTGAAAGATGCAACGGCGTCCCCGTCGTTTAGAGTAGAGTTTAGACTGTCCGGGTTCCACCAGTAATCTTTATCGCCAGTACACAGTAAACCCGGTGTCCAACCGTGCAATACCGAAATCGCCCCAGCGGCAACGTCTGGCCCCTGGGCAGGCACCCCTCCCATCGATATAGGGATGCTTCTGGGCGTGGTTGTCCCTGTTGTGAAAGACTCAACAGTCAACGTGATGGTCAAAACCCCCGCCGTTGCTCCGGTCTTCGTGAAAGTCCTGGCAGTCTCAACACCCAAAGCACTGGGAATATCGACAACAGTAGAAAGCCCTAGACCGAAGCCCTTGATAACAAGCGACTGGCCTGCACCTGCCGTGCCCAAAGCAGTCGTATGCTCTGTGATATACGGCGCAAGGGCCGAGGTGTTATGACTCACGTCAGCCTCCTAGAAAGTCCACCACTCGTTACCATCAGTGATGAAGGAGATAGCTCCCTTGTTGGCTGTGATGGTTACTGCTGCCGTGCTTCCGTCAATGTCTGCACCGCCAGCCGAGGTGATATTTATGCTGTAAGTTGCGGCGTCGTTGTTGCCGTCTTTCATTCTATATGCGGTGCCGATTGTGGCGGCTCCAGGTATTGGCAGCTCAAAGTATCTTATTCCTGGTGCTACAGAGTCGCCAGTGCTTATGCAAACCTTTGCTGCTGGCCATGAAAGTCTGCTTCCCGATGATCCTTTGCCGGAAACTTTTTCTATAGTCCCGCCACCGCCACCAGAGAAAGCTTTTGTTACGGTTGGAGAGTCACCAGTGCTGGATATGGATAGGTTATCAATCACAGACCCATTGGTGCCGCCAAATTGTGTCAGGAAGTCTTCTGGACTTATTTCTGCCACAACCTCTTCATTTCTTTCGAGTAAGATTTGAAAAGGGTATAGGTTGATTGATTCCCTTCCTACATTTCTAATCCGAGTGTTCCTCGCCATAACTCTACTCCTTGCAACTTCTTTCTATGTAAGCCATTAGGGCGGCTCGTGTCTTGAGCATATGCGCCATCCAACCTGCGGTCACTAAATATTTTCCATTTGGTAGCTTTTCGATTTCATTCTTTTCCACTATCACTGTTCGGTGGGATAATGAGTCCTTTGGACAGCAGCTCCATCTCAGTACGCTCAAACTCAGCAGCAATATCATCACCAGTGCCGTTGAGAGCCTCTGCCGCCTTGTTGATGTCGTTGTGGAATCTTTCACTGGCTGCTTTGTGTTTGATGATTGGCGCGTAAAGTTTCATTAATGTTGTGGCCATTTCTAAAAAAGCTGTAATGGCTTTGATTAGGGCAATCACATTCCTGCCTTCTGTTTCCCATGCAATTCATTGAATCTGTTGATTGCTTTTTCTTCAATTTTTGGATTGATTTTTACTTTATCGGCGGCAAGTAGACTTTTTAGCTGAGATAATCCTTCTGCTAATTTATCGTCTACCTTTGATTCTGTCTGATGTTTGATATTTTCAACAATAAAAAATGCAGAATCTATAGCTTTTTCGATAATTTTGCGCCGCGCTTCAAGTCTAGTCCAAGTCGTTATTAGTACAAAGGCGATAAAAGAAAGTATATAGGGTGCGTTCTCGATTAATAGCTCTTTCATTTGAACCTCCAGCGACATGTTGACGGAGGTTTGGATTTATTTCAAGAAACCTTTTCTGCGCCACTCGGGATAGCAGTCATAGCAGAGGCTATTTTTCTTGTTTGTGACGCCATCTTTGCCGCATCCTCGGCACACCATGTCATGGCGATTTAGAACTTTAGTGTTTAAGAGCATGATCATGCCTATCCTTTGCACTGAGGATACGGACCTGTTTACCAGCCCCCTTTCAGCGGCCTTGGCCTTCACCTTTGTCCAGAATCGGTATCCTGTTACCTCTGGCTCGCATTCGCCGTAGGCCCAAAGAATCCAGTCCTTTTCTTCCTCTGTCCAGGTATGACCCCCTGTCTTCCTCGCTCTCATAATGCCTCCTTGCTGATAGCCAGCCTGTAACCCCTTGGGTCTTTTCTTTTCCATCGTCTGAGAACAGAATTAGCATAGTGTCTTGCCCTTGATGATTCGTTTCTTAGGCCAATATTCCCGGCATTATAGGCCATAAGGGCCTGTCTCCAATTTTTTGAGCGCCTTTTCCACCTAGAAAGGATTCTGGTCCCCTCGTGAATGTTCACAAAGGGGATCCAGAGAGCCTTTCTCGGGATTCTCTTATCCCTAAACCTGGGCATGACTTGCATTAGCCCTACGGCACCAGCATGGCTTTTGGCGAAAATATTACCCCGACTCTCGTGATGCTCAATTGACTTAGCCAAGCCCTTTGGGACGCCATGATAATCAGGTCCAAACAATATGATAGCTGCCAGAAAAAGGGTCAATGGTAATCCTCCCGCTTCTCGGTGGTCAGGCCAACACCAGACCATTGTCTTTGGCCATTCTTCCGAACGTCTTTGAACCCGGCTCTTCTAAGCCTTTCGCCCATGGCGATGGCAGATAGCTCCCGGTTGCCATTGATTTTGCACCATTCGAGATATGCCTTTCGCATTGAAGACCGTGGGACAATGGCCAGTGGGTTGACGACACATTTATCCAGAATGAACGCCCCAAAGGAGTCTTCCTCTTTACGATACGCCTCGGTGGCGGCTGTAATGGCTTTGCATTCATGGAACCCGTCTCGATACCATGACACGCAACCTTCCACTAATTTAGCCAGGATACCGTCTCTTTCGGCCCAGAGCTTTTTGCCCAAGTCCTTGTCTAGTTGGTCGGTGGGCACCTGCATCTTGAATGGGATCAGCTTCATCCTTCTCCACACCCCGTTATCGGTGCCTCTAATCTTTGGCTTATGGTTGCCTGATATCCACATGGAGTGAGTTGGTTTGAACGTCACATAAGCCCCACCTTTTGGGTCGGCAGTAATAGGATCGCCACCTGTGAGATTTTTCATTCTGGCCTCATTCAACCGGCGATCTTCCTGGGTTTCAGCGCCTACGGCCATCCTGAGCCCCTTTAGCATAATCAACTCCGCAAGATGCTTGTCATGAGCCCTAGCCTCTAGCATCCCCTCGGGCAATGCCGCAGAATAATCCCCCATGATATCCATGGTAAGGTTCAGTAGAGTGCCTTTGCCGTTAGCCCCGGTGCCGTAGCAGAAAAAGAACACATGCTCTTTGACGCTTCCTGTTAGAGAGAATCCCAACGCCTGGGTGACGTATTTGATTAGATCTTCATCGCCCTGGAATATCTGTTCCATAAAGGCATCAAAGACCGGCGTCTTGGTTGACGGCTCATAACTGGCGGCTGTCATTTTAGTGCAAAGCTTTTTCGGATCGTGCGGCTTTATGTCGCCAGTGCGGAGGTCTATCATCCCGTTGGGCGTATTCAGCGTCCAGATGTCGCAATCAAGCTCATCCATCGCCACCGGGATATTACGCTCAGACCTCGCCATCCTCATCATGCAATTGATTTTGTCTGAAGACCGGCTCTTATTGCCCCACTTTGACTTCTCAGCAGCCTCATCGCCATCTAGCTCCGCTGCCTCTTTGAAGATAAAGCTCGAAGTCTTCTTTGCCAGAGAATGAACAGCCAGCTTCTTGTCTTTAGCCCAGACTTTTCCGTCCCAAACAAGCCAGCCCCCCGTCTCGTCACAATACCTAATGGCGTTGCCAAAATAATGGGCTAGCCTTTGACCGTTGCCTATGTCGCTATTTTCCGTCTGGATAATCGCAATGTCCTCTAGGTTCTCAAGAACTTTGCTGTCCACAATGCCGTAGGTGTATGGCCTGTGCTCTTTAGAGCCCTTAGCAGCCGTGCCATATTCATCCGCATTGCGGATTATAACTCGAAGCTCTTTGTCGCTCCATGGTGGAACACAGCTTTGGTTCCACTCATACATAGCCTCAAATGCCTCTACCTCATTTAGCCCAAAGTCCTTTACCATTTGGCAGGCAACGGTATATGTGTGGTGGTTGCCGCCAGAGTTTTCAACGGCGGGGCGAGATTTCTTTAGCCAAGCCTTTGCCCTTTTAATCTGCCCAGCGCCACCGCCAACAGACGCTCTTTCGACCAGATTTAGCTCTGATAGGGTTTTCCGGGCCGGTAGCCATGTAGGGTCGAAGACAGGTAGATCTTCAATGTACGGGCATGACTGAGCGTTATTGGCCCACCGATATTGGCGATTAGTTTTATGTACTGACGGGGGCATCGCCACCCAGCCACCATCGCCGCGCAGGTCAATGGCCATACCGCCACAGGCCACTCGATTCTTTACGTCATTGCCTGGGTATTTATATCCCCAGTGCTCACCAGAGCCCTCCCTGCCGGTCGTCACTCTCCAGTTTGTTGGGGGAAGGTTTTCTCTTGCCCAGTCCATCGCTTCCTGGTTGTCTAGATCGACTACTACTACGTTTGATATTTTTCCGGTTACTACTCCCCAGTTGTGGTCTGGATTTCGATCGAACCAATCTGCCACCTCTTGCGGCGTCATTCTTTCCGTTTGCAGCCTCTTCCATTTCATCATGGGCATCTTTTTCCCATTTACATACGCCCATGGGATTACGCTTAGTCCACTGAGAGCAGCGTCTACAGCCAATCTCTGAATTATTGTTCCATTCATCTATCGCCCCTTTATAGTTGTGGTAGTTATACATGTGGAAGTCCTGTGGGGTCACAAAAAAGTACCCCTTTAGTCCGCGCCCCGACTCCCAATTGACGCTAATATAGTCCTCCCTGAGCCTCAGAATGTGGACGGCGTATTGGCAAAACCTAACCATATCGCCCCATTCATCGTGGCTGCCGCAGATGATTACATGTCCGTTTCCAGGTCTACATAATCTCCAATGATAATTGGAGCCGCCTTTACGCCCATCAGCTCTTTTAGTCTTTCGTCTGGCCATTTTCCTGGGTACATGGAGTTGGCAACAGTCATCATAGTGTATGCCGCCTGGGCGTCACCAATTTTCCCGTTCCTGATCCATTTATACACTGCCTGCCTCGTCACACCCGCCACCTCGGCGATCTGTACGATGCTGGAATTCAAATCAGATATCATTTCCGTTATTGCCGGGTTTCGATTTCGCTCCGACTCTTTTTTGCGGTTGTCTTTCTCAGCATCGCACACTGAGCATATGTTCAGTCCTTTGGCGCATTTCCGCATTGTGCATTTAGGGCACATGGGGGCCTCAATTTTCGGCCTTAGGCCCAAGGCTTCCGCTTTATTGCGTACTGAGGTCCAGTCCCTAAAGGCCATGAACGACGCAACGTGTCTCCAGAACTCGAATTTATTTCTCTTTGCTGAGACTTTGGCGTGAATGTCCCGCAGGGCTCTAATCTCGGTCTTTTCCCACCGCCCCCTTCTTTTTGGCTTTTTGATACAAATGTTTTCGCTCGCCCCATTCTTTAGATCGTCCAATTGCATCCATAACCTCCTCTACACTGCGGCACACATGATAGTGCCCTTCTCCAAATCTTCTTTCCCAAACATTTTCCTGCCATTTTTTCTGGACGGCGCTCTGTTTTCCTCTTTTGGTTTTCAATTCTATGGCATAAGCCACTGGCCCATTGCTGGTAGCTACCAGGATTAGGAGGTCGGATTGCCCGGTCATTTGGTTCAGGTCTATGATCCGTCCCCCCATTTCCCTGACTCTGCCGACGTGGCTAGTGTCGTAAAGAACGACATCCTCTATGGCCCTGACGGCCTTCTCAACGTCTTTTTGTAGGTCTTTTTCTCTCATTAATGCGTAAAATCCTTGAAAAGTGGGCACCACGATACATGTTGGAATTCATCGTTATCGTGATCGACAATGATTCCAGCGTGTAGTTTTCCAGACTCTATTTGCAGCAACAGAGCGCCTTTTCCATTGTTGGAATTGATTAGGTGCCATGCGTTGTGGAAGAAGCCTACAATCTGGCACTCGTCGAGTTTGGTGACGATATAATATTTGTCGTCATTGATGGTTATCGTCTCCACCCGGCCCTCCCAAATTCTCTCATGATCCTCATTTCAGTCTCTTTGATGCTCTCGGTGACTTTGCGGAGATTTTTCTGAGGTGCTGTGTTGGGTTTCACCTCGACCAACACCCCGGCTTTGATGAGCACCTCCCGTTTAGTCTCTAGCGGTGCTCCGCACATTCGGCAGAAATCGCTATCAAGGTAATTGGTGAATGAGCATTCCCCACACACTTTGCCCATGATATCGGCAACGGATGGTATGGCCTTTTTCCGGCCTTTGCGAGATTTTATTGTCCACTCATTCTCATACTCAGGTGTACCTAATCGCAACACACAACCGCCATGGTCCAGTACAACATAATTCTTTTTGCCTGGGTGCGGCCTCGACGCCCGTCCAACCATTTGCAGGTATTTAGACAGGCTCCGGGTGGGGACTGCTAGCGATACGGCGCTAATCGAGGTGATATCCAGGCCCTCTACCAGCACTGAGCAATTGCTGATCACCTGTAGTTTTCCGCTCTCCAGTCCATCGAGCATTTGTGTGCGATCTACCTTGTTGGTCGTGCCGTCCAGATGGGCTGCATTGATGCCTCTGCGGTTGAATTCCTCAGAGATTTTCTTGGAGTGCTCAATTGATGTACAGAAGACGATCCCTTTCCTGTCATGGGCGTGTTTTATGTATTCATCCACCACATTGCCGATAAGAGCCTGCCTCTCATACTGGATTGCAGCACTACGAAAATCGAATTCGCCCTTGTAGTCCCTTTTGATAGCCGCCAGATTGGCAATAGGAATAGAGTAGCAGTGTGCCGGGACTAGTCCTGAGCTATTGTCCTGACGCCATATGTCATTCATTTGAGCCACTGTAGGCCCTTGCACCAATTTGGTGCCTAAGTTTTCAAATCCAACACCATCCATTCGCCATGGCGTTGCTGTAAGTCCGAGCCTGGGGACGTTGCTGTAATGCTCTAGAATGTCTTGATAGGTCTTAGCCCCGGAGAGGTGGCACTCATCCATTATAATGTACCTTGGGCGGCGTATAGGCTCTTTGCCGAGCCTGTTACGCAACGTTTTGACCATGGCGACCTGAATATCTGCCAGTGGGTTTTTGTTAGCCCCCCATTTGGCCGCTATCACTCCGCACTCCAGACCGAACCTGGATAGTTTATCCACCGTTTGTTTCACTAACTCGTCTCGATGGACGACCAGGAGGACTGACCGGCTGAATTTGGCCATGCGCGAGCATGGCTCTGCGATACCAGCAACGGTTTTGCCGGCACCTGTAGGCATTTGAGCTACCACTCCCAAATGCCCATCTCGGTGGGCCTGCTGTATCTGGCCGAGCCAGTCCTCCTGGTATGGGCGAAGCCTCATATCACATCTCCCACTTTCCATATACCTCAGCTGACCTGACTATCCTTTCAAGCAGGTCGCGCTTATCCCTAGACCACCACTCCATAAGATCCACAGCTTCTTTATGAGAAAATCCAAAATCCCTTACGAGATAACATGCGACCCTAAAATAATCAGACGCCCTCTCGTGTTCGCTAAGATTATTTGGCACCCTGCGATGCCGCATCCACGCCTTTGCTCTTTTCATTAAAGACTCAGCGTTTGGTGCCTCATTCTCATAATGAACATCAGCGTTAGCAAGGGCCACCAGAGGCTCAACCTGTGGGGCCCATCCCAGCCACCTATCACACTGGCCGCATGACATCCTAATATGCCTGCAATATGAGTTCATCTGCCACCGAAAACGATAGGTGTCTCCACCGCACTTGCATCTAGATATTTTCATGCCAGCCCCCACATCTCACGCCACCTCTTATACTGTTCCGGCATCATGGTGATTGCTTTCCCATGGTCGGTTGGGTGGTATTTCCCATTTTTCAGCACCAACAGGCCCCGGTCCACTAATGTCTGGATGACAACCAGAGGCTCAGGCGACTTGAGTCTGTTGAGTATCTCAGCCTCGGTTTTGCCGACTCTAGCGACCATTCTCAAGACGGCCACTTGGTTGCGACCTAGGCTATTCCATTTCCGTGGCATTGCTACCCTCCTCATCTCTCAGATAAACAATCTGCGTAATTATGTCTTGGGCGCTTTCAAGCACATCGGTGAGCCTATCAAGGCCCTCGTCAGGGGCGTCCAAGTTGCTTTGGTACGAATCGATCTTGTTTAGCGTGGAGTAAATTTCTTTATCTACAGAGGCCAGAAAGGTTTCCAATTGTCGTTTACTCATTTTGACTTCACCCACGGCTGATAAACATTACCATGCTCATCCTCAATTTCCTGATGATGCCATTCGAGAGCCCGCTCCCTGGCGGCGTCAATCTCTTCCTCGGTTGGCTCCCCAAACACAGAAGCTCGTGCCTCTTTTTCTGTCTCGAATGGGCCATTGGCATAGGGTTGTTTGATGGTATACCAACCATCCCTATATCGTTTGAACTCCCAACCATCCTGGCAGAATCGTTTATGGTATTCCTCAGAAGTCATAGTGCGGATTTCTTCCTGAAGAAAATCGGGCCAAATGCTAGGCTTTTTCATGATTACCTCCATTTTCCAAATACGCCTCACTGGCGGCTATGGTGCGTTTTATTCCTGGGGTTCGAGCGGCAGAGGCCTCACAAGCCCTTACTGTGCGTTCATGAAGGGCCTGCTTGATTTTTTCATCGCCATCAAAATATGCGATCATCATAGCCGCCTCGGCTGTAGTGAAATAGCCATGAGTCATCATGGAGAAGATATGGTTGTGATAAAAACGCTTATCAGCAATCCAATCCCAGTAGGCATCACCCTCAATATACTCGCTTTCCTTATGGCATTGATGGCACAGCACATGCAGGTTGCTGCAATCATTACTGCCACCATGAGATAGTGGCTGTATATGAGCCCTATGGGCCTCACCATTCACATGGTCACAAGCAAAGCAGATGTCATCTTCATCTTTCCTGGCCCGTTCTATGAAAAATTCGCCAACACGGTCCATCCAGCGACCAGAGGCGGGGTGTTTATGGTGGTTGTTTAGCCAATAATCAATTATACGAGCCCTACTGGGCATATTTCTGTGGGTGGGCTTTTCCATAATTACCTCCGGGGCAGTGTTTGGGTTCTAAATTGAGGTGTCTTTCTTTCCTCGTCGAAAATTAGCAGGCAAGATGGAGCAGGCGCACCAGCCTTACTGCCACCAAATGATATGCGACCTGGGATCAGCCTAATCTCAGCAGACCTCATGGCCCATTGGTGCCACCACCGAGTGTCGCTACGACAGAAGACCAAACAGACCACACAGATGCCCTTTTTGGACTCCAAATAGGCTTTCTCTATCCACTTAGGAATGGCCCTGCCATAAGGGGGGTTGAGCCATACGGCACCACCACCACCCCATTGCTCCCAATCCTCATTCAGAGAATCAACCTCTTCAGTGATGTAGTTGCTAACCAGATAGTTATCTGGGCTGGCAGCAGCATCCAACGCGAAGTTGAACTCTTCATTGAGAGTCTCGAAAAGAGCCCTAGGGGTGGACCAGTCCTGTTTTTTGGATGAAAACAATGCGTCGTTGTCCCACATGATCACCTCCACTC
>CEPK01040537.1_pt1 | contig 11522 bp, 6 predicted proteins | sample 356231 | NCBI WGS metagenome assembly CEPK01 (sample SAMEA2620259, study PRJEB7988) | marine metagenome | biome: marine biome (ENVO:00000447); feature: deep chlorophyll maximum layer (ENVO:xxxxxxxx); material: "saline water (ENVO:00002010), including plankton (ENVO:xxxxxxxx)" | depth 80 m
AAATACTTGTGAAATTATTCCTGATGTATACCTAGGTGTCATTTTCCTTTCTACGGCAGCAGCTGCTGCAACCATGACATTGGCATTGACCGCTTCATCAACTCCACCCTTTACCATTAATGCGGCAATTGGGTTTACAGGTGCATCATCAATCCATCTTCGAGAACGCTTTGTTAGCGCCTTGGTCAGAGCGATTTCTAGAACATCTTCGTCATCTTCGCTCTTAGGTCTACCCAAAATATTCGCTAAAGCACGAACTCTCGGATCAAATGGATCTGTTTCTTCGAGTTCGGTAAGAACACTCAATGCACTATGCCACTCACCCTTGTCAACTAAACACAGCGCTGCAGCAATTCTTGGGCGAGCCATAAGTGGATTCTCTCGAACCAAACGTAATGCGATATCCATTGCTTCTTTGTGCATGCACTGGGCTCGTAAAAGTGCGATGTGCGAAAGTCTTGCATTAATCGAAATATTGTCCTTGTGCAAAGCCCCATCAACAGGTTGAGGACTCCAAGAACGCAACATTCTCATCAAATCATTCAGGTGGTCTATACAAGGATTGTTTTCCCAATCCCACAAGTCATCTTCATCTACAGAGCCGTTCCAAGGGTCAAACCATTCACAAATGAAAGCCAATAACTCTGGTTCATCATATCCTTCTGGCTGCTGAAGATTGTGAAGGGCTTCTCTTGCTGCATCAAGTCTACGGCATGCTATATGACCTGCAGCAATGATCATTCTTGCCTCATCATTATCTCCACCAGATTGTGCTAAAACTTTCTTTGCTTCTTCTATCGCCGTTGGCCATAATCCACGTATTGCCATCTCAATCATTCTTGCACGACTCTTTGCAAGACGGACTACAGCTTCATCCTCGCCAATGGAGCGTTCTTGGAATCTAATCAATGCATCCAAATCATTGTTTAGTGCAGATTCTTCTACTAAATCGAACATCCAATTACCACCACCGCTCATGATGGCACCTTCTCTTCTTTGGTCTGGATTCAAGTCGAACTTTAGATTACGAAGTGAATTGAATTTTGAAACTGAAAGAACCCAAGTTAGCAAGAAAATTGTTTGACCTACAGCAATGAAAATCCATGTTACTAGTAAACGGTATTCTTCATCAAAACCTCTACCTTCAAACCAATCAATAAATGGCATCAAATCTCCGAATTCCTTGTAGCAAACTAAAATCAAAAGTAACGCTGTATAACCACTGAATCCTGCAAAAGCAAAGTACAGAACCCTTGCTTGTGCTTTATCTTCAGAGCGGATTTCTCTGGGAGTCGCTAGAAGCACTCCACCAAGTCCACCAAATGCTTGTCCCCCAAGGAATAAGTTTCGGATAAGTTCGAAAATGAAAGCAAGACCAACAATCGCAATATTCAGCGACAGATATGCTGCCAAAACTTCTGGCAAACTCTTGAGTGCCTCCCACTCTGCAAGCAACGGATTTTCTTGGATCAGAAGGTATACTTGATGACCTAAAATGCCGCCATAATTCAAAATCTCTTCAGAATTTGCAGGGTCATTTATCATAACTAAAGCAACAGTCACGATACCATTAATCGCCGTAATTGGCATGGTGAGTAAGAATAGAATTAGAATAAATGCAAACGCCCTACCAACGAATCCTAGTTTCTTAGCATCGATTGGATTTGGTTTTCCGAGCCATGTTCGGAATTTTCCAATCATTAGCATATTCCAAGATGCTCCCATGATTCTACCATATGCTAAGATAGTAGGGCCCATGAAAACCAATCCTGCAATAGCAAAAGCAAGTGGTTTTTGTGACTCATCAATTCTCGGAATCAACAAGAGGTATGTTCCAATCGATGCTGCAAATAAGCCGAGGAGGGTCCCGGTTCGCCTGAAAAATAGTTTGAAAAATTTGTTCTTAGTCACACCAATGCGCTTACCTACGAGTTGACCATTGAGAGATTCCCACGGCGAAATGAGAATAGGGATTAGAACTAGTATTCCCATTAAGAGAAGGTTAGGAAGATAGTACACTTCTGCATCAAATATTAGTTCTGAAATAAGAAGAAGAACTCCTGTCATTGCCATCATGTATAGTGCAATACCGAAACCAACATTCGGCAATTGTAGTAGACGCTTAACCCCGCCTTTACCCTTAGTTAGACTGTGCACTTCATACAATCCATCATCTATCTCGAAACCAACTTGTAGACCCGATAGTTGGGATGGAATCATCCATTTCCATAGAAAGAGTGCCGTAAAAAAGGCAACTAAGAAGGGGATGGCGTGGTTTATCGACAAATTAGCGGGATTCTCAACTGTCCCGGCACTCGCTAACGGTATGAAAACCAAGCAAGTCAAAAATGCGAGCAGCCACCTCCTCATCGTAATAGCCTGTGGGAATGACTTCATGACTTCTTCGCCAGCCTGTGGCGTTTGAGGAATGAATCTATGCGGTCAAAAGCCGTATTCAATGTGCCCTCGTCAGCCAGATATACAATTCGAATATGCCCCTTCCCCTTATCGGGAGAAAAGCCGCTTCCATGAACAACCAAAACATGCTCCTCATGTAACAAATTCAATACGAACTCTTTGTCATTTGTTGACCAATACTCATCGGTCAGACGAGCGAACATGTAGAATGCACCGCCTGGGGCTTCAACTTCTAAACCCTCGATATTTGCAATTCGATCTAAGCATAATTGTCTTCGATTTTGGACTTTGGCTGAATGCTCAGCCATCCATCCACGGTCTCCTTCAAGACCAGCCAAGTATCCTAATTGAGCTGGTGTGCTAGCACACAACCTTGAACGCAACAGTCTCTCAATTCCATCTCGAACATCGACCATAACATTTGTCGGGTCATGGATTGCCATGTAACCTATCCTCCAACCTGGTGCATAGTAGACTTTTGAAACTCCATTCAAAGCGAATACAGGAACTTCTTGCGATAGTGAGGCCACAGAAACATGCTCGCCGCTAAAGTCAAGACCATCGTAAATCTCATCCGCAACAATCATACAATTTGGCCACTTTTTTGCGATAGAAAGCAATTTGTTGATTTCTTCGGAGCCAGCCACATTACCAGTGGGATTATTTGGATTTATTAGGACCAAAAGTCGCACATCAGAATCCATTTTTGATTCAATATCTTCAAGGTCGATACCCCATCCATCATCAGATTTTAATGCGTATTCAATAGTCGTGGCTCCATACATTTGGGGATATGCCATGTAAGGAGGATAGTGAGGCCCCGGGGCCAAAACTTTCGAGCCTTCATCAAGAGTTGCAGCAAAAATAATCTGCAAAGCCTCAGTAACTCCATGGCAGACATAGACATCGTTCACATCACAATTCCAGCCCTTCCTTGTTTCATCTGCAGCAATGGCAGAACGAAGTTTGGGGAGTCCATAAGATGGAGAATAACCATTGTTTCCTGAAGCTAATCCTTCACGATATGCTTCTACCATATGTGCGGGTGTCGGCAATCCAGGGTATGCAATAGGGTCGCCAATATTCAATTTGATAATTTCATGCCCCTCTGCTTCTAACTTAGTTGCAGGAACAACCACGTCTCTAATCGCATATTCGATTGTTGAAGCACGAGAGGATACTGGAATCACGCTATTCCACCCATCCTGCAAATCTCATCGTATTGCTCTTTGGACACTGGCTGAACCGATAATCTCTGTCCTCGTTGCACCAAGGGCATATCATCTAGTGCGGGATTGGCTTTAATGTCGACTAAACTGACCATTTCCATTTCTTGAACTGCTTCTATATCTACCATCATCCATCTAGGGTTATCTGGAGTAGATTTTTCATCGAAATATTTGCTATTTGAGTCCCAAGATGTGTGATCAGGGTATCCTTCTCGACAAACTCTAGCAATTCCTGCTACATGTGGAGGTTTGGTATTTGAATGATAAAAAAGGACCATGTCGCCAATCTTCATCTTATCTCGCATCATGTTTCTTGCTTGGTAATTTCTTACTCCATCCCAATGGGTTGTGCCATCGGCAACCAATTGAGAAAATGGATAGACATCGGGCTCGGACTTCATCAGCCAGTAGTTCACCATGTAGGGGCCGTCTAAGCGGCATCCCTTAGATTTCACCATGCATCGCCATGGTCAGGAATCAGGGCTGCATCAACAACATCGATGTCTCCTCTCGCTGCAACACGCCCCAATCCAAGTTTTCTTGCCATCGAACTGGCTCCACCTGTTGAGCCAATTCCTAACTCCTCCAGTAACACGAAAATTGCCGGCAACAAAATTAGTGCGCTCGCTGCTGCAATCCATAGTAGAATAATGATTACAGTGATGAACGGTTTGATTTCTGGAATTGGAATCTGGTATGCGGTAACCATACCCAATGTGGTCACCGTTGCTGCCTCAAACAGTGACATACCAGTACTGACAGTAGAGGTCCGTATCGCTTCGATACCACCGCCTAATTCGCGTATACGGTTGGCTATGTGAATTGAGAAATCAACACCTACTCCAACAAGAATTGAACCAATCATCACAGTTACAAGAGATAGTGATACATCCATTTGCCACATAACTAACCACTGCAATGCAACCGTTGCAATAACCGGAGCTGTAGTCCAGAATGAGAATCTTATGTCCTTGAATACGATTGCTAGAGTCATCAAAGTAAGTGCGACTGCGAATCCGAGAGAAGACCATTGGCTGCCAACAATCAGTTCGTTAACTGCGATAGCAGTTGCAGCGACGCCTGTTAGATCTCCTGCGTTGATATTACCCTCGTAGTCCCTTGAAGTGTAATCGTTCACTTGTGCAACAGCCTCGGAAGTTTCTGCAACCGGAACGAACGGCATATCGACATAAATCAGGTTTCTACTGTAATCATCTGAGATGAATAAACCACGAGTTTCATCTGTAAGGCTCGAATAGAATACATTCAGTAAGAAGCGTTCGGCATTCTCATTCTCTGTTCCGTTGGCTCTAGGAGCAGTTAGGACTTCCCAGAATGTCACGTCTTCAGAGTATTGGCGATTCAAATACGGCTCAAGTTGGTCTTTCAAATCATCTGGGACAAGAGGATTGTCGGTAATATTCCAAAGAGGAGTTCCACTGACATTACCTCCAAAACCGACAGATTTCATCAGGAACACTATGCTAACTGCGTTAGTTTGTTCAATTGTGTTTAGATTATCCTCAAGAGCTGATAAACCTAACAATTTCTCTACGGGTTCAGCCTCCGTAATTGGAGCATTTCCAGAAATATCACCTTCAATCAAAATCATCCCAACTTGCCCTGCGTTGAAATCTTGTGAATACTGTTTCATGGTAACCACAGAAGGCTCATCTTCAGGGGCCATACCTAACAGGTCTATGTTTTCTTCAACATTCTCCTGGCCCCAGAATCCTGAAACGAAAATCATGACTAAGAAGACCGCAATAACTCCTTTTGACCACTTGATTGGCACTTGAACAACCTTTTCGAAAACAGGAAGAGGCGGGTGCTTTGGCTTACGTAAATCAAGTAATAATGTGAGATTCGGAACCATCATCATCGTCAATAAATAGACAATTATAATTCCGCCAGATAGAGCAATTCCAACAGTCTCTATCGGTTTCATAGGTGTGAATGTTAGCGAAATGAATCCAATGACTGTAGTAACAGCGGATAGGAATACTGCACGACCAGTAGATGCAAGGGATTGACGTATCTTTTCGTCCTTTGTCCCCGTTTCTTCTGCATACCGGTTAGTAATGTGCAGACCGTAAGATACACCTAGTGCTAACAGAATTGGCCCGACAATAATTACCGTCATCGTAACCTCATAACCGGTATACCCCATTATTCCGAGAGTCCAAAATACAGAACAGAGAGTAGGTAGGCCTGCAATAACTACGACCTTGAATCCCTGAATCGGTCTCCACGAACCTGTCTGCAAAACATCTGAGTGGAATACGAATAATCCCAGTGCAACAAGTACAATCGCTAACGGGAAAATCTGCCAAAACAGTTTGAATGAGAACTCTGTTACTGCATTGGTAATTGGAACTGGACCGGTTAGCGTCATCGAGATTCCAAGGTCTTCCCAATCGCACAAATCCGCTCCGATAGGGTCACCATTTTGGTCGTATTCACAAGGCTTCTTTTCTTGAGAAATATTATCCAAAATTTGCTGGGTCTTCTCAATAACTTCCTTTGCGGTTTTTGCTTCGTCTACAGCAATGATAATTACAGCCTTATCGAGAAAACCATCTCCATCAGTGTCTCTTGCCATTTTGTCAAGACCTGGAGAAGGGGACCCATCATCCTCATACATTTCATTGACAATTGTATCGATTGTTGTTTGTGAAGGGATACTGTAATTCCCCCAAATCGGGTCTCCAACATCTAGTACGTCCTTGACTAAATCAGCAGCAGTATAACCGATACAATTCTCGTCATTTGGGGGGCAGACGCTAGCTGCCAATTGATCTACGAAAGCATCTTGGATACGGGGAAGGCTAGAATTTACTTCCTTGACAACTGTAGACAATGATAGTGCGTAAATTACGTCATCAGTAGGGTCAGAAATCCTTGGATTCAATTCTTTTTCAACATAGGACATTTCTTGCAAAATACGCCTATCATCAATTGGTTTCTCCGGAGAATCGATGTAGATGATCATCACATTCGTGGACCAATTTTCTTCAACTTCCTTGATGCTTTCCAAGACAGGGGAGCCTTCGGGCAGATAAACATCCAAATCACCATTGACATTCAAGGAAGGGTCATCTCCTGGTTTTATTGAAGTTCCATCGACGAAACCAGAATGATAAGCAAAGAAACAAGATACCATCAAACAGACGACTACCATGAAAATTGGGAACTTGGTTAATATGCCTGTAGCACCGTGCTTTTGCCATTCTCTTTGAAGGGATTTGGGTGCATCCAATACTGCATCAAGAGTCTTTCTTGCATTCCAGTCCTTTACGCTTCCACGAAGTTTTTCTTGACCGTGGCCAAAGATTCGCGACAGTTTATCCTGTAGCGATGAAGAGTCATCTTTCGGCCCAGACTCATCCTCGGACATAATGCCCCTCCAATACTCCGTTATGCTTAGACCATTTGAAAGCATACCCATCATGGTCATCCAATCACTTCAAAAGTAAGACCCATCAGCCACAAACGGACCTGTGAGGATTACGCACGCAGGGCCGGTGAGCAATATGCCATCTCCTAAACTAAACGACAAGCGATGGTCAATCGACCTAGAAAAGAGAATCCAAGAGGAACATTATGCAGATGAGGCTGCATATTCCAAGCGATATGGCTTCAATCCGAACTCTGGTAAGGATATATTCGTAATCGACACACCACCTCCATATCCGAGCGGAACATGGCATATTGGAGCGGTAGCTCAGTACAGTATGATCGATGTTATTGCACGTTCTCAGAGACTGCTAGGAAAGGAAGTCAAATTCCCATGGGGTGTTGACAGAAACGGAATCAATGTTGAATTCACTGTGGAAAAGAATACTGGAAAGAAGATGAAAACTTACGACCGAGCTGAGTTCCTCAAATTATGTGAAGAAACAATTGAAGAATTCACTCAATCTATGCGAAACACTGCACGTCGTGTCGGACTTTCAATGGATTTTGCAAATGAATACCTTACAGATGCACCAGATTACAGAATGGTAACTCAAACCATTTTCACGGAACTATTCAAGCGAGGAGCAATCGTTGAAGATTTGCGACCAAATATCTACGACCCTGTAGAAGGTACAACTATCGCAGATGCGGAAGTTGAGAGGTTGCAAAGAAGAACTAAACTTGTAGATGTCAAATGGCAAACTGAAAATGGCGAGGAACTAATCATTTCCACAACAAGACCTGAACTCATTTGCGCTTGTGGAATCGTCGTAGTACACCCAGAAGATGATAGATACAAGCACCTAATTGGCAAGAAAGCAATGCTTCCTCTACCTGTTGAAGGAAGAGAAATCAGTGTTGAAATTTCCACCCATCCTTCCGTTAAGAGTGAATTTGGTTCTGGAATTCTAATGGTATGTTCTTTTGGTGACCAAAACGACGTTGCTGTATTCCGTGAACTTGGCTTAACTCCCTTCCAAGCGATTGATTTGGACGGATGCATGACCAGTATCGCTGGACCATTCGCAGGAATGAAAGTTGCTGAAGCAAGAAAATCAGTAATTGAGCATCTTGAAAATGAGGGCAAGATACACCAAATAGTTGAGAAAGAACAAGAGGTTCCTGTTTCCGAGAGAGGCAAAAACCCAGTTGAAATCATCCTTCTCAAGGAATGGTATGTTAGACAAACTCACATTCAAGATAGAATTAGAGAGTTGGCTGAAGATATCGAGTTCCACCCACCGCGAAACAAGCAATTCCTGCTCGACTGGATGGAGAATATCTCTATCGATTGGCCAATCAGCAGAAGAAGATGGTATCACACAGAAATTCCAATTTGGTATGCCGATGAAGGAACCAAGGTAATCTGTGCACCATCAGGAGTTTATGTTCAACCATGGCGTCAATCTCCACCGGATACTAGCGAAGTACTAGATAGAGAAACACGTGAAGTAATCGGATTATATGGTGAAATGAAAGATGACTTGGGAGAAATTGTAGGCGAAGAGAAAGTCTTCGATACGTGGATGGATTCCAGCAACTCCAATCTTTTTGTCTCAGGATACCTAAATGAGATGGATACTTTCGAGAAAGCATTCCCTACTGCTATTCGCCCTCAAGGTAAAGAAATCGTGAGAACTTGGTTGTACTACACCCTACTAAAGAGTGCACTATTACTTGACAAACCTGGATTCAAGCATGTTTGGATTGACGGACTTGGAATGGATCCATGGGGCAGAAAGATGTCCAAATCTCTTGGAAATGGAATTGATGCTGATAGCGTCCTTGAGTGTGGCGCAGGTGGTAGAACCGGTTCGTGGAGAGTCAAAGGTCCAGAAAAAAGTGTGCAACTGAAAGCCAACAAAATCGGTTCCGAGTGTTTCAGACTGTGGAAAGCGTGTGATGCCCAAGTGGGTGATGACTTCCATATTAACCCTGAAGAAATTGAAGCCAAATATTTCGGCGTTCTTACGAAATTGTTCAATGTAGCCAGATTTGCAAGTCAATTCGATGTACCAGAAGATTTGGACTCCGTTCCAGAAAACCTCTCAGTAGAAGACCGTTGGATTTTGTCAGAGTTTGCTGAAACAATGAACAGAGTGGAGAAAGCATGGACTGGTCTTGACATTTACACTGCGACTCAAGCACTGAAGACATTTGGAACAGGAATCCTGCCAAGTCATTGGTTGGAAATGTCGAAATCACGATTGTATGATGGTGATACAAATGCAGCATGGACGATTCATAGAATTGTGAGAGACCTTATGTCAGCGTTATCGCCAGTATGTCCTTTCTTCACTCACCACATTTCGAGCACCTTGTATGAACAAAGTGCTGTTGATGTCAGAGAGTTCCCTGCTAGAACTCCTGATGAAGAAAAACTGAGAGAATTAACCAATGCGATTGAAGAATTCAATGGTTCAACATGGAGACAAAAGAAAGATTCAGGATTGTCTCTGAATGCACCGATTTCTGGAATTTCAATTCCAGATGAATTGAGTGATTTCTCAAGTATTTTGACTCAAATGCACAAACTTGAATGATTACTCTTCAACATCAAGAGTTGATTGCCGATTTAATGGCATTTCGAGATTTCCAAGGCGGAAACCAATCAATCGTACTGGTCGGTCAAACTCAATATTCTCTGCAAATAAGCCATGTGCTAATCGCATGAAAACCGTTTCATCATCCATCGCTACTGGGATGGATCTTCCATGAGTATGTGTTTCAAACCCCTGATAACGAATTTTTACTTCACCAAGTCTACCAGCTACACCCATTTCTTTAGCACGCTTCATGACTTTGCTAACAATGACTGACAATTGAGACAATACATTTTCACTATCCATTTGGTCGAACTCAAAAGTATGTTCCTTGCCTACTGACTTTCTACTGCGCAGAGGGCTAACATCATTGCTAGTTTCACCTTCCATAACCCTAATGATCCATGATGCAAATCTCTCAGAAGTAAATCTAGCCAAGGCTATTTCACCATATTCAGCAGCTTCAGACATCGTGTTTATTCCCCATTCTGCAAGCCTTGTAGCCGTTTTTGGCCCGATTCCAGGGACCTCACGAACTGAGCGCCCTTCGAAAAAATCCTCAATTTGGTCGGGCAATGTTCTGTGTATTCCTGCTGGCTTGTTTTCTTCACTTCCCATCTTTGCTAGAATCCGAGTGGGACCTATACCAAAAGAGGTCGAAAGACCCAATTCATCGATAATTTGAGTTTGCAGTTTTTTTGCAAATCCTAAGGCTTTATCCCAATCACCTTCACAGTATTCGGTGACATCCAGATAAGCTTCATCGATACTTGCCTGCTCGAATTTATCTGCATTCTGTGAGAGGATTGACATCACTTTCCTACTCGCACGTGAGTAAAGACCTCTGGTTGATTTTAGATAATTACCAGGGCCATGTGGAGGGCCAGGGCATCTCCTCCATGCTTCTCCAATAGGCATTGCTGAGCGAATACCATATTTCCTGGCTGCGTAATTACAAGTAGAAACAATTCCTCTACCCTTGCCATCTTTAGGATCAGAACCTAAGATTAGTGGAATATCAGGGTCCAAGTTATGGTGCAGAGTTTCAACTGCAGCAAAGAAGGCATCCAAGTCACAGTGGATTAGTATCCTTGATGCCATGACTTGAATAGAAAGTCGGAGGTTTTTGAAGAACGCGAAACCCATGCTTTGATGAAGAAGTATTGGCCAAGAGATATTCATGGGCGCAGTCAAGTCAATACTTACGATTGTTGTAGGATTGTTATTGCTTGTATCGCTTATTGGTTATTCAGGTGAAGAAATTATACCGGATGTACCTAAACCCGATGCTGGACTTTGTGGAGTGACAAAAGAAGCATTCGATACAGTTCCTGGAGCCAGTGCTCTACTAGATATCGAAGTCGAAGTTTCATGGGATGATAGCACCGTATGGATTGGAATAATCTCGGTTGACGACTACAATTCATTGGAAAAGTTAGGAGGAAATTCTGACGGCGAAATCGTATCTTGCGATTCAAGGATTGAGTACATTGCAGGTGGTCCTTCATACGCTTCAGATTCGAAATTTGATTGGACACCTAATGGAGAAGAATTCCACATAATGATTGGCTCTTTGGAAGATGCTGATGAAGAGGATGATGAAGATGATGATCCTTGGCCTTTTAGCAGCCAAATTAATCCTAAATCCTTCATCGATGAATTCAATGTTACTGTGAATTATGATGTTTCCGGGGGATGGGGAGTAATCGTCATACTATTCGCAATCGAAATCACTCTGGTTTACTTCGCCCTACTTGACAAATCATAGTCAAAGGAATTTTGAGTTAACCAAAGTTGTTGGCCTTTGACCTTTCAGTGCAGTGATAACTTCCTGTGCAATATCAATTCCAACCCTGTGCTGAGCCTCCAAGGT
>CEPK01034166.1_pt1 | contig 11512 bp, 10 predicted proteins | sample 356231 | NCBI WGS metagenome assembly CEPK01 (sample SAMEA2620259, study PRJEB7988) | marine metagenome | biome: marine biome (ENVO:00000447); feature: deep chlorophyll maximum layer (ENVO:xxxxxxxx); material: "saline water (ENVO:00002010), including plankton (ENVO:xxxxxxxx)" | depth 80 m
GAAACGATGAGTGGTTCCTACCCAGATGCAGCAGCTGATTGGACACAGGTTCTGCCAAACCATGACGACATAGATGGTTACCATCAGACATCGGGGACCTCATTTGCCACTCCGAGGACTGCAGGGCTACTGTCCAAAGTTCTCGAGTCCCTTAGGACCGAGTTCGGTGACCTTTCCTCTGGTGCTGACCCAGAATCACGATCTGGGATGCTTGTGAACAGCAGCAACTTCACTGTTTCAAACGATGATCTGCGGGATGCACTGAATCTTTCTGCATGGTATCCATCATTTTCTACATGGGACCCCCTATCAGGCACAACACCAGTTTCCCCAGTATTGCCATGCACTCAACTTGGATGGGGAGTTGTGAATGAAAGCAACGTGATACCAATTACTGAGCATCTAAATGGGACTTCGACCATCCCTCAGAGGCCGAGTGACGTCGTTATGTGCATGGAGGCAAATCAAGACATCAGGGAAGCCTATTGGGAATGAAAATTCGACGAGTTCAATCAATTGACTCGTAGTACTCATCTACGGCATTTTCAAGATCCAGAGAGACCTTTGACTCGTCCAATGTTAGGGTTTTGCCATCCCTCCTGAGTGGTCGGCCGTCACAAAAAACATCCAGCACGTTCGAGCCGGAATAAATTATGTTGGCTAGCAACCTCCTGCCCCCCCTACCCCAGGGCCTCATCCTTACATCTTCTAGATCCCAAGTTATCCAATCCTTTGAGCCGTTGGTTGCCAACAACCAAGTCTCTCTGGGGTCTAAAACGGTGGCATCCCAGTGATCGTGCTTCTGAACTAGGCTAGCAGACTTTGCCTCTGCCCTCATGTCAAGTGAGTTGTTGCTTGCCGCGCCATCGGTTCCAAGCCTCACATCCACTCCAGCCTCCCTCATTGCAGGGTAAGACATTGTACCGCCACAAGCTAATTTCTGGTTGCTGGTCGGGCAATGGACCGCGTGTGCATTGTGACCGGCTAAGATGCGCATCTCCTTCTTGGTTACCCATCCACAATGCGCACAAACGGTGCCATCGGTAAAATAGTCTATAGAGTCGAGGTATTCTATTGGGTACATTCCATGTTCCGAATAACAGTCAGATACCTCTTTCCTAGTTTCGGAGGTATGAATACTCAGAGTGCATCCTGTCTTTTTTGATATCTCAGATGCCTTTCGAAGTGTTTCCTCGGAGCAAGTATAAACAGAATGCGTTCCAATTCCATAATCGACTAGTCCGTGGTTCGTAGGTGGGTCGGAAATCAGATTCTCTACCTTCTTCAACGCCTGACCGGCCCCATCTGGATAAGAGGGCGTGGGGAAATCGGTAATTGGTCCGCATACCTTGGCTCTGATTCCACTCTCAGCCAAGGACTTCCCGACTATGTCTGGATGGTAGTACATATCGCATGCAAATGTGGTTCCAGTACGGATCAGCTCAGCGGCTGCTGCTTTGGTTCCAGTTTCGACAAAATCCGCAGTTAGGAATTTTTCAACGGGGAAGATGGAGGACTCGAGCCACTCCATCAGGGGTAACCCCTCCCCCATCGAACGATTCAGTATCATAGCCAGATGAGTGTGCCAGTTCTGGAATGATCTAGTTACCAGACGTTTTGATCCATCAATGGTTTCAATGACGTCTTCATCCCCCTTACTCTCAGAGAATGAGCCATCTGGAAGTATCAAGAAGTCGCCTCGAAGCAAACTGGCTTTATCATCCAATAGCCAGCAATCAGAGATACGCCTTGCACCGGACTCCTCGCCCATAGTCTTCGCTTGCGACTGTCATTCTGAATGTTTTCTAATTGCAGACTGCATTCAACACGCTGACTACTTCACCTTCTGAGTTCTTCATCCATGCCTCGATTTCATCGCCCTCGCTCATTGGTCCTACCCCCTTTGGAGTACCAGTCCAGATTAAGTCCCCGGGGGAAAGATCGTACCACTCTCGGAGGTGTTTCAGCATTGAGTCCATTGGATGGACCATTAGGTCGGTGCTTGCATGCTGCATTACTTCTCCGTTAAGCTTGAGGCATATCTCCATCGTTCTATCGTCCCAATCTGCCCATGTCCCTAGGACCCCCGAGCCTCTGAAGCCCTTTCCCTCGAGCCATGGCCAACCCATTTTCTTGGCTAGTGTCTGCCTGGTCCTATTCGTTGAATCTATGCCAACGCACATTTCAACGGGTTCGAGTTCTTCTCCGAGCTTGACGACCATCTCAACTTCGTAATCAACATGTTCTTCCCTGGCAAGAAGGGTAACTACATTGTTCCCATCAGAATCTGATTCGATCATTGCCGAAGGTGGCATAAGGAAGAATCGGGGGTAATCAGTTACATCTCCGTGGATTTCTTTCGCGTGAGCCGCATAGTTTCGGAAAACAGCCCAACCCACTCCCATGTCTAAACGACGGTGGAGGCCATGATTAGTTAATCGGTTGCTGCTTGTACTCATCAGGTTGAATAATTCCCTCCTATAGACAACCCCAATGGCCGAGGACGCGTACGTCGTTCTTGGCGTCTCAAATGATGCCACGGACGCGGAAATTAAGCGGGCTTTCCGCAAGCTTGCTCGACAGTATCACCCCGATAGGAATCCCGGAGATGCTGCTGCCGAAGAGCGTTTCAAGGCTATTCAATCCGCCTATGACGCCGTTGGATCCTCAGAAGCCCGAAGCGAGTATGATCAGAAGAAGCGGATGGAGAATATGTTTCACGGAGGGGGGTCGTCTTCATTCGGTGGATTTGGAGGGGTCGATCTGGGTAGCGTTTTCTCCCAATTCATGGGTTCAAGAAGGGCTTCTGGTCCGGGTTCTGACTTCGGATTCAATCCGAATGAGCACCAGACTGCAAATTCGTCTCAGAAAGTAAATGGGGCTGACATTGAGGCTGGCCTGGATGTCTCCATGGAGCAGGCGATAGAAGGAACGAAGGTGAAATTTAGCCATAGAAGGATGAAGAAATGTGGTGAATGCGGGGGTTCCAGTTTCGGTTCAGCGAGACGTTGTAGGACGTGCAAAGGAACGGGTGTTGTCACCAAAGGCAGCACACTTACTGTCAAGGTCCCACCTGGTGCCGTCCATGGGCAGCAGCTCAGACTGAAGGGCATGGGGCATGACCATCCTCAAGGCGAATCTGGAGATCTTTTGATCACAATTAGGCTAGATGCAAAGGAGGGGAGAAGATGGGAAAATGGAAGGTTGATTCAGGAAGTAAGGGTCCCCTACACGACTCTGCAGCTCGGCGGTAGAATCCGGATAACGACCCCTGCGGGAAAGAGGGTCGAGGTCGAGATTGGCGAGCGAACTAGGATTGGCGACAGGCGCCGACTTAAAGGACAGGGCCACTCTGGTGGGCCACTTGACATTGAATTCGCCCTTCTGGAGCCTGAGAGGTTGACAGACGAGCAGGTTGCTGCTCTGGAAAGACTTCGTGAAAGCGAGCTATAGGTCCTGTACAAACCTTCACAAATAGTCTAGGGAGGGGTCGATCCAGTGAGAGATTTCCGAAATGTAGCTAGCATTCTGATCCCGAACAGCGGGAAGGCCCACCTATTCATTCTGGTTTCCACTTTTCTGATGATTCCTGGACTTTCGGCATCACTGAGTCCGATTGACATTGAGGCTTACAACATGGAGTCACCGGAATTGGAGGCTAACGATGTAATGAGAGAGGATTTTGCCGGAGCGGGCAATATCTGGGGTTTCGGAGTATTCATTCGCTCTGGAGAAAATGTTGACCTGATGCCTTCAGAAATTGATATGATTAGCCAGTTTCCAGGAGAAAAGATCGGGGTAGAGGATCCCACTGGTGGCATTCTGAATCTTAGTGTTCTGAGGGAGATTGATCAGAAGGCCGAGCTACTTAGGAACCATGATCTTTCTGAATATTACCTTAACTTCGCTTCTGAGATATCCGGTGAGCCTCTTGTTGGTGTGCTGGATCTGCCTAACGAATTCCGAATTTTTATGGACAACCGATCACTACTTACCAATCCGCGAATAAGTCCCACTACGCTTCAATGGGAAGAAGCGCCAACAAACTGGAATGACTGCGGGGCTTTGGAATGCCTAACTTTCGATGACCAAAATATCACACAGGCACACATTGATCTTGCCGCACACAGAATGGCGAATAACAGCCGGGGTTCCTTTCTCCGTTTCTTATCCATAGATCGTGCCTTCGTTGCTGATCCCTCTAGCCCTGTAATCGGTCCCCTGGATGGGGACCTAAACCTCAATGGCACCATTACTGCAAGCAAATGGGGAAACGGTAGATGGTCTGCTTCCTCGGCTTGGATGATCCTGAATCTCGATCGTGAACAGATGCAGGCCAATGGATGGACTTTTGCCTGGATAGATGCCAGAAGCGAGTTTGGATTCGACGTAGATGGCTTGGCATTCGAAACTGATCCGATTCAGTACACTATGGAAGAGTGTAGAGTAGATGCTGAGCAAGGATTGAAGCCATGTTCTGTGGAGTGGCTGTACCTTGCAATTGAAGAAGAGCTGCGTAATACAGATGGCCTGGTTGTTACTGTCCTTCTTGGAGAGGGGCCCAACGTTGAGATTAATCGAGAGTTGCTATCCAGTGCCTTCCTCATAGGAATCATGGGAGTGGTTGTAATTGGCCTTCTCTGGCTTAGCCTGCGGAGGATTTCTGATGTCGCAATAGTCGGAACTGGCCTAGTATTCAGTCTGATATGGATGCAGGGATTGATTGGTTGGCTTTCTCTGCTTGGAGATAAGCTGGATTTCGAAGTGATTGCCAGGTCTCAATTCTCCAATCTTCTACCTATTTTGGTTCTAGCTTTAGGGATTGACGACTCACTGCATGCCCTACATCGATACAAGGAAGAGAGAAGGTCTGGAATGACGCCGGAACAGTCCGCTCACGTTTCAATTTCTAGAGTGGGCAGGGCAATAATGCTCACTAGTTTGACCACAATAGTTGCTTTCCTTGCGAATTTATCTTCAGACATTGCGGCCCTGAGGTCTTTTGGCGTTGAAGCGGGTCTGGGCGTATTCAGCGCATTCGTTCTAACTGGTCTTTGGGTTCCACTACTGAGGTTGGATTGGGACCTTTACCTACAGGATAGGGGAAAACTGGGAGAGGAAGAGGTAGGTACGGTTCATCTCGTGCCCAGTTCATGGCTATCAGGAGTCTCGACCTCATCTTTCCGCGCAGCGATTCCGGTCATTATTGTCACTTCCATCCTGACCTGGCTATCCATTTCCCCAATGCTATCCCTAGAAGGTGACTTCCAAATAGACGATTTTCTTGATTCTGAATCGGACTTCGCCAGAGGTGTTGGACTAGTAAATGAGCGCTTCGCAGATGGGGAGCCTGGTTACATTTACGTTGAAGGTGACATTGCTAATCCTCTTGTTCTCGATGCGATTGATGAGCTAAGATCGAATATGAACTCGCATGGCCCTAATGAGCCAGATCAGATTTCCAGAACCCCTAATGGAAATGTTGAGTTGATTGCTTTGGATCAAATTATTCTCTTCACACAGGCTGCAATTGCCTGGAACTCGAGTCCGTTTGAGGAAGCTGGGTGGAACTCTACTGAAAATGACGGTGGCGTGGGATGCGAGACAATCACCGTCCCCCATCCATCAAGCGGATTTGTAAGATTGCCTAGAATCGACGACAGGGGGTGTCTGGTTTTCCTGTATGGATTCATCCTCACTTATGGGGTGCCGGAGAGCGGAGGCTACCCGGAGCTTCCTCCCGGGATCATAGCTGAGTACATCCAGACTACTGATGAGATCGACCCTTCCAGGCCCTGGCTTACTATCGATGGCGATGAGCCAAGTTATACTAGGATGTCAATGAGATTCGGTCTTTCCAACCCCGAGCAGTTCGCGCTGATAGAGCCCGCTCTGGAGCAGCTTGTTTCTGACATGACTCCGTTCCAGAATCTTTCTGCGACCCCATTAGAGGTTCGTGGGGATTTGGAGCAGGCTTTCTTGGACCCGGACTTACCAATTACATGGGCGATTCCCACGGGTGACCCAGTAGTTCGATTTGTAGCTGCTGATGGGATGCAGGATCAGATGCAAGAGACATTGGCGATCGGTCTATTGTCAGTATTGGTCACACTTTGGTGGGGATTCAGACCTGACGGGGGAGTAAAGGAGAGATTTGACCTCAGGCCAAGATCTCGGGATCTGGGGGTGGCTGCTGTCATTTCGATATGTTTCTCATTCGTTTGCTCGATCGTAATAGGGGAGTCAGCATTCCTACCCGCAATCTTTGCTTCCATCGCCATGTGTGCGATGTGGGGCTTCTCTTCATTCGGTTTCGCCTTCCTAGCTACTACCCCAATAGCGGTTGTAATTGTCTGGCTTTACGCAATGATCGAGGTTGCAGGATTTGGGCTAAATATGGTTACAGTTTCTATCGCGGCTATTTCTCTTGGGGTTGGTATCGACTATGTTATTCACGTAATTGAAAGATTCCGGGAAGAGCTTGAGTCCGGGTCTTTGCCCCTAGATTCTGTGAGCGCTGTGGGGGCCTCTTCCGGACTGGCGCTTGTTGGCTCTGCAATATCCGACATAGCAGGATTCCTGGTCATAATGCAATCAAAAATGGGTTTCTTCTCCACCTTTGGCCTATTTTGCGCTGTTATGATCGGATTGGCATTGGTGGCTAGTATGATCCTCACACCAGCAGCTTTGGGCATTATTCACAAGAGAAAGGAGTCGCTTGTATGACCGAGGGGGCGACGAAATTCATGTGGTTCGAAAGGAATATTTTTTTACGAGAAAGAGGCGCGTAATTATCATGGCTTTCGAGTGTAACATCGATGCGCGAGGGAAGGCACATAGGCTTAGAATCGGCCTCTTGGCCATAGTGGCTGGCTTGGTTTTAGCTGTTTTATCTTGGATTCAGTTCGAGGTCCTTGGCATCGGAATCCACTGGATAATACCATTGGGGGTGCTAGCAGGTGGTTCATTCGCAGTCTTCGAGGGATGGTCTGGATGGTGTGCTGCCCGCGCAATGGGATTCAAGACGCCGATCTAATTATTTCCAAAGGCCCAGTGAATCCCTCAGTCCCTGTTCCACATCAACGTGCAAGAACTCGAATCCTTCAGATTGTAGACGCCCTGGCAGAACCCTTTGGCTGTCCAAGACGAGCCTCTCGCCCATCTCCCCGAACAGTAATTTCACTGCGAATCCGGGGGCTGGTGCGAAGGCGGGCCTCCTCAGTACCCTACCTAGTGATTTAGCGAAGGTTCTCTGAGTGACAGGAGCTGGAGAAGTCAAATTGTAAGCCCCGACCGAGTCTTGGTTCATAATCAAGTGATGAATGGCATAAATCTCGTCATCCATGGATATCCAAGACATCCACTGCCTTCCCCCGCCCATAGGGCCACCTGCACCCATTTTGAATGGAAGGAGCATCTTCCCAAGTGCCCCCCCTACGGCTGTAAGGACGATACCGGTCCTGAGAAGGACTGTCCTCACCCCGGATTCCTCTGCCTTTGAAGCGGCCCCCTCCCATTCGGAGCATACATCCGGGAGGAAGCCCGTTCCCTGGTCGCTATTCTCGGTTAGCTCTGAGTCTCCCCGATTGCCATACCAACCTATAGCGCTAGCCAATACGAAAACCTCTGGCTTAATCTCAAGTGAAGATATGGCATTGGATAACAATGCTGTGCTATTTACCCTAGAGTCGCGAATTGCGCTCTTCCTCTTTTTGCTCCACCTCTTATCTCCAATCCCAACCCCCCCTAGGTGAATGATGGCATCGAAACCCTCTAGGATTTTTGCATCTAATTCGCCTTTGTCTGGATTCCAGAACAGTTCATTGGCCCCTTTCCTTGTTTCCCTTCTCACTAATCGCCAAACATCGTGGCCACCTGTATCTAAAAATGCAACTAACTGAGTACCTATCATGCCAGAAGACCCTGCAACTAGGATCTTCTTTCTTGGTGAATTAGAGAATTTGGAATGTTGCTCTAAATCCCTGATTAATCTGAGCTCACGTGCCTTGAACATCCTCGAAATTCGTTTCCTTACCAGCATCCCTCCCAGAATTCTATCAACAAAGTTCCCAAGAGGCCCGAATGGAACCTGGTAGGAAACCTCGTCAACTACGGTAGTTTTCCCATCCTTCTCAGAAAGGTAGTGCTCATGATTCCAGCTCCAAAAAGGGCCCTTCACCATCTTATCTGCAAAATGATGTGGCGGATCGTAGGCTGTATGCTCGGCGATCCATTTCATCTTTAAAGGTCCCATTGGAAATCTAAAAATCCGTCTAGATCCGACTTCAAGGGAGTCATCGGCGCTTACTTCCTCGGCTACTTCCCAAGGTGGCATGAGCCGTCGGAAAGAGCCCTCATGCTCGAACCATTGGAATGTCGTATCGATATCAGCATCAACAATAGTTTCGTGCCTATAATGGTACACTTGGAACCTCCCCCTATCTTTAGATTCAAATCGCGAAGAAGGTGATATTTCATTTTTGATATCATAGGTTTTCCAAATTAGTCACCGATTGAACGCATCCATTTCGAAACTGATGCATCTTCAAAATCGTGACTTGTGAGCCTATAAGCCCAATGTTGCAGTGACTGCCTAATTGCAGGACTGACGCGAAAGTCATCATGTGTGGTGTTTTTTGCAATTATCCTGTTTATCAGCTGGTTGCGGAATCTGCCTTTTGGCCCTGCGAAGCTGTTCCACCTTCTTATTTGCCTATCATCGTCAGGGCTCCTGCGGCCTTTGAAAAACCTACAATACCACTGAATCCAGCCATAGGGGTCCTGTGGATCTATCCAACCCTTTGACTCCCACATCTCCAATGATGTGCCGCAAGAAACGCCATAGCTGTTGATTTTCTTCAGATATTTCGAACTAGTGAGCATATCTGGTGGAATACCCTCCCACCAATCGGCAAATTCAAGATGCTGATTCTTTAGCTCCTCACCGATCACGGAAGAGAATATTGGCCTCCAATACGTTCCTCCAAAGCTCCCATTGGAGAAAATCTCCCAGGGAGTTAAGTTTGGAGAGAAATCGGGGTGGTCGTTGAATACGAGTGTGCCCCTTGAGTCTCTTTCCATGCCATTCCGGAGGGGTGTTGGCTCAAAATTTTTTGAGTACTGAAACGTAAAAATTGAAGTGGGATAGTAGTTCGAAGAAAGTAGGCGGAGCTTGATGGAAAGGGAGAAGTTATCCGAAATAGAAAGAGGGGATGATGATTGCATTCTCAGATTTGGAGATGGGGCAAGCTTCAGACTAGGCTACCTTGCAATTAGGTGCAACTGCCAGTGCGCCAAATGCAAACCTCGCCAAGAGAATGAACAGCGCAAGATAGAGCTAGAGGAAGAAGTAATGAGATTGAGAATGGAAAAACCGAGAGTCCAGCCAATTGGGCGTTATGGGATTCAACTGGAATGGCCTACAGGGTGCTCTAGCGGGATTCATTCTTTCAAGCACTTACGTGAATTATGCGAGTCACATGGCACCCAATTGTGAGTAAGTTGTTTTCTGCGAAGGAATCAAAGGCAAGGTTTTGCTCCGAATAATGTCGAGGTAGCGGATCTCCTCCGCTTTTTCGGTGGTGGAATATGGGTATTGATGAACCGAAGGAGCTCGAAAACGAGCTTGATGAAGAGGATCAATGGCAATTGTACGCTTCTGCTGAATACGGTTCCAATTATGATGCGGACAGCGATGATGAGGACACGGAAGTAGTCGAAGAAGAGATTTGGTTTGACGGCGATGATTTCGAGATGGACGGTGGTAACCTTGACTGGGATGCCCCTCCCTGCCCCGCTCCGCTGGGAATAGCGCATGTGATTAAATTGGGAGTTTGCGATTGCTGCTTGAGTCGAATCAGTGGGAGCTCTCCGGACAAAGTCGCTATCGATGCTGGAAAGGAGTTGCGAGGTAAGGCATATGATAGGGATCCGGAGCTAGTCTCGAAAATCTCCCAAGAGATTTGCCCACTTTGTGAGAACCTATTTGACGATGTGGAGAATATTGTCAGCAGGGTGATTGATTCCCTAAGTGGATTCGAGTTTTCTACATTGCAGTTCGGAATTCATCTTCCAAAGGATTTGATACAGGAGGAGGACAGGATTAGGTCCAAGTTCGGAGCCCAGGGTTCTCTTCCACTCAAAGGCGCTCTTGTCAGATCCATTCACGAGAGGATAGCGAAGGAAAATATGGATGTTGTTTTTGTCAAGGAGAGGCCCGATGTTATGGTCTTAGTTGATGGCTTGACTCTACGGGTAGACGTAGACGTCAGACCAGTGTTCCTTTATGGAAGGTATAGAAAAATTGCAAGGGGAATACCACAGACGAGATGGCCTTGTAGATCTTGCAGGGGTAGGGAAAACGGGTGCGAATCGTGCAATGGGACAGGTCTGCAATATCCGGATTCGGTGCAAGACCTGATTGGCGAACCCATTAGGAGTGCGTTGGGTGCGAGTGACACATCGTTCCACGGAATGGGTAGAGAGGACATAGATGTCCGCTGTCTGGGTTCAGGTAGGCCTTTTGTTTTGGAGATAAAGCACCCCTCAATTCGTGATTACAAACTGCAAGACCTGGTTCAATTGGTCAACGAAAATGGGGCAGAGAGAGTTGAGGTGGATGAGCTTTCATGGTGTAATAGGCCGAAGGTCAACGAAGTAAAGAGCTCTAGGTCAGACAAGTCCTACACCATCAGATTTAGAGTTGATAGCGAGATCGATTCTGAGTTGGTTTCTGATTCCATATTATCACTTTCTGGAACTGAGATTAGCCAAGAGACGCCTAAACGAGTTTCTCACAGAAGGGCGGACAAGGTTAGGAAGAGGAGGATTGTATCGGTTGATTCGGTCGCTGTCGAAGGTGATGAGGTGGAGGTGACGCTACGATGTGAAGCTGGAACTTACGTGAAAGAGCTGGTGCATTCGGATGAAGGTCGGACGGTGCCATCATTCAGTGGCGCAATAGGAGCTGAATGCGAGGTGATTTGGCTTGATGTCGAAGATATTCACTACTGATTGGCAGATAATTGAAATCCGAGTCCTTAAGAATGCTACACAGGTCGCCGCAATTCGTAACACTGGGTTGTGTCATCATGGTCACTAGGACGAAGGGGCTTCGAAGAGGGACGAGAAACATCCTTAGCAAAAGCAAGAGAGAGCGCCGAAGGCTGTTCATTGGACGAGTTATGCACAGCTACGAGATTGGTGAAAAAGTGGCAATAGTATTGGATGGAGCGCAGCAAAGGGGCATGCCTCATCGTCGTTTTCAAGGCAGAACAGGAGAAATCACTGGAAAGCAAGGCCGCGCGTTCGTCGTCAGTGTCCATGATGGAAACAAAGAAAAGACCGTCGTCGCAAGGCCCGAGCACCTGAGACCAATAGAGTGAGGAATAGATATGGCAGAGAGGGAATTTGTTGATTATTCGAGTGTCAGAGACCTTCTACTGGATGCTATCGAAAGGAGGGGTGAGATTTCATATGAGCAAACCATGGCTCTGCAGCATGCGGAGTGGAG